>Ga0137308_101342_pt1 | contig 24966 bp, 24 predicted proteins | sample Inofrocosms_June_FD_97181 | JGI IMG/M metagenome (GOLD analysis project Ga0137308, IMG submission 97181) | Mouse cecal microbial communities from Vienna, Austria - N-Acetylneuraminic and N-Acetylglucosamine D2O microcosms_June | ecosystem: Host-associated > Mammals > Digestive system > Large... | reverse complement strand
TGAAACCGTTTTGATGACTTCGGTAGGCAATAATGACAGGGGAACCTTTATTGTTCCCGATCATATCGCTGCATCTTTAGCAAAAGACATGAATATTTTGTTAGTACAGTATAAACCCGGTATAAATACAGATGAAATATTGCAGAAAATGATACCGATTGGGCTAGAATGGGAAACAGAGGGGTATCGGTATACTGAAAAAAACATGCTGAGCAGTATGTATTACGGCTCCTGCGCGTTGCTGGTATTCTTATGCTGCTATATCGGGCTGGTATTTCTGCTGATATGCGCCGCGCTGCTGTCCCTAAAACAGTTGACAGAAACCGCAGATAATATTTACCGATATGGTTTATTACAAAAGCTGGGAACGGATAGCCGGTTGCTTTTCGGAGCATTATTCAAGCAGATAGCGATATTCTTTGCCTCGCCGCTTTTGCTTGCAGGAATGTTTTCAGTCTTTGGAATTGGAAAAATCACAGCGATTGTAGAAGAATTTCTAAATATGCACATATCTACAAATATTGGTATTACTGTTTTGATGTTCTTGATTGTGTATGGTGGATATTTCATTGCCACTTACCTGTCATGTAAACATATGGTTATGGAAAAACAAATATCAGCAAACTGTATGGACCTTGCAGGAGTTCGATAAACCGCCGGAGAATTGATAAATTTTTCAGCATTAAAAATTCAGAGAGATGCAACTCATACAATCACATCTCTCCCTGATCCGGACTGCAGATATCTCTAAAGTCCCTATATGCTGTTCTCTTAACCTCTTCCCCGCAGCTTAAGATATGGGATCTCGATCGGATCTATCGGATCGATCGGGTTCTCCACCTGGCCCTTTTCCTTCCTCTTGCGCATCTTCAACAAAGCTCCGCCCTTGTTATAGAACCAGAAAGAGTACACCAGAAGCTTGTTCGCCTTCCCAATCTTGTCCTTCGTCGTCTTCCCATATATCGTGCCGCCTACTCCGATCGGAACCTTGCTGCGGATCAGCGAGATCAGCTCCGTCTCGCAGGTCACCCGCTCCGGCAGCTCCGTATACGCCAACGACACACAGTCCAGCTTATGAGAATCACTGCCCCCAATGGCAGGCTTCTTATACTTCATGGCAAGCTTCATCGCGCCTGCGTTGGACTCCTCCGGCTCACACGCGTTAAATCCTTCAATAAAATCGAATCTCTTAATGATCTCCGGCGACTTATAGAACTTCTTCGTATGCGCGAAACTCAGATACTTCTCTCCGCAAGGGTGTGCCGGCCCTAAGATCCCGCCGTGTCGGTGTACGAAATCAATCAGGACGCTCACAGGCAATCCCTTGATCTCCAACAGGCGCATCTTGACCCCCTCTGGCATGATACAGATAATATGTCCCGCATCATAAGTGTCATACTCGATCCCCTTCAATACAACAAAATCCTCGTGGACCTTCCCCTTCATGTGATATTTCCAATGGCGGTATCCCTTGTAAGTATCATGGTCCGTAATCAGCATTCCCTCAAATCCATGCTCTTTCAACTTCGTGATATATTCATCCAGACCCACTTTACTGTCGATAGAGCCCTCTTTAACATGACAATGCATATCAATCTTCATATCTAAGGCCTCCTTCACTCATATTTCTCTGGTTCTAACATTCTTGTGTCTTGTTCTATTATATCACATCTGCTCTAAAATACAACCAAATCGAATCCTCATGGATGAAATTCCCTATAGTAAAATAAAAAAGTTACCGCTCACCGGCACGCCCGTAAACAGTAACCCCTGAATCATAATTCTTCGTTGATGATCGTTATGTCATCATCCTCTTCTTCCATATCATCACTGCCGGTATCCCTGGCAGAAGTCTTCTGGGTGGTCTTGCTCTTCTTACTCTTCTTGACACCTCTGATCTTCCTGCTGCCAGATTCGTCGTCGTCCTCTTCCTCCTCCAGTATACGCCTAGCCTTCTCGACCTCTGATTCCCTGGACACCTGGTCTCTCATCTGTCTGGCATATACTTTCTCTTTCTTCCCGATCTTCCTGGACTGCACCATGAACTGTGTCCAGATTCCGATTAATGCCAACACAGCTCCTACTCCATATCCAAGCCATATATTCCCGCCGGCAAAAAGCAGCGCCGCGGCCGATATCCCGGCAGACAGAGCTCCCGATATCCCGGTAATGATTACCACAATCGGATCCGTCCAGATCAAAGACAGCACCGACATCAGCAGTGCAGCCCCTCCGCACACAGCCAGCAGAATTATGATCTGAGGGATGCGCAGAGACATCACGATGCCCGCCGTATATAGGAACACTACCAGAAAAACACCCAGCTTACGGACTGCCGCTGCAAACACAGCAACCATAACCGCACATACCAGTATCGTAACCGGAATCATCGTACCGGAAAATTGAAACCCGAAAACCACGGCTGTTCCGATCCCTGCTCCCACTGCCAATCCTGCGATCGCCGATAATACCCGGATCAGTTTCAGCCCAAGAAAACAGACGATCAGCCCAATCACGACTGCCACGATCCGTACAATAAATACCATCTGTGAAGTCCACGCCAAAAATGTCTCAAGCTGTCCATTCATTGACAAAAGCGAATCAATCTGTCCGTTTGTCATCTCAAGTAAATTATCTCCAATCCACATTCCTCAAAACCAATCCTATTCGTACAATGCAATTGCTCCCGTCTCTGTTCCGTTCACAACATAGTAAACGGCATTCTCTTCCGGCTTGATGTATAATTCTATAGATTTGATATCCTTGATCTTCTTGCCGGATGCCGTCCATGCCTTCTTCACATTCGCAACGATCGCGTTCTCTTCTATCTGTTTTCCATAATGCTCAACAACCGCGTTCACCTTGATCTCCTTTTTGGCTGTCTCTTTCTTCACGGTCTCTTTCTTCACAGTCTCCTTCTTCGCTGTTGTCTTCGCAGGTGACTTCTTCACTGTATCCTTCTTCAAAGTAGCTTCTTTCTTTACTGTTGTATCTTTCTTCGTTGTTGTTGATCTCGCAGACGTCTTCTTCTCAGGTTCTTTCTTCTCAGGTGTCTTCTCAGGCGCTTTTGTTTCTGCTTTCTTTGCTTCTGCAACTGGTTTCACTGATTCTGCCGCAGCTTCTGCCGTCGTCTTCTCAGGCGCTTTCGTCTCTGCTTTCTTTCTTACTGCCCTTGCCGGTTTCGCTGCTTCTGTTGATTCTGCTGCAACTTCCGCGGCAGATATCTTCGCAGTTTCAGTCTTCTTAGTTTCGGATACTTCCTTCTTTGTAACCATTATAATTCCTCCTAATTTCTCCTAAGCTTCTTCACCGAGTCGTGAATATTATAACACATTCTTCCAGAAATGCAATCACAACTTATAGTATCTCAGAGAATCAATCCTGCAGCCACACCGAATCCAAACAACGTAAGAATGATCTTCAGGTTCTCCATCTTATCATGATTCACCCTGCACAGCACCGCGAGTCCGACTCCTGCCCCCGTACACAGACCTGCGGTCACAGACGCAAAAGTTATGGCCTTGCCCAGATACAACTGCGTCAGAATGACCGAGGCCGCACAGTTTGGAATCAGCCCGATCACGGCTGCGATTACGGGCTGGAAGATCGTATCTCCCAGTAAAAAGGCTGATAACTGCTCAATCCCGAATAATTCTACTCCAAGATTCAGCACACCGGTAAATATAAACAGATATACAAGAATCTCTGCCGTATGTCTCCATGCCGCCCTGGCGATCCCAGTCTCTTCCATGCGATCTTCCCCATGCGTCCCCCACTCCCTGCGCAGGCTTCCTCTCTCCTTGGGGACTGTTATCCACCTGGCAAGAAACAGGTCTGTCAGATAACCGGCGAGAACAGCGATCACGACTTTCGCCGCCAACAGCGGGCCGATCGCCGCAACCGCATCCGGATTCCCCAGCAGGATCAGCACCGCCTCATCAGAAGTCGCTATGAATACCGACAGAAGCGTCCCCGTCGAGATGATCCCGCCCGTATAGAGATTCGCTGCAACGACACAGAATCCACACTGGGGAATACATCCAAGCAACGCACCCGCCACCGGACCTGCCCTCCCCACCTTCAAGAGTATCTTCTCGGTAAATGCTCCCGAATACTTCTCCAATACTTCGATCAGCATAAAAGCCGCGAACAGGTAGGGCAGCATCTTCAATACGTCCAAACTGGTGTCAATGAGAATTTCTTTCATCATCTATCAACTCTGTCCACGGTATACCGTCTCTAATATATCTGCCGTGCCTTCTATCCCAAACCTGCTTACATTCAGAAGCATCTGATGGGATAATATGCTTCCCCACTCCAGTCCTGTGTGGGATTCGTAATAATATTTCCGCTCACGGTCAACACGCTTGATCTTATCTGCCGCCTTCTTCTCCGACAGATCGTATCTCTTTGCAATCCTTTGTATCCTGTCTTCCATATCCGCGCAGATGAACACATCAAGACACATCGGATGACCCTTAAGTATCTGTCCCGCACATCTTCCCACAATCACACAGGGTCCTCTCTGTGACAGCTTACGGATAATCTCGGATTGCAGCTCATATACCTGCTCGTTCAAAGGCTGCGTGTAATCTGCCGACCGAATCGCTTCCCGGTATTCCATCGGAGCGATCACATATCCTGTCAGGAAACTGTTCAGGGTCGTCTCATCTACTGCCCTGGCTGTCTCCTCTCTGATATCCAACCTTTCTGCCGCCATCCTGACCAGATTGTTATCATACAATGGAATATCAAGCCTTGTTGCAAGTATATTGCCAATCTCGTGCCCCCCGCTTCCAAACTGACGTCCAATCGTAATAATCTTGTGTTCTGCCATAGGTCTTCCTCCTCTCTGGTACAATATGCTCTTTACTGTTACTTCCATTATACCCCTATTTTATGGAAAAATGCCAACTTTTATTTCACATCTACCAGATAATTCTTCTCCCGCAGTACATCTTCTATCATATCCAGAGTCTCTTCTTTATCAGCGATCACCTTATGATAATGGTAATTGGAAGTGATATTCTTAAGAGGCCTGGATTTGCCGCTATGAATGTCCGCTATGAATTCAGCTACCTTTCTTCTGGAATTAATATTCAATTCCGCTTCTATCCGTCCGTACACTCTGTGATTGATCATTACATTCTTGATCATTCCCCCAAGATCTACGATCGCGCACAGTTCCTCTTCTAATTGTTCATCCGTGTGCTGCACCTTGAACACCCTGCTCACGGAACCTGCCGTATTCAGAATATATCCCCTGTTCGTAGAAATGATGTCATAGCCTGCCGCACGGATCAGGGCTATATCCTGCACGATCACCTGGCGGCTCACCTTGTATATGGCAGCCAGCTTCGTACCTGACAGCGGAACCGTACTCTTCTGAATCTGCGCAACGATATCCTCTCGTCTGTCCAAACCGGTCATAAATCTGCCCTCCTTCATAAAAACCTCATCTATACCGCGTGAAGGTTCTTAAGAGAGATATCCAGTATCGGCGCGGAATGTGTCAGCGCCCCGCTTGAAATATAGTCCACGCCCAGGGATACCAGACGTCCGATATTCTCTTTCGTCACATTGCCTGAACATTCCGTCTCTGCACGTCCGCCGATCACACGGATAGCTTCTTTCATCTCTTCCGGAGACATATTATCAAGCATGATAATGTCGGCGCCTGCTTCCACAGCCTCCTTTACCATGTCAAGGTTCTCTGCCTCAACCTCTATCTTCCTCACAAAGGGCGCATACTCCTTCGCCATCTTCACCGCCCTGGCAACGCTTCCCGCTGCGCCGATATGGTTGTCCTTAAGCAGCACCCCGTCTGACAGATTATATCTGTGATTATATCCGCCGCCTACACGCACCGCATACTTTTCGAATATCCGCATATTAGGCGTTGTCTTCCGGGTGTCTAACAGCTTCGTCCCGCTGCCCTTAAGAAGCTCTGCAACAGAATGCGTATATGACGCGACCCCGCTCATACGCTGGAGATAGTTCAAGGCGACACGCTCACCGGACAGGAGGACTCTGATATCACCTGTTACCTTCCCCATCAACTGCCCTTTCTTCACTTCGTCTCCGTCCGCACAATAGAACTCGACCTCAGTCTTCTCATCCAGCAGTTGGAATACTCTCCTGAAAACATCCAGGCCCGCTATGATCCCATCCTGCTTGCAGATCAGGTCCACCTCTCCTTTTACTGCTTCCTTCATCACAGAATTCGTCGTCACATCCTCACTGGATATATCCTCTCTCAGCGCCTCCCTGATCAATTGATCCGCCTGCAGGGTCATTGTTATCTTATTCATATCAATCCACTCTCCTTATCTTCTTTTATCTTCTCGGCTGCCCTTCCTGCGAACACCAGACTCTCAAGCAGAGAATTGCTTGCCAGACGGTTCGCACCATGAACACCGTTACAGCTGGTCTCTCCTACCGCATACAGCCTGTCCATCGACGTATGACTGTCCGAATCCACCCAGATCCCGCCCATAAAATAATGCTGGGCCGGCACCACCGGGATCCACTCCTTCGTCACATCATACCCCTCTTCCAGACAATGCCGGTAAATATTCGGGAAATGCTTCAAGATCTTCTCCCTTGGGATCGGCTCCATAGAAAGCCAGACATGATCTGTACCCTCTTCTTCCATCTGTTCCCTGATGGCCTGTGCCACGACATCACGCGGAAGCAGCTCGTCCACAAACCTCTCTTTCTTATGATTATACAGTACTGCCCCCTCTCCCCGCACAGATTCCGAGATCAGAAATCTGCGTCCAGGTTTCAGGGAATGGAGTGTTGTCGGATGAATCTGAACATAATCCAGATTCTCCAGACGTATCCCATGCGCCTTCGCTATCCTGACCGCATCGCCGGTCAGATGCGGGAAATTCGTAGAATGCTGATAATTACCGCCGATTCCGCCGCTGGCAAGAATCGTATGATCTGCATAGATCTTAAGTGTCTCCCGCTGCTCCTGATCCGGCCCATCCGCCTTCCCGGCCAGAATTCCCGCACAGGCGCCATTCTCTTCTATAATATCTGTCATCTCCGTATACTCATAGATCGTCACGTTCGTAAGCTCCTTCACCCGCTCAAGCAGAGTACTGGTAATCTCTTTCCCTGTAATATCCTCGTGAAATAATATCCGCGGTCTTGAATGCGCCCCCTCTCTCGTATATATGAATTCCCCGTTCTCCTGCTCGAACCGGACTCCGTAACCGACCAGATCCTGGATCACCGCCCGTGAACCCCGGATCATAATATCCACAGATTCCCGGCGGTTCTCATAATGTCCCGCCTTCATCGTATCTTCAAAATAACTGTCATAGTCTTCCTCGTCTCTCTGTACACAGATTCCGCCCTGTGCCAGAAAGGAATCACTGCTCTCCAGATCTGATTTAGTGATCAGCACAACCTTCATATCTTCCGGAAGCTTAAGTGCGCTGTATAAGCCTGCTATCCCGCTTCCTATTATGACTGCATCCGTATGTATCTCCATCTTCATCTTCCCCCGATTACGCCAGCTCAAGCATCCGCTCAAGAGGCCTGACCGAACCTTCCCTGAGCTCTTTTGTCACATGAATCTCATTTTCGCCGTTCTTCAGCACATCTCTGATCTTCTCTAATGTGATCATCTTCATATCCTGACAGACTGGTTCCGTCTCGGTGAAATAGAATCTCTTCCCGGGGTTCTGTCTTTCAAGTTCAAACCGGACCCCCGTCTCCGTACATATAATGAATTCCTGACACTCACTCTTATGGGCGTATGCAATGATCCCGGACGTACTCCCGATATAATCCGACATCTCCCTCACCGCCTGCGGGCATTCCGGATGAGTCAGGATCTCTGCCTGCGGGTGAAGTTCCTTCTCCTTCTGTATCTCATGCACCGCCATCTTCTCGTGGACCGGACAGTACCCTTCATTATATACAAAATGCTTCTTTGGCACCTGTTCTGCTACAAAGTGTGCAAGATTCCTGTCCGGTATGAAGAATATGTTCCGATTCGGCAGCGCTTCCACAATCTTCACCGCATTCGACGAAGTGACACAGACATCCGAATGCTTCTTTAACTCGGCTGTAGAATTAATATAGCACACCACCGCAAGATCCTCGTATTCTTCCCGCATCCTTTGGATCGTCTCCGCATCCGCCATGTGCGCCATTGCACAATCAGCAGACAGCTCCGGCATTAGGACTGTCTTGTCCGGATTCAGTATCTTAGCGCTCTCTCCCATAAAGGACACCCCGCAGAACACAATTGTCCGCTCCTTCAGATCAACTGCTGCTTTACTTAGATAGAACGAATCTCCGACATAATCTGCAATCTCCTGCACCTCAGGGGCCACATAATAATGTGCAAGAATCACTGCATTCTTCTCTTTTTTTAATCTCTGGATCTCTTCCGTAATACTCATATCCCTTGTCTCCTTTTTTAAATTCACCCCATTATATCACTGTATATTACATATGACAAGACACATGAATAGACAAAATATCCATAAATTCTCTTTTACTCATACACAAAGCATTGATCATTCCCTGCTGATCCTCTAACAATCCGCGGATCTCCCTGTCATTTTCAGCACAATGTTCAAGCATATATCCAAGCCGCTGATAATATAGACCGATCTCTCTATCCTCTTCTTCTTCCTCCTTCTTAAGTCTCCTGCACCTCTGCCATAATTCTTCCGCATTTCCTATCATTGCCGGCCTCCTGTTACTATCTCCTCACTCCAGAAGAATATACACCTTCGTTCCTAATATCCCGGAATATTCTCTCTCCTTCTCCAACTTGATCTTATCCAAATATTCACATCTCTCTCTCATATTGTCCGTTGGAAGTAGATTGCCGGATGCATCGTATCTCTCAGCATTCGAAATCTGCAGTACCAATGCCTCATTGGGAATCCTGGGCTTCCTTCCGTGCTCCTCCGAATAGAGGAAGCTGCCTTGATCTTCTCGATTCCCGGGATTCCTGACCTTTATGACCTCCTTACAGGTTTCCCCTGCCATCCGCTTAAGCTCATCCGTCACTGCTGCCGTTCCCACCTTCAGCTGAGTCTCCAGGAGCTTTAGCTGGTCTTTCTCCAGATATTCGATGTAAAGATTATTCCTCAGATAGATAAATTCCAACCCCATCGTGGATTCTCTCTCATACAGATTCTTATTCGCAGGTTTCTTGCTTACGAATCCCAGGCTGCTGTTCTTCAACTCCTCGTCCAATGTTCCAAGATCAAGAATTTCCAGCAGATACGAATCCAGATTCGCCCTGTATACTGCCTGCATACACAGATAATACCGGCTGAGACTGTCTCCGTCTATCAACCCTTTGTCCTGGCACAGTTCATGGTTATAGCAATATATATACTGATTGTTCTCTGCAGCTTCTACCGACGGAATCTTAAGCTTCCCGGCAAGCTTATACTCCTGATGTACCTGTTCCATATCCTCCTCCTTCTTACATCCCTGTCCAATCCAGCACATCACCAACGTCAACACGGTTATTACAATGAATCCAAGATATCTTCTCATATGCTTTCCTCCGGTATATCCGTCATAATTCAACAGACTGGATCCTTATATATGCATCCCTTGCCCGGTTCTTGTCCGGTTCCCTGTAATCCGAATCCTCCGGAGTGATATAATACTTCTCTCCCCAGGATGAGACCTCTATTCTGCCGTCGTCCATAAGCCCGGTCACCGTCATCGCATGACCGCCATCCATATAAGCTGGTTCATCCGCTTCATCCACCAGCCTGACCGGACAGGTACTTATAATGATCCGTTTCCCCTGACTGATCTCTTCCTCACATCTGCCGTAGATCTCATCAGGCGTACACTCAATATTCTCGATCCCTGCCTGCAATCCATAACTCCTCATATATCTCTCAAACCGATACACCCTGTCCTCCGGCGTTGTTCCCCTTCCAAACGTTGCCGAACTGTCCTCGTCAGCATTATAAACGTCATATGTCCATCCGGCGATTCCTGCTCTGTTATGATTATCACTGGCACAATACAGATCCACGATAAGATGATCATAGTTAACATATGTGTCTCCATTTACATCTTCAAGAAACAGGGGAAATCCAAATATTTTCTCAAACTCCTCTTCTTTTCTCCTGTACGCATCCACAATGATATTGGCAAATGCCACATATCCGCAGCCTTCACTGTTCAGCCTGGTCAGCAGCATCCCGATTTCTTCATCCGAATAATCCGAATACTCTTCATAACTTCGGACCAGTTCCCGCAGGCTCTCCCTGTCAGAGGCTTCCCCTCTCTGCCATAAGGTATAGGGGCCGTTCTGATCCCCGCCTTTATCTCCGCAGCACATGGCAAGACGCACACCTGCATTCCTGATCTGACTGCGCCATTCGCTCTGAAAGACCGGCATGTATCTGCCCATTTGGAATGCGCCGCCGATTTCGTCCAGTCCTTTTTGTATCCAGGACTCGATATCTCCACTGTCTGCAAACAGATGGGCCGTCGATGCCGCGATCTCATCAAAACGTTCCGTCTTTTCCAACCATTTCTCATATAGTCTCTGGCTGTTATCGGCAAGGCGAGCGTACTGCTCTGCTTTCCGCCAGTAATACAGCGATAGCAGAGGCTCTCCTTCCGCCGCCATTTTTCTTCGGAAGAAGACTTCACTCGAGAGATAACTCTCCTTCATATTATTTGCATTTTCCATCTGACAGAATATGTTCTCTCCGTCCAGCACTTCACTGCCTGCAAGATCGCCGAGGCTTCTAAAATCCGCCGCATCCGCATCATTGGCAATCTGCATCCCTTCTATAAGAAGCTGATAATCCGCAAGCTGCTGTTTGAGCGTGTCAAACGCTGTGCTCTCTATCTCACTGTCTCCTGCAAACCGGCCAATACTCTGACAGACGGTCTCAAGCGCCCTTTGATCCTCCTCAAGGCGGTTCGCCGCTTTGGCGCACTGACACTTCAGTTCAGACGGATTCAGATAATCAGTTCTTTGCATCACTTTCACCCCCTGTCATTTTGCTGATAAGACCGGATACCGATTGCCGTTCCCCCTCAACTGCCCCATCATCTCATCAAATTGTGCAAATGCCGCGCCAAGCCCCCGGATATTCTTCACTTCCTGATCTAACAGACTCCCAAGAGCGGCAATCCGCTCCTGGGACCTTCCGTATGCCTCCCTGCCCTTTTCATTGGCGGGAAGGGTCGTTTTATTGTCCTGCGGCGTTAATGGTACATTCACTAGATAGGCTGCCGCGCCTCTTATCTGTCCTGCTTTCTCTTCAACCCTGCCCTGATCAATATTTATTCTATCTGCCATTTCCTTTCTCCTCATATCTGCTTTCTGGAATACGGACTCTGCGATATACACCGTTCTTAAAGAGCAGTCCGTCCCCAAACTTCGGATACTCCCTCATACTCGCAACCGGGAAGATGGGCACGATCCCCTGCGGTCCCAGCACAAGCCCGTTTGCCGCCTGCTTCACCATTCGGTCCATCTCACTGATGCCGTGCACCTTCGCCGCATGTACTGTGACAATACAATTAACTCCAAGCGTTCTTCCCTCTTTGAGCATCGCCGCTATCCTGTCAAGCTCCATATTCACAAATTCCGCGAAATCATCCAGATCATCTATCAAGACCGTGTAAAACGACATTTCTTCGATCACCTGCCTGGGAAGCATCCCCGGGCATGCCTGAAGTCTCTCCTGCAAGAACTTCCTCCTGCTTTTCAGTTCCTCCGACAATTCCTCCATAAAAAGTTCCAACGCCTTCTTCCCGTCCACGTACAGTGTATTGGAATTCTGCCGGAGTGCATAGAGCTCCATGCTCTTTGAATCAAACAGGTAAGTCTTCCCCAAATCTCCCGCCTGATCCGCGAGTACCTTAAGGATATTCGTCTTCCCGGTTCCTGTATTCCCAATGATCACAAACAAGCCCGCCGTCTGATCGAAGCCTTTCCCCACTACCTCTTCTGCATCCAGGCCGACCAAATAACTGCTCCCATCACTCGTATAATCCCTTAACATCCCTGAGCCAAATTCCTGCGGCAGAACCGGGATATGCGGTGCTTCCCTGCCAGGACAGCTCCTGCGGATCTCTTGTATGAGCGTCTTCAATCCCCTTGTATAGAACGCACGCTCTGTGCAGTCTTCCATAACATAGAGCTGCGCCTCATGCACAGACTCGCCGCCGCCTGTCAATACGCGTCCTTTGACCTCCGTCTGTCTGTATACCGTTCTTCCCGCGGCCAGGAATGTCTCATTTTCATCAAAATTATATCCTGCCAGCTTATTTTTGAAATTATTCAAAGTAGCCTGACGGACCGCACTGACCCTTGCTGCCGCTGCAATGGTATAGATTCCAAGTCCCAAACCGTCCCGTGTAAGCTTCATAAAGAATTCTTCCTCTTCTATCCCCATCTCTTTCACAACATCCAACTGATCTACCGCAACGATCACGGCCCTTCGCGGATTTCCTGACAAGTCCCGGCAAGTCTCCCATGAAGAGCACGCCGACTTCGCTAACAGCTTCTTTCGGGCAGTGATCTCTTCCATAATCAGCTTCTTAAACTTCTGGTACCGCTCTTCATCATCAAGAGAGATATAATCGGCTGTGTGCGGCAGTTCCTTCAAAGGCATACAGCCATGATTTCCGCAGTCTACGATATAGAAATTCACCATATCCACATCATAAGAAACTGCAAAGCTTGTCAGCACAGTCGTTAAAAATACCGTCTTACCAAAACCGGAGGAAGCCACGAACAGCAGATTCCCGTCCCTTTCAGGACAATACTCCATCTCTCTTTGCTCCTGCATCTCCGGGATATCCAGCTTCCCGATACATACTGACAGATTCTTTTCTGTTCTGCCTGCTTCCTTCCGTTCTCCTTGGGCTGCATATGGACTGATGAGCATGCTCTTAAGGGGCGGCATCCAAGGCTTTTTCACTTCTACTTTGCCTTCCTCCTCTGCAATCTTGCAAATCTGCTCCACTGCCGCCTCAAGCTGTGTCCTGCCGGAACGATATTCCCCTTCTCTGCCGCTTAGATCCTTATTGACCAGTTCTCCCTGCCCCAATTCATTCACCACATAAATACGTTCATCAGCCGCATCCCCGCCAGTATCTTCTCTGTACGGCGCTTTACTTAACGCCGCCTGGAACAATTCATAGGTCTCGTTATTTCCCACCTTAAGATAGGCTCTTCCGGGTATCGCAATATTCGCTGCATCCATCGTCCTCAAGACCTCTTTGCTGTCCATTTCCTCCTGCACCTTCAGACACAGCTTAAACCGGCTGTTACTCCATATCTGCTCATCCACAACGCCGGAAGGCTTCTGCGTTGCCAGGATCAAATGCACCCCAAGGCTTCTCCCTATACGCGCCGCCGAGATCAGCTCCTTCATGAAATCAGGCTGCTCCTTCTTAAGCTCCGCGAACTCATCACTGATGATAAAAAGATGCGGAATCGCTTCAGACGCTGTTCCTTCCTTGAACAGCTTCATATAGCCGTTGATATGGTTCACATGATAGCTCCCGAATATCCTCTGTCTCCGGGACAGCTCCGCCTTAACTGAAATCAATGCCCTCACACCGCCCTGGCCGTCCAGATTCGTGATCGTTCCCAGATGATGCGGAAGTTCATGGAACAAACTTGCCATCCCGCCCCCTTTATAGTCGATCAGCAAGAATCCAACTTCATGAGGGTGAAAATTCACTGCCAACGACAGAATATAACTCTGGATCAGCTCTGATTTGCCGGAACCGGTCGTTCCGGCTATAAGGCCGTGAGGACCATGGGCCTTCTCATGAAGATTCAGATACAGAATATCATCTCTCGACCGCATTCCCAGAGGTACTGCCAGAGACTTATAGGATTCCCCCTTCTTCCACCGGCTTTTTATATCAAGCTCTTCCGGATGCCGGATCCCGTACATTTCAAAGAAAGTGACCTGTTCGGGAATTTGGCCCCCTCTTCTCTGTTCATGCACCAACACGCCCAGATTTCTTGCCATCCACTCACAGTCTGCATCCCGGGCATCATACAGCTTTAATCCCTGTTCCAGATACTCTCCCGCCTCCGTCAGCAGCACTCCTTCCTCGGAATTCTGGATAGACAGCATCGTTCCGATGAATTCTGGAAGGCGGGCCTGGATATCACTGGTATATACAACTGAAAAGCCCAATGCGCTCCCATCCATATACAGATATTCCATAATTCCATGGTTCAGTATCCAAGCCGGTTCATCGATCAGGAACAGATAATGCGGCAGATATCCGCCCGTCTTCTTCCCGTCTCCAGACCTTCCTGCCCGATCCTTCAATATCTGGTACATGCTTCCAAGCACAAGATCCCTTGCCCGCGGGGAACTAACCATGCCAAGCACATTCACAGAACGCAGCCGCAGATGAGGAAGCCAGCGCATCCAGGCAAATTCCTCTTCGTATATCGGGTCATAGACTGCAATAATTTGAAGGTCATGATAACTGTGGAAAAATGCAAGCTGGACTGTCAATATCTTAATCTGTTGATGCAGGACGTCCTTTGCCCCTGTCAGCCCAAGATGTGCTTTCTTAAGATTGACCGCCTTCGGCTTATCCACAAGCGAGTATCTTCGCACAATCTGTCCCGCAAGCTCGGCCAACAGATCCTTATCTGCATCCCATGCCGGTTTCTTTCCTTCCGCCGTATATGCCGGTTTGCCCAAATAATGCCCGATCAGCACAGTAAGAAAATCATTATCCGAATACATCCTCTCATAAATCCTGCTGTCATACCGCCTCACCATCTCGCACAGGTCCGCCGTATCTGGATACTGATAGGCATAGATTTCCTGTTCCTGTTCATACATCTGTGTAATCTCCTTTTTCTTCCCCCAGAGATATTCTCTATACTGTTCTTCTCTCTTCTGGTTCCGCTCCTTTCGCCCCCGCTTATCGTCCATATATTTTATCACGGAGAAAAGAGCCGTCACCCCCGCGCCTGCCGCAGAGAGAATCAGATAGACACCTCGTCCTGCAATCAGACCGATGATGAACGTCACCGCTGCCATACCAAGCGGGGGCATAACCGCCATAAGGAGTTCTTTCTTCTTCTGTTTTTCTTTTTCATTTGGGAATTCTATCAAGATTTTTTCCGTTGACGGCCTTTTTATCAGCCTTGGTGAGCGTTTGCAGACTGGAAACCCCTTGGGATTCTGTACCGGCGGGCACTCTGGAAGTACGGTCTTATAAGCATCCGGAGAACCCCAGACGGCGATCTGGTCTTCCCAGACTTCAAGCTTTAGATTCCTGAGAAACAGCACATCGCCGGAGTGCATCTGGAAATCTCCCGTCGGCATCTTCCTCTGGTTTCGATAGAGATGATCCTCGTCTGCGGCTTCATAGAATACCCGCATCCCTCTGATATAAAAACGGCTCTTTAGAGCCAGTATCCGGAGTACGGCTTCTTCCCCGGAGGAGACGGTTAGATTCTCATCCCGCCAAAATAGGCGCCTTTCCCCGCTAAGGCAGAATACGAGCTCTCTATCCTTAAACTGCCATATATTCTCCTGATATCTATATCCGTCTTCCTCCAAGGGCATCTCACAATAACCATACCCCGTCTCCGTAAGCAAATATCTCATAAACCGGCTCCTATTGGTCAGATATAGAGAAAAGCCGCAATCAGCAGAACCAGCATGATCGCCGAAGCCGTGCATGCCCTGACCAGCCGCTCGTAAGTTCTTCTCTCCACCCTCTTCATACATTTCTTCTCGTGTTCCAGACAGCTTTCATAAGCTTCCACAAGCAGCTTCTTCTCTTCCTGCACTGTCTCAGGTTCAAAGAATTCTGCATCCGGCTCCTTTGCAGTCAGAAGCTCCGGCTCCCCATACAGATAATCCTCATAGGTTCTGGCTCCATCCATTACATACCCGATCAACGCCTGATACCGTCTTAAGAATTCCTTCCTCCGGTCCTTCCCGCCGGGCAGGGTACAATCACGTCTCTTCACTCTCACTCTGCCCAAGATATCATAGTATAGATTCTCAGGCTCCAGTGAGAATTCATATCGCAAATACAATTCCTCAAGTTCCGCCGCCGCGATCAAAAGCGCCAGCCTCACAGGCCTGTCCGCCTCTTTTATCCCCTCTAACGTCTGCATTCCCCGCAGATCGTAACTCATGCAGACGGTTTCCTTTTCTTCTTCGATCTTGCAGGGAAGCAGCAGATGATGACTCTCCTCCAACCGCCGGAAATCATAAACCGTCTTCGCCGTCATATCGCTTCTTCGTATCCTGTCTCTCAACTCTCCTTCCCCCCTTTATACAATCGGTCTCTAATACAACTCACACTCAACGAGGAGAATATCTCCCTGGAAGACGTGTCCTTCCCGGAAACTGAGCATAGAATTCAAATATGCCTTCTGCCGAAGTGAATATACCCTGACCTGCCTTCCATGGCATACCGATGTGAAATAGCCGTTTCCCTGAAGCCTCTGGTATACCTCTTCTATCTTCTGCTCCGGCTGCACCATGATATCAAGCTTCTTGTTATCTGCCACAAATGTAATGACCAACTTCCGCCTCCTAACCGCGGTTCATAGCGCCTGCTGCCCGATCGAACTCCGCATACTGCTGTGCATTCATCACGACTCCCTGGCCGATGGCACTGATAAGCTCCCGCATCGCGCCAAAGCTCGGCGCCAACTCCGCCACTCGGGCGGCGAACCCTTCATAGCCGCTTCCTTCCCATAACTCCGGGAGCTGGCGGTTCACAACGTCATTCAGATAATTCTGGAGCGCCGTAACATCCTCCACATGACTTCCAATCTCGCGTCCTCTGGCAATGACATCCTCTGTGTTCATTCTGATACTCATAGGCAATCTTCCTCCTCTTTCTGATGATCTTAGATAATAGGTCTCACATGGGTTTTTTAAGAACGGAAGGTATCGCACAGAACCTTCCATACAGATTGATATAAATCTGATTAATAAGAAATTCACTTAGATGAATTAGATCCATACTTGACAGCGCTGCCTGTATGTGAATCGTATCATACATGACTCACACGGATATGTCAATAACTAACCGTTCGACAAATGTTCATCCTCTCTCTTTTGCACAAAAAATTGCTTCTAAAATTAGAAGCTTTTCACAAAAGCTCAAAAGATATCCCCTCTTCAACATAGACTGACTTATCCTAGTACACCGAAAAATAAGTTCCTAGCCATATAACGCAGAATGATTTTTCATATGCAAGGCGGAGGAATGAGGCGTAGTGGGCGCTACGCCGATTGACAACAACGACGCAGATGGAAAATCAGGCAAGTTATATGGCTGGTTACTTATTATTCGGTGTACTAGTACACCAAGGAGATTGGCAGCACTCAAAGAATATCTTTCTTACAATACCGATAGAAGCCCGCACCGATTCCAATTACCGTAAACACCAGCCCCACAGAGAGATACTCCATGTTCAGACATTCATCCGCTATAATATCCGCACCCTCCGTATATCCAAACGGCGTAATATATTTCAGGAATTTTGCGTCTTCCGTCAGGTTTGCGATGATATTAAGGAAATAAAGAAGCGCCGCCATTCCAAGCCCGACTCCCATACCGCCGTGACTCAGGAACGCAGAGATTCCAAAGCAGACCGACGCTACCTCAACCTGCAGGACATAATATGCAAGAAACAGAAGAAAAAGCGGACGGTTATCCAGTGATTCCCCGATTATCTGCATAGACAATAACGTAACGGCAATAACAACAATATTCAGAGACAGGACCTGTATCATTATGGAAATATATTTCCGCATTACAACCTTCCGCCGGCTTACCGGGTGCGTCAGCAGGAATTCTGCCGTCTGCTCCCTCTCCTCTTTCGACAGGATGGAGATACCAAGAAGCGCCGAGAAAAATGCTCCTCCAAGTCCAAGGATGTTACCGCATTCCACACCAAAAAACCCCATGAATTCACCGAAATTCAACCTATCCATGCCAAATGCGGCAGAAAAACTGCCCATCTCGGCAAACATAGTGCTTACATCCCCCATCTGCGTCTCCATCTCCGGATAGATCAGAACACAGAGCGCCAGCATAAATGCGATCACGGCCGTCCATATCATCAAAGTTACTTTTCCCTGCCTTAATTCATGTTTAATCAGAGTCATATCAATTCTCCTTTTCAGTATAATGACTTTTTGACGCTTGTATCATAATAATGCATGAATATCTCTTCCAGATCCGGTTCGGTTATGGAGATATCCGTAAGCGGCAGCTCGGACAGGGTACGAAGCAGAATATTAAGATCTCCGCCGTAGAGGAAGCTTATGGAATCCCCGTCTGTTTGTATGTCTTTGACCTGTGTAAGCTCTGGCAATACGCTGACACCGCTTAGCCTCACCCGCCTAGTATCAGTATGCCCCAGGCTCTCCGTAGTGTCTGAGACTAACAGGCGTCCTTCCCGGATGATGGCAGCATGACGGCAGTTCCGCTGAATCTCCGAGAGAATATGTGAAGAGACGAATATGGTCGCACCTTTGGCGTTACGCTCTTCCAGTATGGCATAGAATTCCCGCTGCATCAACGGGTCCAGTCCACTTGTCGGCTCATCTAAGATACACACCTCCGGCTCATGCTGCAGCGCACAGACGATAGACACCTTCTTACGGTTGCCAAGAGACAGCTCGCGGATCTTCTTACTCACATCCAATTCCAATCGATCGCAAAGGTTCGCCGCTTCCGCACGGCAGTTCCTGCCCCTTAGATCCGCAGAGAGTTTTATCACATCCTTCACCCTCATATTGCGGTAAAAGGATGCTTCCGAAGGCATGTATCCTACATGTGAAAGGATCTCTTCTCTCTGCCGGATACTATCCCTCCCAAGAATCTGCGCACTCCCGTCCGTTGGAGCGATCAGGCCCAGAAGAATCCGGATAGTAGTGCTCTTCCCGGCTCCGTTCGGTCCGATAAATCCGAAGAAATCCCCCTCTTCTACCGTCAGATTCATATCCGTGATTCCCCGTGATCTTCCATAATATTTCGTTAGTGAATTCGTCTTTATTGCATCCATTATCTCTCAAGACTCCTTTCTCAGATACACATTCTTCCAGAATGCCAGCATCTCCGAGAAATCCGCTTCCAATGTCTTCGCCTCCAGAACCTCACCCTGCTGAGATATCTCCCACAGATACCCCACAGACATCAGGTAAATCTGGCGATGCATCATCGCAAGATCCAGTCCCGGGATAAAATCCTCCGGGTCAAGCCCTGCAAGGGCATCCGCCGCCTTTCTGTTAAAGTGCTTCCGGTAGCTTCTCTGGATATCTTCGCAAACAGCCGGATCCTTCTCATAGAATGCTTTCATGGCAAACGCAGCTATATCCGGATATTGACACATAATCTGAATCTTCGCGTACATCCCGCGTTCCATCATCTCGAACAGGTCCCTGCACTCATAGCAGTGATTCCGGGTAAGATACTCGATCGTGATATCCGCCGCTTTCTCCCACAAAAACAGATACAGCTCCTTCTTATTATGAAAATAGTGAAACAGAAGGGATTTGCTGATTCCCGCCTCATCCGCAATCTCCTGCATAGGACTCTTCTTATAAGTATTCTGAGAGAATACACGGAATCCGGCATTGATGATCCTCTGCCGTTTCTCAATCGGCAGGAAATAGAATTTCTCATTCATATCAAAACCTCGCTGACTAAAATGGTCAATGGTTATAACTATTATTATAATCCATTGACCATTTTTGAGAAGCCCTCTTTTACATATTCACGGTTGCGGCTGTCACGTCAGTTATTGTTCACACTTGCTTCTAATCTGATTCCTATCCTCTCTGATCAAAGTCCGCAGCGCTTCAACCGCCACCCGTACCGCCATATCCGTATCGTGAACGACCGGGTTGGGAAGCCCTTCCTTCTCCCGCTCCTGATTCGCGACCACAAGGAAGCAAGAACCTACTCTGACACGCAGGCTGCTTGCAGCGACGAACAACGCCGCCGATTCCATCTCAGATGCCAGACATCCCAGTCTCTTCCATGCTTCCCACTTGTTCAGCAGTTCATAACTGACCGGTTTGGTCTCCGGAGAATGCTGTCCATAGAAGGAATCCTTACACTGTACCACCCCTACATGATAATTCCCTCCCAGCTTCCCGGCTGCATCCGTCAATGCATTAACGATCCGAATATCCGCTACCGCCGGGAATTCGATCGGCGCATACTCCCGGCTGGTTCCTTCCATACGGATCGCACCGCTTGCGATCACGACGTCACCGCTCATCACTTCCGTCTGCATGCCGCCGCAGGTTCCGATCCGGATAAATGTATCGGCCCCCGACATTACCAGCTCTTCCATCGCTATGGATGCCGACGGGCCTCCGATCCCTGTGGACGTCACACTCACCTTCACTCCATCCAGATACCCCGTGTAGGTGACATATTCCCGGCTGTCCGCCATCAGCTTCGCGTCATCAAAATATTTCGCGATCTTCGCACAGCGCTTGGGGTCTCCCGGCATGATCACATACTTGCCCACGTCCCCCTCGCCAACCTGGATATGATACTGCTTTCCTTCAATTTCTGAATAATTCATAGAATCCCTCGCTTTCTTAAGATAAGTATACCAGAAAGTCAGCCCTCTCTCAATCAGTTTAAGTATCCCGTAGGATCTGACAACAGCCTGCCCGATCGTGCCCGCTCCGTAACGGTTAATAACAGCGGCATACTTCAAGTCCGGGTCACCGGAAATATCAAGAACTCCGTCCTTCACAGGTATATCTTCCGTCTCAAAATCAGTCATGAATCCCTTCTGCAGATCAAATGCGATAACAGAGGTCGCATCACTCCACAATCAGCGGTACGATCTCGCTTCGCTTCACATCCACAAGTCCTTTATCCGTCAGTTTTAACGCGGGACTTACCGGAAGTCCCAGAGTTCCAAGCGACATAACCGGATTATTGTGCCGATACCCAAGCTCCTTAAGACTGTCCCGGACTGCTCTAAGCCCGAGAGCCGTCTCTCTGACTCCCTGCTCGGAAAGTATGCCGCACACCGGCAGAGCCAGTTCTGCAAGGACCTTTTTGCCCTTAACGGTCAGGAATCCTCCCTGCAGTTCTTGAATCCTTCTCACAGCAAACAGCATATCCTCCGGGTCGTCCCCTGCAACAAAAAGATTGTGATGATCATGGAAATACGTGGCAGCAACGGTTCCAGTATTCAGGCATGAGCCGGTAATGAATCCGTAACCGATATTCCCGTTTTTCCCATGACGTTCTAAGACCATGGCAAGCAGGCACCCGCTGCCCTTCCAATCCACTATATGATCCCGCACCGGCATGGCAATCATCTTCTCCTCCGTCTGCGTCCGGTCCGGGTGCACCTCTATCACGCGAACGGTAACTTCATCTCTGCCGCTATCCGTCCTGACCTCAAAATCCGCAAGCGTCACTGGCGGCAGGCAGACACTCCGGTAAAAATCTTCCGGGAATCGGTAGGAGACCGGAACCTCCCGCCTGTTTTTCTGCGAGAAGATCTGAACGCCGTTCTTGTATACATACGACGGCTCCATCACCGCAGGGTCGTCAAGCAGTACAAAGTCTGCAAGCTTGCCGGGCGCAATCACTCCTCTGTCATACAGATGCATCCTTCGGCTCGGTGTGTATGTGGCGCAGTAGATCGCCATTTCAGCAGGAAATCCGGACTCTATTGCCTTCTGTACAACATAGTTAAGCTGCCCTTTCTCGCAGAGGACATCCGCCATGGTATCATCCGTCACAAAACCGCAGTATTCATAGAGCTGATTTTGGCAGATATATTCCAGCACTTCCGGTTTCAGCATCTTGTCCTGTATCTCAAAGAACATGCCGTTTTCGATCCGCTGCTTCACCTCTTCCAGAGTATGTTCCGTATGATCGCCGTCAATCCCCAGATATAAGAACCTGGCAAGATCCAGATCCAGAAGCGACGGGCAATGCCCCTCGATTACATAGCCCGGATGCTCATTACGGAGATAATCCAGAAACTTCGTGATCTCCAGATCATTTTCCCGGATGATCTGCCTGTAATTCATGATCTCACCCACACAGACAACATCCTCTTCATTCAGCAGTTGCTTCATGGCGCTGCAGTCAATGATCCCCCCTGTAGTCTCAAGCTTCTCATCGGTTGACGGCACGCTGCTCGGAATCCCGTAGAAAATGTCGATCGGCGCATCCTTCGCCGCGGAGATCATCTCCAGAACTCCGCGGGTCCCCTTGACATTAGCCATCTCGTGAGGCTCTGATACGATCGTTGTCACACCGTACGCCGCGACACAATCTCCAAAAGGCTCCGGCGTCATCATACTGCTCTCGATATGCATGTGAATATCCACAAGTCCCGGAATCATATATTTTCCATCGGCATCCAGCACAGCTTCCGCCTGAAAGTCCGTATCCTGCTTCCGGTCAATATAATAGAATCTGCCGTCCTTCACAGAGACATCCGCAGGAATAAACCGCTTCAGATAAGTGTTGAATACCTTCGCGTTCCTGATCAGCAAAGAAACTGATTCCATAAAGCTTCCTCCTTAAACAATAGTATAGAAATAGAGCATGCAGACTACCACAAGCACATACATAACAGGCTCGATCTCCTTGATCTTCCCCGCCACGATCTTCATGATCAGATATGCCGGAAGCGCAACGCAGATTCCGTTCGCGATATTATTTGCAAATATCGTAAATGTAACGCAGATAAACGCCGGTACATATTCTGTGATGTCTGAATAATTCACATTGCGCATTCCGCTCAGCATATTCATACCGATAAAGATAAGGATCGGCCCTGTTGCCGCGGATGGAATGATCAGCGCTATAGGCGCTAAAAACAGCGACAGCGCGAAGAATATACTTGTGAAAACCACTGTCAGCCCGGTCTTGCCGCCGGCCTCTACACCTGCGGAGGATTCAAGATAAGTAGTCATGCTCGGCATAGTGAATAACGCGCCGAAGCTGGTCGCGACCGCGTCCACCTTAAAACATTTGTCAATTCCCGGAAGATTGCCGTCCTCATCCAGATACCCCGCCTTCGCGCCCACGCCGAGCACAGTCCCGAACGTAGAGAAGAAGTCAGGAACAAACAGCGCGATCAAAAACGGAATATACGCAAAATTCAAAGCCCCTGCGAAATCAACCTGAAGGAACTGCTTCCCTATATTGGCCGGAAGAGAGAACAGGCTCTCCGGAAGCTTTGTCACCCCAAACGGAATGCCGATCACGGTGGTGACCAGAATTGCCAGGATCATTCCGCCCGAAATGTTGCGGACCTTGATGACAAGAAGCAAAATGAAGCCGATCACTGCAACGATCACGGACGGAGAAGTCAGGTCTCCGAATGCAAGGTTATTCTTATCCGCATTTGCTACGATCAGCCCGCAGTTCTTCGCACCCAAGAGGGCGATGAACAGACCGATACCGGCGCTCACCGCATGCTTCATACTCACCGGGATCACACGCACAACGGCTTCTCTAAGCCCCAAGAATGAGATCAGGATAAACAGGATACCGCTCCAGAAGATAACACCCGCAGCGATCGGCGCGCTGATCCCTTCATTGGATATCATAGAAGCCACGATCCCCACGCTGCCGAGTCCCGGCGCTAACGCAAACGGACGGTTCGTATAAAGCGCCATCGCACAGCTCGTCAGAATGATCAGAAGAACCATCGCCGTAAGCACTATATGCTTGTCCAGATCGGCTCCGCCCAGAATATTGGGAACGGTTGCAAGGACATAGGCCATTGTGACGAATGTGGTCAGTCCCGCCAGAAGCTCTGTTTTCACATCTGTTTGGAATGCTGACAGTTTAAATTGTTTTTCAAGCCAGTTTTTCATTTGTTTTACTCCTTTTCCTCTTGATAATAGTTCTATATTTATAGTATGATGAGGAAAATAGAATGTCCAATTCATATTTTCCATAAAAACTATGCCAAATTGGAATATATCAGGGAGCGGAGCATGAATTTTCAGGAATTGAACTATATCTTATGCATTGCAAAGCATCAGAATCTTACTAAAGCAGCTCAGGAATTATATATTTCTCAGCCGACTCTGACAAAATATCTGCAGAGGCTTGAGCGCGAAGTGAACGGGAAGCTCTTCGTCCGCAGCGGGAACAGCTATACGGCAACCTATCTGGGACGAAGGTATATGGAGTATGCCAAGAAGATACTGGCAGTGAACCAGGACTGGGAGAAGGAATTGCAGGATCTTACCTCCTACAACGAGGGCGAACTGAATATTGCATTTCCGCTGATGCGCAGCTCATGCATGGTTCCTCAGATCATGACGGTATTCCACAAGCAATACCCGGGAGTCCGGGTCAACCTAAGAGAGGAGACCTATGCCATTCAGGAAAAACTGCTTCTGGACGATCAGCTTGACTTTGCGATCTTTAATGAGGCAAAGCCGCACCCTAAGCTGGAATACGAGACGCTTCTTAAGGAAGAAGTGCTGCTTGTGATGCCAAAGGGGCATCCTCTGGCATCTCTTGGCGTGAAAAAGGACGGAAAAGAATATCCCTGGATCGATCTTCGGCTGCTTGGTCAGGAGCCGTTTATCCTGCACTTCCCGGAACAGACGACCGGGCAGATCGCGCTTGAATTATTTGAAAAATACGGAATCTGCCCGTCTGTTCCCATACGCACAAGGAACACCGTGACCTGTGTCAAGCTATGCCAAAAGGGGATGGGACTGTGCTTCATCCCTGAAAATTATATGAAAAATATTGAACTCCAGGAACCTCCTCTGTGCTTTTCCGTCGGCGACGAGGGGGCGTTCAGTACGCTTACGATCGCCTTCCGCAAAGGAGCTTATCTTCCGGCCTACGCACGGGATTTTATACGGATCGCGCAGCAGAATCTCTGACACGCAGCAAAATCGGTGTTCTCACAGATTCAGATAACTATATAGCTGACTTATATGACAACAA
>Ga0137308_101341_pt1 | contig 24966 bp, 24 predicted proteins | sample Inofrocosms_June_FD_97181 | JGI IMG/M metagenome (GOLD analysis project Ga0137308, IMG submission 97181) | Mouse cecal microbial communities from Vienna, Austria - N-Acetylneuraminic and N-Acetylglucosamine D2O microcosms_June | ecosystem: Host-associated > Mammals > Digestive system > Large... | reverse complement strand
CCTGTATATTCCGGCGGCAGCAGTGGCTGAATTCGCTTCCATTGTTCATCTGTTACATCATAATTTTCATATTTTTCCATGCCCTTATCATACTACTCTTTTCCCCTTTTGTGCATCTTTTATTTTTCAAACAAACCCTAATAACAGGAAATTTTATGCGGTCTCCCCCGATAAACGTGAATTTATAGATAAATCCAATATCTGCGCATGATGTAACAACCTTCGGCATCATTATATGCTTGTATTTTATCCATCAACTTCCCACCAAGTTTCTCGCAAACATGAGCAGACATACTATTTTTGTCATTTATGTTCATACCATGTTCTTTCGCAATAAGTAACCCTTGCTTCAATATCTCGGTTCCATATCCCTTACCTTGTTCGGATACACGTACTGAATATCCGATACTGCCTATACCTGACATTACTTCCGGGGTCAATTCAGTTCTCAGCTGAAATTCGCCTATAAATTTTTCATCATCAACAGCCCAAAAGTGGAAGCTTATGGGCTGTCCCTGAATTTGCCCAGTCTCCTTTTTGTCATACCAATCTTTCGTTCTGCTAAACCATTCACTGTCAATTAGTTTTGGATTAGTTGGTCTGAAGTAAATAACGTGGTTGTCATATGATTCCTGACAATACTCTCTGTATCCGCTGACATATTCCGGACAGCGTCTTATAAGTTTTAGCATGGTATGTTTCCTTTCATATTCACTTAAAAATAACTTTCGATTTATCAAGCTGATACAGAAGTATATCACCAGCGCAAGCGACTTTCAAGCCCAATATCGAGAGTAAGCCCCCGCCCAGCAGGGCGGGGGCTTCTGTGTCTCTACGGGCATACAAGCATTTTACTTTTCCGGTCAATATCGAACGAATTTTACAACAATATTTTCAATTTCAAACCAAATCAGTCGCAAAACATTGACGAAAAGGGAACCCACAGAAGCGGATTCCTTCCCTTTTTTATTTGGGACAAATTCGATATTTTTGCACCCGGAGGTTACCATATAGGGCTACATCTGACCGGGCCTTTTCCGGCGGTCAGGGGGCTGGCCGATTATATATCCGGGCGAAAGTGTCAACTTTTTGGATAAGGCCATTGTAAGAAGCGGAAAAGAATTGAGCAACGGAATGGAGGTATTACAATGGATACAATTTGTTTCTTTCGAGTCTATCCCTTCTGGGAGAACCCAGGGCCGTACATAGCCCTAAAAGAAAAACCTATTGACGGGTGTCATGCTTGGATTACCTCGTTAAAAGGTACTAGAAGTCATATCTGCTGGTTCAAAATTCGATGCCATACATACCTTGGATATGGCACTCCCACGATGCAGAACATAGCGCATCTTCGGTCTATTGTCGATGACTGGCTTGCCCATGCCGGCCTCTGTCTCGACGACTTCACGCTGGGCCGCATTGATAAAGTATGATCGGTTTGGTCGTAATCTTCGGGAATTTCTCAACATAACGGACCAACTGAAACAGTGCAAAGTGGGCGTGACTTCCTTGTCGGAAGATTTTAACACAACAACTCCTGCTGGTGAGGCAATGTTGGCAAACCTGGTCAATTTCTCTGAGTTTGAGCGCAAAACAATAGCGGCGCGGGTCGCGGACGCTGGCACGGGTTCTATAGAAAAAGCCGGTCGATACAGCGCCCTTTTCCCGTGCGCCACAAACCGCTGTTGGCATCTATGGCTGAACACCTCAATTTTCGGGGTGTCAAAACCCTGGAAACAGTTGTGCCGCAGGCGTTTCCACCTGCGGCATCTATACTGTTGGACTCTTTTGGAGGCGACACCCGGATTTGAACCGGGGAATCAGGGTTTTGCAGACCCATGCCTTACCACTTGGCTATGTCGCCGTATAGAGAACAGGAGCAAGAAAAATATTGCTCCTGTTCTCATTTGTGGAGCGGGCGACGGGGCTCGAACCCGCTACCTCCACCTTGGCAAGGTGGCGCTCTACCAGATGAGCTACGCCCGCAAAATGGTGCCTCCGGTCGGAATCGAACCAACGACACGCGGATTTTCAGTCCGCTGCTCTACCAACTGAGCTACAGAGGCATGTAGACGTCCGGGAGACGTCTATACGAATGTGGCGACCCAGAACGGGCTCGAACCGTCGACCTCCAGCGTGACAGGCTGGCGTTCTAAACCAACTGAACTACTGGGCCACATATATGGGGTAAATACGTGGTGGGAACAACTGGACTCGAACCAGTGACCCCCTGCTTGTAAGGCAGGTGCTCTAACCAGCTGAGCTATGCTCCCGAAGCTGTAGGGCCGTTACCCCGAACGACATGGGTTATTATACCAAAGGGGTCACTGATTGTCAAGCACAAATTTTCTATTTTTCAAAAATAATTTTTACGGTCACTTTTTCCGCTATTTCACGATCCCCAGCTCCGCCATGATTCCTTGCAGCTGCACCCAATCCGCCCGCATCTGCTCCAGGCGTTCCCGCCCGGCTTTGGTGAGCTGATAGTATTTCCGCGCCGGGCCGTTGGAGGCCTCCCCGCGGAAGGTCGTGGCCGCGCCCTCCTTGTCCAGACGCCGCAGGACGGCGTAAAACGTACTCTCCGTCACCTCCGGAAAATGCTTGCGCATGGTCTGGATGACATCGTAGCCGTACTGCGGCTGTCCGCTGAGGCGCTGGAGCAAACACAGCTCCAAAACGCCTTTTTTCAACTGTGCATCCATACTTCAGACCGCCTTCCCGGATATTCTCCGCATATGCCCCCAGAACAGGAGCGCCAAAAGAATACTGATGCCATAGGGCAGCAGGCATACGGCAAGCTGTATATGTTGCTGTTGGGGAATATAGTCTATGTCCATGCGATGTATGAACCGCTCTAATTCCCAGATCGACAGCGCCGCCCCCAGCGCACAGACAGCAGCCGGATAGTACCTGACAGAATCTTTGCAGGTTTTCCACAGAATCCAGGCCAGCAGCAGGGCTAAGACAATCCATGCGCTGTCAAGGAGCAGGGCAAAAAGCGGTCCCACCTGACCGGCATTCAGAAAATCAGGGCGTTTCGCTCCGGCTGCTGTAAAATACTGGGCAAGCGCCTCCAGAATGACCAGCAGAAGCAGCGGCGGCAGATACATGGCGGCGGTCAGGCGTCCGTTCCTGCTGGGGAACCGGTTTTCCACTGCCGCCCGTCCCCGCCCGTGGAGCAGGATGAACAGGGAAACGGCCCCCAGCAATAGGAAAAGATAGGTGCCTGTATATACCCAAAAATCTATATAGGATTTGCGCAGGCAGAGACAGCCGCACGCCAACAGAAGCAGAATCCCCCAGCGGACGGTATGCCGGACGCAGTAGGACAGCTGCCCGGACTCCCGGAGCGCGTCCGCCGCCGCGTCTTCCGGACTGCCCAGCGCGGCGATCAGCGACTCCTCCGTATTCCTCTGCTCCCGGCCCAGGGAGAAATGCTCCTGGTAGTCCTCCAAAATTTCCAGGACCTGACCGGTGGGAAAGAAGAGCAGTAATTTTTTGCCCAGGCGGTTTAAGTACGCGCCCTCGGTTTCCACCGGGACAGCTTTCTGTAGTTTCATAGTACATGCCTCCTTTTCTTCACCTAGTGTTTATTGAACAGTAGTTTTACATATATTATACTATCGCCGGACGCAATTGTCAAGGGCCTGAATTGTTTACAATTTTTCCCTCTGTCATTTGACAATTTCACTGCGCTATGATATACTTCGACATATAAAGGAATGCGCCCGGCCTGACCGGTCCGCTGTACTAAGAAAGGACGATGAGTAATAAAATGGCTGATTATTCCCGCAGATTACCGGTCTATCTCCTGTTGGACTGTTCCGGCTCCATGATGGGGGAACCTATTGAGGCGGTCCGGCAGGGCATCAAGGCCCTGCTCTCCGAGCTGCGCGGCGACCCGCAGGCCCTGGAGACCGCCTATCTGTCCGTGATCACCTTTGACAGCCAGGCGCGGCAGATCATCCCGCTGACAGAGCTGCTGCAGTTCAAAGAGCCGGAGCTGCGCGCCGGCGGCGCTACCGCTCTGGGCGGCGCGCTGGAGATACTGCTGGAGTGCGTCGAAAGCGAGGTCCGCAAATCCACCGATACCCAGAAAGGCGATTGGCGGCCCCTGGTTTTCATCCTCACCGACGGCTCCCCCACCGATACAGCCGCCTTTGAGCGGGCGGTGCAGAACATTAAGAACGCTAAAATTGCCAATATTATCGCCTGTGCGGCGGGTTCCAACGCCAGGACCGAGCATCTCAAACGCATTACAGATAATGTGCTCATGATGAACACCCTCTCCGCCGGAGATATGGCGCAATTTTTCGCCTGGGTCTCCGGCTCGATCAAGATGTCCTCCAAGAGCCTGGACGCAAAACCCGGCCTGCCTCTCCGGCTTCCCCCGCCGCCGCAGGGGTTTGTTATTGTTCCGTAAGGGGAGAAAGGCGGCGTATCCATGGAGGAACAGGTCAAGAACCTTGTTTTAGAGGAATTATATCCGGACGCGCCGGAGCCGCTGTCCGACGACGCGGTCACTCGGCACACCACGGGTCTGTGGAAATATCTGCCCGTACCGTCGGAGGAGCCGGACCCCTTCCCTGAGTACCTGACGCGGGATGCGGCGCTGGCCGGATGCCGGATCACCGCCGCACGGGTCCGGGGTAAGAAGCACAAGCACGAGGGGACCAACTGCGACGACTGGTTCGAGATCGCCGCCGCCGGCGAGGCTGTGGTTCTTGCGGTGTCCGACGGCGCGGGTTCCAAAAGACTCTCCCGGATTGGCGCACGGGACGCCTGCAAGGTGGCCGCGGGATATTTGGCCCGGTCCATTGCGGACGCCTTCGAGACCAGCCAGGAGCTGACCGGGGACATCCGCCTGCCGCTGGAGGACCCGCAGTTCCAGAACGCCTGCGGCGTTCTGGCGGGGATTGTGCAGCAGGCGATGCTGAAGGGATATGCCGCGGTGGAAGCCGCCTATTATGCCCGTGCGGCAGACCCGGCCTGGGAATCCCTGCTGGGCCGGAAGCTGGAGGTCCGGGATTTCTCCGGTACGCTGCTGCTGGCGGTGGTGATTCCGGCGGGGGAGGAGCGGCTGGTAATCAGCTGCCAGGTGGGAGACGGCATGACCGCCCTGCTCAATACCGCCGCCCCCTTCGACGCCTCCCTGCGGCTGATGGGCGAGGCGGACAGCGGCAGCTTCTCCGGCGAGACGGAATTTCTCACGTCGGAGGCCATGCGCAGTCTGGAGACGCTGCAGAGCAAAACAAAAATTTTCAGGGGCCAGGCGGACCACCTGCTGCTGATGAGCGACGGCGTGGCCGACGACTACTTCCCCTTCCAGCCGGGACTGCACCGGCTCTATTTTGACTTGGTGGCCAACGGCATCCTGCCGGGGCGCGGTCCGGACCTGCGCCTGCCTGCGCTGACACAGCAGCAGCTGCGGCTGTTCAAGAAGCTGCCGGACCCTGCCGGGTACCCGTGGGTCAACGACCCCAGTGTGGAAATCGCCCTGCACGACAGCAGCCGCATCTGTGGAGCAATGGGGCTTACGCCTGCGGAGCTCTGGGAGGACGGAACGCCTCTGGCTTTGAGCCGCCTGGAGCTGGATGAGCAGATGGAAGCCGCATCCCCGGCGGAGCGTCTGAAAATATGGTTGGATAACTATGTGGTGCGGGGGTCCTTTGATGACCGCACCCTGGTCATTGCACAGTTCTGACAGGAGGAGATGACGACATGGCGGCGGAAGCCATTCTGACGGACGGACGGAAGCTCCCCTATGTCATCCGGGAGAATCCGCCCCGCGGCGGTATGAAGCACACCTATTTTGCCCCGGATCAGTCCTACGTGGTGCAGTTTTTCAACAATCCGGACCATGCGCGGGACCCCAACCTGCGGCGGCGTCTGGAGGCCATTATCGGCAAATACAACCCCACCCGCCCGGAGGCCCAGGGCGGCGCGCCGGGCGGCAGCGAGGCGATGGCGGCGTATTTTGCCCAAAAATTCTGCTGGCCTACGGCCATTGTGGAGCGGCCGGAGTTCGGCATTGTCTGTCCTGCCTACCCGTCCAACTACTTTTTTTCCGACAACGCCTCCACGGTCCCCGAATTGAGCGCGGACCTGCGGGGAAAGGATAAGAGAAGCAAGTGGTTCACCTCCCCGCGGCTGCGGCGGTATATGCGGGAGCAGGAGCTGGGGGATTTCCGGTCCATGTTGCAGATGTCCATTTCCCTGGCCCGCTCCATCCGGCGGATGCACCAGGCGGGACTGGCCCACTCGGACCTGTCCTGCAACAACGTGCTGGTAGACCCCCAGTCCGGCAGCTGCGTGGTCATCGACATCGACTCCCTGGTGGTGCCGGGTCTGTATCCGCCGGAGGTCATCGGTACCGGCGGCTATATCGCGCCGGAGGTGCTGGAGACCTCCTCCCTGCCCTTCGGACATCCGGGACGGCGTCTGCCCAGCGTCTATACGGACCTCCACGCCCTGGCCGTGCTCATCTACGAGTACCTGCTGCTGCGGCATCCCCTGAGCGGTCCCGCCTCCTACTCCTCCGACCCGGAGGAGGACGATTTCCTGTGCATGGGGCCGAAGGCCCTCTTTATCGAGGACCCGCAGGATTCCCGCAACCGCCCCGCAGACCTGGGGCTTACTATCCAGGACCTGGGACCGGCGCTGGAGGAGCTCTTCCTCCGGGCCTTTGCCGGCGGCCTGCACTGTCCGGACGCGCGGCCCTCCGCTATGGAGTGGGAAAAGGCCCTGGTCAAAACCTGGGACCTGCTCCAGCCCTGTGAGAATCCGGACTGCGCCGCCCGTTGGTTCATCTTCCACGACCTGCGCCGTCCGGTCTGTCCCTTCTGCGGACACGCTGTGAGCCGGGAGAACATTGTCCGCCTCCGCCTGCGCAGTCAGCTGCGGGGTCGGGCGGGGCAGTGGACCGGCGCGGGCGAGGTCAACGTCTACCACAATATGCCCCTGTTCCAGTGGCACGTGCTGTCGGGGCGCTTTCCCGACGAAAAGGCGGACCGGGAAATGGTGGCCTACGCCTGCCGGTATCAGGGCCAGTGGCTGCTGGTCAACCACGCCCTCTCCGGGATGCTCTCGCCGGGCGGAAGCCTGGTCCCCGCAGGGCAGGCCATCCTCTTGAAAGACGGCGCGGTGTTCCGCCTGTCCAACGAGGACCGGGGCTATCTGGCCGAGGTGGTCCGGGGCCGCTGAGCGGGCTTGATTGTTTGCTGCCGCGCTGGCAACGCGGTGCAGATAGAGTATATTTTTATAGTAAAGAAAGGAAAGATTGTCTGCATGAAATTGTCTGGTTTGACATCCCAACAGGTGGAGGAGAGCCGCCGGAAATACGGCGCCAATACCCTCACGGAAATCCCTTCCGACCCGTTGTGGAAAAAAATTCTGGAGGGGTTCAAGGACCCCATGCTCATGATCCTGATGGTCGCGCTGGCAGTCCAGGTGGCCCTGTTCTTCCTGGGACAGGCGGAGTGGTTTGAGCCGGTGGGCATCCTCATCGCCATTCTGGTCGCCAACGGCGTAGCATCCGTCAGCGAGAACAAGCAGGAGGGCAAGGCGTCCGCCCTGAAGGCGGAGGAGGAGGCCAAGGAGACCGCCAAGGTCATCCGGGACGGCAGGCTCTCCGAGATTCACGTCAGCGAGGTGGTGGTGGGCGACATCGTCTTCCTCCAGGCAGGCGACAAGATTCCCGCCGACGGCGTGATTGCCGGCGGTGAGATCAAGGTGGACCAGGCCGCCCTCAACGGCGAGACCGAGGAGGCGGAGAAAACGGCCCCCTCCGGCGGAGAAACCTACGACATCAAAGACCTGCTCAACCGCTTCTATGCCTACCGCGGCACCGTGGTGTGCGGCGGCGAGGCGCATATGGAGGTCAAGGTGGTGGGCGACAAGACCCTCTTCGGCGAGCTGGCCCTGGAGGTGCAGGAGGATACCCGCGAGACGCCCCTTCAGGTGAAGCTGGGCAAGCTGGCCAACCAGATTTCCACCTTCGGCTATATCGGCGCGATTGCCATTGTCATCGGCGTGCTGGCGAAGACGCTGCTGACAGGGAGCGTACCCAGCGGCATCTATGAGTGGATCCGGCTGATTATGGATGCGGTCACGGTGGCTGTGACCATCATCGTGTGCGCGGTACCGGAGGGCCTGCCCATGCTGACCAGTATCCTCCTCTCCTTCCAGAGCCTGAAAATGGCGAAGGACAACGTGCTGGTCCGGAAGATCAACGGCCTGGAAACTGCCGGAAGCCTCAGCATCCTCTTCAGCGACAAGACCGGCACCATCACCGAGGGCAAGCTGTCCGTCGTGGAGCTGGCCGCAGGAAACGGAACGGTCTTCCAGTCCCTGGACCAGATGCCGGACAGCCTGGCTGCGGACGTAGTCACCGGCATTGGCGTCAACAACAGCGCCTCCGCCAGCGGCGGCAGCATCATCGGCGGCAACAGCACAGACCGGGCGCTGATGGCCTTCCTCAACGCCGCCGGCAGGACCGTAAGCAAGGAGGGCGTGAAGAGCTTCAGCGCCTTTGATTCCAACAAGAAACGCTCCAGTGTGGTCGTCGAGCGGGACGGCAAATGCGAAACCTTCGTGAAAGGCGCGCCGGAACGCATTATCGAGGCGTGTTCCTACTATATTGATGAGACGGGGCAGCGGCAGGCCCTGACCGGCAAGCAGGCCCTTATCGCCTACACCGACGAACAGGCCAACCGCTCCATGCGGCTGCTGGCTGTGGCAAAGGGCGGGGAGGATGATCTGACCCTGCTGTGTGTGGTCAGCATCCGGGACAACGTCCGCAAGGAGGCTGTGGAGGCTATCCAGGAGGTGCGCAATGCCGGCATCCAGGTGGTCATGGTCACAGGCGACCGGAAGGAGACCGCCTCCGCCATTGCCCGCGAGGCCGGACTGCTGGTCCAGCCCGACGATGTGGCTCTGACCTCCTCCGAGATGGCGGAGAAGAGCGACGATGAGCTGAAAGCGATTCTGCCCCGCCTGCGGGTGGTATCCCGCGCCCTGCCCTCCGACAAGAGCCGCCTGGTGCGGGTGGCCCAGGAGCTGAACCTGGTGGTGGGCATGACCGGCGACGGCGTCAACGACTCCCCGGCCCTGAAAAAAGCGGACGTGGGCTTTGCCATGGGCAGCGGCACGGAGGTGGCCAAGGAGGCCGGAGACATCACCATTTTGGACGACAACTTCTCCTCCATTGAAAAAGCGATCCTCTATGGCCGGACCATGTTCAAGAGCATCCGGAAATTCCTCATCTTCCAGCTGACAGTCAACGTGGCGGCGGTGCTGACCTGCTTCCTGGGGCCGATGCTGGGGGAGAACGTGGTGATGACCGTGATCCAGCTGCTGCTGATCAACCTGGCGATGGATACCCTGGCGGCCATTGCCTTCGGCAGCGAACCGGCCCTGCAGGAGTATATGAAGGAGAAGCCCATCCCCCGCTCGGCCAGCATCATCAGCAGGGAAATGATGGTGGAAATCATCATCAGCGCCCTGTATATCACCTTTATTTGTCTGGGCATCCTGTTTATCCCCCCCATCCGGGGTCTGTTCGGCGATGTGGACGTTACCTATCTGAAATCCGCCCTCTTCGCTACCTTCATGATGGCAATTACCTTTAACGGCTTCAATGCCCGCACCTCCCACGTCAACGTCTGCGAGGGCCTGGGCCGGAACAGGAATTTCCTGCTGGTCATGCTCTCCATCTTCGTCCTGCAATTTGTGTTCGTCACCTTCGGCGGCGAGGTCCTCAGCGTGGAGGCCCTCAGCCCCTCCGCGTGGCTGACCTGCCTGGGTCTGGCCTTCCTGGTCATCCCCATCGACATGGCGCGCAAGGCCGTTATGCACAAATCCAGCTAATTCCGCAGCCACCGCTGCGAATTATAAAAATTCTAACTTAGGAGGACAATTTCCATGGCAGTGAGTTTATCTAAGGGTCAAAAAGTCGATTTAACAAAGGGCAATCCCGGTCTGAGCAAGCTGATGATCGGCCTGGGCTGGGACACCAACCGCTATGACGGCGGCGCAGACTTTGATCTGGACGCCGCGGCATTCCTGGTGGGTGGAAACGGCAAGGTGGCCAGCGGCGGAGACTTCGTGTTCTACGGAAACCTCAAGCACGCTTCCGGCGGTGTGGTCCACACGGGCGACAACCTCACCGGCGAGGGCGACGGCGACGACGAGGTCATTAAAGTGGACCTCTCCCTGGTCCCCCCCTCCGTGGAGAAAATCGCCTTCACCGTCACCATCTATGACGCCGACGTCCGCAAGCAAAATTTCGGCCAGGTGGACAACGCCTATATCCACATCATGGACGACACGAGCCACACGGAGCTGGTCCGCTTCGACCTGGGGGAGGATTTCTCCATTGAGACGGCGGTGGTGGTGGGCGAGCTGTACCGCCACAGCGGCGAGTGGAAGTTCAACGCCATCGGCAGCGGCTTCCAGGGCGGCCTCCACGCGCTGTGTCTGAATTTCGGCGTCAACGTCTGACGGCGCGGGGCGGACGGGACGGATGAAATATGAAATCCTGCACGGCGACGCATTCCCTGTCGTCCAGTGCGACCTCCAATACGGGGAGTCCATCAAGGCGGAATCCGACGCCATGATTGCCATGTCCGCGTCCCTGGAACTGACCGGAAATATGGACCGGAACATCCTGGGCGGCCTGGCCCGGCGGTTCCTGGCGGGGGAGAGCTTTTTCTTCCAGACCATCCAGGCCAGCCGGGGGCCGGGCCGGGTCCTGCTGGGCCACGCCGCCCCCGGCGGCATCATCGACGTGGAGCTGGACGGCAGCTACGGCCTGCGGGTGCAGAAGGACGGCTTTCTAGCCTCCACCCCCGGCGTGGAGGTGGACACAGCGGTGCAGAATCTGGCCCAGGGTCTTTTCTCACGGGAGGGCCTCTTTGTGCTGAACCTCCGGGGCCGCGGCCTGGTCTTCCTCAGCAGCTTCGGCGCCATCCACTCCGTCAACCTGGAGGCGGGGGAGGAGGTCATTATCGACAACGGCCATCTGGTGGCCTGGCCGGACTATATGCAGTACCGGATCGAGAAGGCGTCCAACGGCTGGATCTCCAGCGTGATCTCCGGGGAATGCCTGGTGTGCCGCTTTACAGGGCCGGGGGTCATCCTGATCCAGACCAGAAAGCCGGAGGCCTTCAGCCAGTGGCTCCAGGGGATGCTCCCGCCGTCAAGATCATCGTAAGAGAAAGGATAACAAACCATGTCTGTTAATTTGCAAAAGGGCCAGAAGGTGGATCTGCGCAAGGAGGGCGGCGGTACGCTGCGCCGGGTGATGGTGGGCCTGGGCTGGGACGAGGTGAAGCAGAAGAGAGGCTTCTTCGCCCCTAAGCCCCAGGACATCGACTGCGACGCCACCGCGTTCCTCTGCCAGAACGGACGGCTGATGGGCGTACCGGACATTGTCTACTTCGGCGCGCTCACCCACTCCAGCGGCGCGGTACGCCACATGGGCGACAACCTCACCGGCGCAGGAGAGGGCGACGACGAGCAGATCCTGGTGGACCTGGCAGAGATGCCGGAAGCCTACGACAAGATCGTGTTTGTGGTGAATATCTATCAGGCGGCCCAGCGGAAGCAGCATTTCGGTCTGATTGAGAATGCGTTTATCCGCATCTGCGACGCGGAGACGGGACAGGAACTGTGCAAGTACAATCTCTCCGAGAACTATGAGGGCATGACGGCCATGGTCTTCGGCGAGATTTACCGGCGGGGCCAGGACTGGAAGTTCAACGCCATCGGCCAGCCCACACGGGACAACGGCATCGAGGAGCTTGCCAGACGGTTCGCTTGATCGCGCAGGGGGCCGGAAGGCCCCCTGTTTCATTTTCCGTCAAGCGGGACGGCAAAAGATATCGACAGGAGGACGGTTATGCAGATACAGCGAGGAATGCGGGGAAAGCTGGACCAGTACGTCCGGCCAGACCAGGCAATTGAGGTGGCAATGGATGTGGACGGCGGGGCGGTGTACGACTACTGCTGCTTCGGCGTGGACGGCGGGGGAAAGCTGTCCGACGACCGGTACATGGTCTTTTATAACCAGACCCGGTCCCCCGGCGGGGAGATTACATACGAGTCCGGCGGGAGAGGGGCGCGGTTTGGCGTGGACCTGAGCCGCCTGCCCGCCTCCATCCAAAGGCTGGTGTTTACGGTCAGCATCGACGGCAGCGGCACAATGGGCGAAATCGCCTCCCACACCGCCGCCGTCCGCCAGGACGGGCAGGATGCGCTGGCGTTACAGCTGAACGGCTCGGATTTCCACAGCGAGAAGGCGATTATCTCCATTGAGCTGTATAAAAAGGATGTGTGGCGGTTCGGCGCGGTAGCCGGCGGCTTCAACGGCGGCCTGGGCGACCTGCTGCGCTCCTACGGCGGCGAGGAGGTCATGGGCGGCGGAAATCCACCGTCTCCCCCGCCGCCACCGCCCCAGGATAACGCGCCGGCAAAAGTGGAGCTGCGCAAGGGCCAGAAGGTCAGCCTGCGCAAGAGCGGCAGCAGTCTGGGGGAGATTCTGATCAACCTGAACTGGAGCCAGCCGGTGAAACGGGGCGGGCTGTTTTCCCCCAGGCCTGCGGCCATTGACCTGGACCTGGGGTGCCTGTTTGAGCTGAAGGATGGCCGGAAGGGCTGCGTGCAGGCGTTGGGCAATGCCTTCGGCAGCCTCCAGGAGCCGCCCTTTATCGCACTGGACGGCGACGACCGGAGCGGCGCGGTAGCCGGCGGGGAAAACCTGCGGGTCAACGGCGAACGGATCAGCCAGATTCAGCGGATTCTGGTGTACACCTTTATCTATGAGGGCGCGGCCAACTGGGACGAGGCCAAGGGCGTTGTGACCGTGAAGTGTCCGGGCAGTCAGGAAATTATTGTGCGGATGGACGAGTATGGCTCCCATCTGCCCATGTGCGCCATCGCCATGCTGGAGAACTGCGGCAACGAGACCTTCAGTGTGGAGAAACTGATCCAGTTCTTCCCCGGCCACCGGGATATGGACGCGGCCTATCGCTGGGGAATGCGCTGGGTCGCTGGGAGAAAATAACCGCTCCGGCGGCGGCTGGAGAATGATTGCTGTATGAAAGAATGGAGGGACGCCATGAGCAGGCTGCAGGATATATTCAACCGCGGAACAGGGGACTTCCGGCTGGAGCCGGGGGAATACGAGGGTCCGCTGGTAATTGACCGCCCCTGCGTCTTCGACGGAGGAAACGCCACGCTGTGGGCCGGGCAGGGGCCGGTGCTGACGGCAGCCGCCCAAGGCGTGACGGTGCGGAATATCCGGGTGGAGGTGACGGAGGAGGCCGGTCCCCGGATTGCCATTACATCGAAAACGGGCGACACGGTGTTGGAGGGCGTGGAGGTAAACGGCGAGGTGACGGGTCTGCCCGGCGAGGCGGAGGGGTGGAACCTGCCGTCCGTGATCTCCCTGGGGACGTTTGCCGCCAATGAGATCAACGCCTTTTCCTACGACCTGACGCTGCCCATGGACGCGGAGCTGGCCTGCGGCGTGAAGGACCTGCGGGCCGCGCCCAGCTTCCTCCGGCGGGGAAGCTGCCGCATTACCCTGGAGACCGGCGCGGTGCGGGATAACGCCATCCTCTATGGCGAGCTGCTGGTCCGTACCAACGTGACCCGGCGGATTTATGTGACCGGGAAGGCCGTGAGCGGCGCGCCGGTGCATCTGGACGCCGCGCCGGTGTCGGGGACGCTGCCGCTGTCAGAGCCGCTGAAGATGCGTACGCCGCCGGTGGTCCCGCCGGTCACGGAGCAGGAGGTCCAGCGGGCGGTGCGGGGACAGCGTCTGCCGCTGTCCGGACCAGACGGCGTACTGCGGATTGCGTACAGCTGCGGGGCCGTGAGACGGCCTGTGGAGTTGGACGGGTATGTGTTCCTGCTGGGGGAGGACGGTAAGGTCAGCGGCGACCAGGACCTCATCTTTTTCAGCAATCCGGAATCGGAGACAGGGTGCGTCAAGGTCCCCGTCAGCGGCGAGACGCCGCTGGTACTGCTGGAGCTGGGCAGGGCCCCGGCCTGGACAAAGAAAATTACTGTGTGCTACTCCATATACGGCGGCAATCCGGCGGAAAATTTCTCCCTGGTGGAGAAACCCCTCCTGCGCCTGTTCCAAGGCGAAACGGAGCTCTGCCGCTTTGAAATGGAGGGCCTGGGTATGGAAAAAACGGTGGTGGCGTTGGAAGTCTACCGGTATAAGGGCGAATGGAGAGTAAATTTTGTGGGTTCCGGCTACCAGAGCGGGCTGGAAACGCTTTGTAGGAGATATGGAGTCAATATTGAATAATACAAATTATACGGCACAAGACCTGCTGTGGTTAGCCCGGCGGCAGGACACCAGCAAACGGGCCTTTCTGCTGGTGAACCCCCTTCAGGCCAAGCACGTACCCTCCAGACCGGAGGCCGCGTTGGAGATGATGTCGGCCATGGGCCGGATGCTGGCGGCAGAGTACCCGGACACCCGGCTGGTCATCGGCTTTGCGGAGACCGCCACCGCCATCGGCGCGGTGGTGGCCGGGTGTTTCCCCGACGATTGCGTCTATCTGACCACCACGCGGGAAAAGCTGCCGGAGGTTGCGGACTGGGTCTTCTTTCAGGAGGAGCACAGCCACGCCACAGAGCAGAAGCTGTGCGGGGACGGACTGCGGGAGCGGCTGCGGAACACGGGACATGTGCTCTTCGTGGAGGATGAGCTGTCCACCGGGCGGACCATGGGCAACGCGGTGCGGCAGCTGCGGGAGACCTGCCCCGACCTGCCGCCGGTGGTGGCGGCCTCCCTTCTCAACCGTCTGTCAGACGAAAATCTGGACCGGCTGCAGGCGTTGGGCGTGACCTGCCGGTGGCTGGTACGGATTCCGGAAGAGGACTATACGCCGAAGGTCCTCCGCTATACCCCCCAGGAGACGGTGGACTGCCGGGGCGGTGCGGCAGAGGCGGTGGAGGAGTATCACTTGAACTGTCCCCTGCCCAATCCCCGCATTGGCGCCGCCATCGGCCTGTACCGGCAGCGCTGTGGGGAATTGGTGAAAAAGGCCCTGGAGACGGTAAAGGACCGTCTGCGAGGCCATGTGCTGGTATTGGGGACGGAGGAATGCATGTATCCCGCCCTGCTGCTGGCCCGTGCTATTGAGCAGACGGGTACTGCCGTGGCCGTCCACGCCACCACCCGCAGTCCTATAGCCGTCAGCCAGGACAGTCCGATTACAAATGGTTATCTCATGAGCAGTTTTTACGAAAAGGACCGGAAAACCTACGTCTATAACCTGCAAAACTACGATACCGTGCTTGTGCTCTCCGACGCTGTCCCGGCCAATCCGGACGGCCCCCGCGACCTGGCCGCAGCCTGCGGGTACTGGGGCGTCAAACCGGTCTTTTTATATGGAGGCGGACATGTTTAGTACCTACCGGCCTGATGATGTGACGGTACTGCTGAAGGACGTGACCGGGCTGGTGACGCCCCTGGGGACCCTGGAGCGGGAGCGGCTGATCCAGAGCGGCGCGCACTACTCGGAGATGCTGCCGGTGGAGTACGCGCCGTCAGAGGCATACCTCCGCGCCTACTATGACGCCCTGGAGCGGTATGGACAGATTACCGCCGACGCCGTGGCCAGGGCAGCGGAGTGGATTTGGAGGGAAAAGGGCCGGACAGGAACATTGGTGTCCCTGGCCCGTGCGGGGACGCCGGTGGGAATCTTGCTGCGCCGTTACCTGCGCTGGCGGTACCAGGCGGATTTGCCCCACTACACCATCTCCATCATCCGGGACCGGGGCATTGACCGGAACGCTATGGACTACATCCTGGCCCGGCGCCGGCCCGGCAGTATCCAGTTTGTGGACGGCTGGACGGGCAAGGGGGCCATCCAGCGGCAGCTGAACGCGGCGATGGAGGACTACCCCGGCGTGGACCCCAGTCTGGCTGTGCTGTCCGACCCGGCCTGCGTGGCGGGAAAGTACGGGACGCGGGATGATTTTCTCATTGCCAGCTCATGCCTGAACTCCACCATCTCCGGTCTTCTGAGCCGGACCTTTCTACGGACGGACATCATCGGGGCGCAGGATTTCCACGGCGCGGTGTTCTACCGGGAGCTGCGGGACCAAGACCTGACCAATTCGTTCATCGGTGCAATTGAGCGCAGGTTCCGGGTTCCGGCGGCGGACTGCGGCGAAGAGACGGAACCCTGGGGAGCCGGATTGGAGGAGGTCCGGGAGATTGGCCGGGCCTTTGGGGTGGACGACATCCATCTTATCAAGCCCAGCATCGGGGAGGCCACGCGGGTTCTGCTGCGGCGGGCGCCGTGGAAAATCCTGGTCAGCGACCGGACAGACCAGGCGCGCCTGGGGCATCTGTTCCAGCTGGCGCGGGAAAAGGGCGTTCCGGTGGAGGAGTACCCGCTGCGGCGCTACCGGGCCTGCGGGATTATCCGGAAGATGGCCGACACGTGAGTGAGGTGAGCGGTATGACCGCCTTTTTTTCTGATTTGGACCGCACCCTGATTTTTTCCCACCGTGTAGAGCTGCCAGGGGAGAAGCTGCCGGTAGAACTGCTGGAGGGCCGGGTGCAGAGCTACATGACCCGGCGGACGCTGGCGTATTTGCAGGGGGCGTCCTGGCTGCGGCTGATTCCGGTGACAATGCGGTCCCTGGAGCAGTACCAGCGCATATCCGTGTTTCAGACCCTGCTGCCCTGCCGGTACGCGCTGCTCTGCAACGGCGGCGTCCTGCTGGCGAACGGCGAGGCGGACCCGGTATGGTTGCGCGAAACCCGGCGGCTTGCCGCCCCGGAGCTGGAGGAGCTGGAGCGGGCTGTGACAGTCTTCCGCTCCCTGACAGACACCGTCCGCACGCCGGCAGACCTGATGGCCTACGCTCTGTGCAGCGATCCGGAAAAGGTGGTGGAGACGCTGCGCGGCGCGGTCAACGGCCGTCTCCTGGCGGTCCGGGCCGATAAAGGGAAGGTGTACTGCCTGCCGCGGAGTATCCACAAGGGGTCCGCTCTGCGGCGTTTCCGGAAGCGGTTTGCAGTGGATACCGCTATTGCGGCGGGGGACAGCGTGTTTGACATCCCTATGCTGAACGCGGCGGATTTCGCCATTGCCCCCCAGTCCATCGCGGCGGAGTCGCTGTGTGCCCGAACCATTGCCGCCGCCGGCGGTGGGACGTTCTCCGATGAAATCTGCGACGCACTTGAGGCCCTGCGGCTATAAGAATTCGAGGAATTTTTCCGGACCGCATTTACAGCCGCGCTCCAGTGTGCTAAAATGAGACGGAAAAGTCAGGAAAGGAGAACGATATCATGCCTCTTGTTACATCAAAAAAATTGCTGCTGGACGCCCAGGAGGGCTGCTACGCGGTAGGCGCGTTCAATGTGGAGAACATGGAGATGGTCCAGGCCGTGGTTGCGGCGGCGGAGGAACTGCGCGCGCCTGTGATCCTGCAAACCACCCCCTCGACTCTCAAGTATGCGGACGTGGACTTCTTCTATGCCAATGTCAAAACGGCGGCGGAAAAGGCCGCTGTGCCGGTGGTCATGCATCTGGACCACGGCAGCAGCTTTGACCTGGCTATGCAGGCGTTCCGCGCCGGGTACACCTCTATCATGATTGACGGCTCGCCGAAGCCCTTTTCGGAGAATGTTCAAGTGACCAGGGCCGTTGCCAGCGCCTGCCATCCCGCCGGTATCCCGGTGGAGGCTGAACTGGGCAAGGTGGGCGGAAAAGAGGACGACCTCATCGGCGGAGAGGGCAATCCGTACACCGACCCCAGGGAGGCCCAAGCGTTTGTGGAAGCCACAGGCGTGGATTTTCTGGCTGTCGCCATCGGCACCGCCCACGGCGTTTATAAAGGCGTGCCCCGGCTGGACCTGGACCGGCTGCGCGAGATCAGAGCTATTGTGTCCATTCCTCTGGTCCTCCACGGCACCTCCGGCGTGCCGGACGATACGGTCCGGGCGTGCATTGCCAGAGGTATCTGCAAGGTCAACTACGCCACCGACCTGCGCATTGCCTTCACCAAGGGCGTCAGCGCCTATTTGAAGGAGCATCCCGACGCCTTTGACCCGAAGAAGTACAACGCCCAGGGCCGGGAAGAAGTCAAGCAGTACGCGATGGAAAAAATCAAGGTCTGCGGCAGTGACGGCAAGGCGTAAAGCCTGAGACATTTCCTCAGATATTTGCCCCCTGATGCAGCTTTTTGCGTCAGGGGGCGTAAATATAATTATAGCGGCAGGTTTTCCTGGGACAGCAGATAAATACGGGCGGCAAGGGCCAGCTCCTCATAATGGGCTGGCTTTTGATATTGCAGTCCGGTCAGGGCGGAAATCTTTTTCAGCCGGTACCGGATGGTATTTTCATGCTGTCCGGTTTCCCTGGAAAGCAGATGCAGATCGCCGCCGCACTGTACGAACAGCAGAAGGGTCTCCAGCAGCTTTCCCTTGTTTTCGGCGTCAAATTCGGCAACCGGTTCCAGAATCTGCCGGGAGTAGGATGTGAGGGCGGGAAGGGACAGAACCGGCAGAAGCGCCCGGTATATTCCCAGATCGTTATAGCACAGATAGGGAGCTTTTCCAAGATGAAAGCGTTTATTTTCCAGGTAATGGATGGTGGAGGCAAAAAGGGACTCCTTGATTGCTGTATCAAACTCCTCCGGCTTGAAATGGACCATTCCCATCCCAATGGAACAGCACAGCTCCTCCGGTACCAGTTCCGCCACGGTTTCAAACAATCCGGCCTCCGTGGGGGCGTCATTGGACAGGAGCAGGAACGCGCCCCGGCGGTAGTGGGCCACCGTATAAGACGTACCCGCAGGAAGTGTCCGGGCTGCTTTGGCCTTTATTTTTTCGGAGGCGTCAATGGAGATGCCGGTCTCCGGGCGCAGATGGACGGCGAGATATTGATTGTGGAGGGACGGCAGCAGTTGTCTGGCCAGCAGTTCTTTTTCGGAGGCGTTTGTATCCTGATAGAGCAGCCGGTCCAGAACGCTTTCCGCGCTGGCCGCGCCGGAGACTGCGTTGATGCACTGAAAGACCTGGATGATGACATCCTCAAACATAATAAAATCGTCCATGAGGAAGAGGGGGAAGTTTTTGTAGTCGGCATAGCGGATAATCGACTCGTGGATGGGCAGGCGAAAGACGTTTTTGATAATCAGGCCGCTGCCCTCCTGGGAAACCAGATATTTAACGGCATCCATAATCTGGAATGGATTGTCCTTTGCAAAAAACAGGGAAGACAGAGTCAACGTATAGGGTTTGAAGTTGGTATAGAAGAATTTTTTGTTCAACTGCGGGTCCAGCTCGTAGTCCAGCATACCGCAGCTGCTTACAGGTCTGGACAGGCCGTCCCTGCCGGCCAGCAGGCGCAGTCCTTTGAAATAATCAAAGCACAGCAGCTCGTTCATACTGATATTCATAGAACTCCTCCTTGTCGGACAGAACAAAAATATTGAGTAATTTTTATTAGTTTCTATAAAAGTCTTATGGCATCTATTGTTTGAGGAAATTATCTATTTTGAGAAATATCAATAATGCACAACTTACTGTGTAATAAACCCTATTATAATCGGCAATACAGAAAGAATCAAGGAGAAATTTTGCTCCTGCACCGTATTATGAATTTTGTTCCATTTTACAAATATCTTTTCTTGCAATTCCACCGGACTTATGGTAAATTTAAGAGCGTAGGGGATAGCTCCCCAACAGGTCCGCAAAGGACTGGCAAAAGACTTTGATTGGAAAAGGAGATGTGTTTTGATGATTACGCTTCTTGATATTGTTCGGGTAGGCGGTCTGCTGGCTATCGTCTCTGGAATATTGTGGCTGTTCCAGTGGGACCCCAAATTCAGACAGTAAAAGAGTAAGCAGGTCCTGGGAACAAAACTTCCCCAGGACCTGCTGTTTCTCGATCAGACCGGCTGCTTTTCAAAAAGAGCTGATTGCGATGGAGGCGTCATCCTCCCCCTTCTCAATGGACCGGATGACCATATCATACTCCAGGCTGCCGCCGGTCTTGACATGTACAGTTTCCCCAACCTTCCGGCCCAGCAGCGCCTTCCCCACCGGGGATTCCTTACTGATCAGGCCCTTGTGGGCATCCGCCCGAAGGGTCGTCACCAGGCGCAGGGTCATTTCCTTTTGCAGCTTTTCGTTGAAGACCACCACCGTGTCAAACAGCCCCACTGCATCCTCCCTGGATTCGGCAGAGATCACCTTTGCCGTACGGATCATCCTCTCCAGGTAGCGAATCCGGCTCTCATTGCGGTTTTTCTCCTGCTTGGCGCATTTATACTCAAAATTTTCACTCAGGTCCCCAAAGGCGCGGGCGGTCTGCACATCCTCAATCAGCTTTGGCCGCAGCTCCTGTACCCGGTAGCGGATTTCCTCCCGCATTTTTTGAATGTCGATTTCGGTCAGCTCGTCATACATGGTTAAACTCCTCGCTTATTGTTCTGTTGTTACGGTAAAAGACAAAATATCCCAAAATAAATTTGTACAAAAGGGCTTGACATCCCCTGAAGATTATAGTATATTTTATACATCCCAAGCAGCCCCGCTCACAGCGGATTCTGATTTCCCCAGCGGCAGATTCCCGTGCAGACGAATCCGGCATGGATTGCATATCCGACAAAGAGACTGAACAGGCCGTGTAAGCGTGTGACGGAAAAGAAGGCTGAGGAAACGGCGGAAAGGAGGACGCGGATTGACAACAGAATACGTGCAATAGCCCCACAGTTGTGTATGCGCATCTGTGGGGCTATTGCTATGCCTGCTGTCAGGACTGATCCCGGATGGCGGAGAAGTAAATCCGCTGCGCGTCCTCCTTCGGCGCGGACATCCGGCAGTCGCCGTAGGTACGGATTCGGTCAAAGCCCGCCTCCAGCAGCCAGCTGCGCAGTTCCTCCACCTGATAGGCCCGCTGCCTGTGCTCCTCACCGGCCCGGCTCCAGCAGCCGTCCTCCCGCCGGGTGAAAATATCCATCCAGTAGGAACAGATATTGCTTCGCTTTTCAAAGGAAGACCGCCACACGCAGTACACGTCCTCCTTCTCGTCCAGAAACACCTGTCCGTCCAGCCCCTGGAGGTGCGCCGGACTTAAAATGTCAAAAATCAGCATCCCGCCCGGCGCGATAAACAGGTGCAGCCGCTGCAGGGTCCGCTGAACATCCTTGGGATTGGTCAGGTAGTTGATGCTGTCCAGACAGCAGATAGCGGCGTCCACCGTGCCATACAGGTCCAGGGACGGCATGGACTGGCAGATCAGCGCCGGCGGAATACCCGTCAGGTTCGCCGCCTTTTCCTGCGCCGCAGCCAGCATATCCGGGCTTTGGTCCACGCCGATCAGTTCATAGCCCCGCTCCGTGAGCGCCGACGTCATACCGCCGGTACCGCAGGCCAGGTCCAGGACTGTGCGTACGGGAATCCGGCTCTTCTGAAAGAGTTTTTCAATGTAGTCCGCCCTGCGTTCGTAGCCCACATCTTCCGTGAGGGCGTCATAGACGCCTGCCAAAGCCTCATAAGCGCTCATTGCTCTACCTCCTTTGAGTCCTCCTCCTGCCTCTGAAAATACACCTGGTAGCCGCCGTGTCCGAAAGCCAGGGACCGGTTGACCCGGCTGATAGTGGCGCTGGAGGCTCCCGTCCGTTCCAGGATATCGTTATAGATCATCCCCTGTCGGAGCAGCACGGCAACCTCGAATCGCTGTTCCATGGCCCGCAGCTCTGTAACCGTACAGAGGTCCTGAAAGAAGTTGTAGACCTCCTCCTCGTTCTTCAGCGTCAGGATCGCTTGATACAGTCTGTCGCTCTTTTCCTTTTTTGCGATTTTTGCCATGAGAAATTCCTCCGTCGCTTTTGTTGCTCCTATCTTAGCGCTTTACTCGACGAAAGTAAACACCTTTCCGCAAAAAGAGTAAAAAAAGGAAAATTTTACATGGCGGAACCGCAAAACCGCTATTGCTGCCCCAGCCCCCTGGCGGCATTTTTTCTGCTCCGCTGGTAGCAGGTATCGCACAGCCGTCCCCGGTGATACAGGGGCAGGGCTTTTCCGCAGCGGCTGCAGAAGCGGATATTGTTCCGCAGGCGGTGGAGAAGAATCTCGTTGATCTCATCGGCCACCCGCTCCCGGCTGTCGTAGAGCTTGTCCTCATCCACCGGGCAGTGAAAGGTCTTGGCAAAGGAAAAATAGAGGTCCAGTTTCCGGTAATACTGCTCCAATTCCGGCAGGGTCGGGTCCTCCTCCGGGAGACCGGGCTGTTCGATCTCCTCTCCCTCCTGCCAGCGGTGCAGGAAGTGGAAGAACAGGTCCCGCAGGGCGTCTTCGTTCTCATCAAAGGGGATATTGGCAGCCCGCAGCTCCTGTTCCCTGGACAGCAGGAATCCCATCTCCCGCATTTTCGAAATCAGGGTGATATAGCGGGAGATATCCAACTTGCGGTATGGCTCCACCGTGGGCATTTTGTTCCACTCGGTCAGCACCTCCAGCAAATCAAAATCCGCCTCCAGCACCAGGTCGGAGAATCCCACCACAGCATACTGGAGCGGCACAGGCGCAGCGTCCAGTCCCGCCCGGATCACCGGCAGATTCTGGGTTGCCCCCACGTAGCCCCTGTTGTACATTCCGAACCGGCCCGCCCGGCCCGCAATCTGGCGAATCTCCTCCGGCTTCAACTCCCTGCGCTCCACGCCGTCAAACTTCTCTGTCTCCATAAAGATAACCCGGCGGATGGGGAGGTTGAGGCCCATGCCGATAGCGTCGGTAGACACAATATACTTCATCTCCCCAGCGAGGAATCCCTCCATCTGTTTCCGGCGGGTGGAGTAGGGGAGCGCGCCGTAGATAATCGCCGGCTCCTTTCCGCTCTGGCGCAGGTCTTCGGCCACGCTGAGCACGCCTACTTTGGAGAAGGTAATCAGCGCGTCTCCGGGCTGCACACGCTGGTAATCCACTGCGTGGGACATACAGATCAGAGGCGTAGTGCGTTTGTGAACCTCCACCTCATAGCTGTCCCCACAGCTTTCGATCAGGCGCAGCAGCAGGTCTTTGGCCTCCGGCGCGGCGCACAGATGGATCTCCGGGGCCAGTACGCCCAGGATCGCGCGGGTCCATGCGTAGCCCCGCTGCTGGTCAGCGATCATCTGGCACTCGTCGATCACGGCCACGTTCCAATACCGCTTCATATCCAGCTTCTCTGCGGTAGCGGCCATATGGGTATCTCCTTCCCGGAAATCCTCCTCCTCGCCGGTGGACAGACTGCACTCCACCCCGGCATTCAGCAGCGTCTCCTGGGCCTCCAGAGCCAGCAGGCGCAGCGGGGCAAGATAGACGCCGGTCTGGGCGTTCTTCAGCCGCTGGAACCCTGCGTATGTCTTCCCGGTATTGGTGCCGCCCAAATGCAGTACAAAGCGCCTGTGCATTGCCCGCGCCTCCGGGTACTCGTCCTTTGGGTTCAGTGCAATCAGCAGGGAGAGGCTGGTTTGAATGGCCTGCGGCACATACCAGACGGACCAAACTGTACTCAGGCCCTCGCAGAGCAGCATGGCTTTTGGAAAGTTCTCCATCTGCAGCAGCTCCTCCAGGCGAGCCGCTGGCCGCTGGGCAGTAAAATCCGCGACAAGCTGTGCCGCAGCTGCAAACAGCACATATGGATATCGTTCGCAGACCTGTCCTACCAGGGGATGCTCAGGGTATGCGCTCAGCCATGCGCCCGCCCGAAGGAAATTTTTCATAATTTCCGGCAGGCGGTAGCTGTCGCAGCGATGCTCTACAGCAAGAAATTCCTTCAACCGCGCTGTAGCCTGAGCCATGCGCAGGGAAGCGCCCACTGACGCGGCGGGGAGTCTGCTGAGAATAGCATCATGATAGTAGTTTGCCAGAAGGGAAACCACGGCAGGAGCGTCCTGCGAAAAGTTATCCCAGGCCCGTGCAAAAGCGGCAACAGCAAATTTGACTTCCGGCGGGGAATTGGCAGGCAGACTGCGTCCGGCTTTGGGTTTTCGATTGGCAAACCTCTGGCTTCTCTCAGCCACAAGTACGTCCTCCTTCGCCCATGTACGGATCATGCCGTTATGGTTTGGGACAAGGTGCGGCTTAGGAAGTAGCTCACGAATCAGCTCTTTTGTCCATCCCCGTCCTGCCAGTGTGGACACAGACCAGTATTTTCCTCCGCAGCGGCCAGACATAGGCTTTCCTCCTTCTGAATAAAAGTTCAGATAACTGCTGAATTAGGTCAATTTTTTCAAAAAAAGATTTCCAAAGGTTCATTGGGCAGCAATAAAGAACCACCATACCGCAAAATCATTCATATTGGCATATCGAATCATTCGCTCAACCTTTCCCACAAGTTTCAAAATCTATCTTTCTGCAACAATGACATGAACCAAGTCCCCCTCGGATTTTCCCAGTTCCTTTCGAATTGCTTTCAGCAGCCCAATGATATAGCAGACATTTCCCTTTTCATCCTTCAGACCCATATTGACGATACTACCGTCATAAGGGATTCCATCAAACAAAACATGAACCTTAACCCGCCCTTTACCAAATTCCTTGCGTACATCCCAAGGAAAGACGACAAATGCGCCTCCCTTATCTTTTATCTCACGAATGACAGCATCAAATTCATATTTTTTCAACTTAAAATTTCCCTCCGGTAGCCGTAATGGTAAAAACGCAAAAATGAGAGGACAGTCAACAGACTGTCCTCCCCTTTTATCATGTTGGCGTTACCTATCTTCCCAGGCCGTCTCCAGCCAAGTATTGTCAGCAGAAGCGAGCTTAACTTCCGTGTTCGGGATGGGAACGGGTGGACCCTCGCCCTAATCAACACCAACTATTGCACTGCAGATGCAGATACAATATCAAATTGAGGAAACCGCTTAGCAAAAGGAAAATGGTGACCCGTACGGGAATCGAACCCATGTTTGCGGCGTGAGAGGCCGCCGTCT
>Ga0137308_101339_pt1 | contig 24979 bp, 21 predicted proteins | sample Inofrocosms_June_FD_97181 | JGI IMG/M metagenome (GOLD analysis project Ga0137308, IMG submission 97181) | Mouse cecal microbial communities from Vienna, Austria - N-Acetylneuraminic and N-Acetylglucosamine D2O microcosms_June | ecosystem: Host-associated > Mammals > Digestive system > Large... | reverse complement strand
TACGCTTTTCCTGTATTAATGAACAGGGGAAACTCAGATAAAAAGGAGTGAGAACATGAACAGAAAACTAAAACGGTTCATCCCTGTATTTTTTTGGATGCTGGTGTGTATTGGTATTTCGATCTGCAATCCGATCGAAGCTTCAGCGGCAGATTTCTATCTGAGCGCAACGGACGTTGACCAGACACAGCGGATGTTCAGGATCGCAATGAACCAGTCTGAATTCACGAATGTGTACCAGACGCTCTTTGCGGTATGGGGAGATCAGAATGGTCAGAATGACATACAATGGTACCGGGCCGATGAGATGAGCGACGGGACTTATCTGTGCGATGTGCCGGTGAGCAATCATGGAGAGACAGGCAGCTATACGGTGCATGCGTATGTAGAGACCACGGACGGCTATCTGTATCTGATGGGGTATACCGGTTTCCAGGTGACAGCCGTATCTCAACCCTATTATGAGACTTATGCCGGCGATCTGACTGTAGCTGAGTTGAACGGCGGGGCTTCTTATCAGATTGATCTGTACAATGCCAAGCTTCAGGGGCTGAGCGGCGTGCAGTTTGCGGTGTGGGCTGACCAGGGGGGACAGGATGACCTGTGGTGGTATCAGGGAACCAGATATACGGACGGGAGTTTTTCCTGTACGGTTCCGATCAGCAGCCACGGACAGACAGGGAATTATAACGTACATGCTTATGCCGTGCTGTCCGACGGCTCCATGCAGTTCCTGACAGGAGGCACATTTTATGTTGAAAATAATATGACCGCAAGTATCCAGACGGCCAGGATCAGCGACTCGCAGTATCAGGTTCAGGTTGTAGCGCCCTGGGTTGACGGATACAGTTCCAGAGTCCTGTTCCCTACATGGAGCGAGGTGAACGGGCAGGATGACCTGGTCTGGTATGAGGGGGTCCGTTCCAGCGACGGCATCTGGTATGTCAATGTGGACGGGACAAGCCATGGAAGTACGGGCACCTATATCACGCATGCATATATACAGATGAATGGGCAGAACAGTTTTGTGGGCGGAGTCAGCTATACGCTGAATTTTGCCACGCAGCCGAGAGCAGCAAGGGATGCCAGCGCAGTGATCGGAAGCATTACCAACGGATCCATGGATTCAGGGACAAAGCTGCTTACCTGCTATAACTGGGTTGTCAATAATATTTCTTACCAGACACTGCCGATTCCTCTGCAGCCAGAGGCCGGCTATTCCCAAGAAGATTGGTATGCTATCTATGGGCTGGAGCAGAGAAGCGGGAACTGCTATTGCTATGCGGCAGCCTTTGCGGCGATGGCGCGCCAGCTGGGATACAGCGCGACGATGGTGTACGGTTCCGTGCCGCTGTATTCCGGCGGATGGGGCCCCCATGCATGGGTGGAGATTTATATGAACGGCGCCACCTATATCTGCGATCCGGAATCCCAGTATGAAAATCCGGGCTATGGATTTTATATGACGACATATGCGACCGCTCCTTATGCATATCAGAAATAATGTGGCGGCAGTTTGAGAAAGATATGGGGAGGGGATTTATGAAACGTGTGATTTTGACAGGCCTTCTGGTGATCGGGGCGGCATGTCTGATCTTGGGCTGCGGCAAAAAAGAAAGCGGCCCGACGGAGGACCGGGCAGTGACCGAACAAACCGAAGGCAGGGAAGAAGAGAACGAGCCGGAGGAACAGGAAGAACCGAAGGATCAGGAAGAGGATACTCAGGATGGGGCGGCGCAGGAGGATGCCCCGGAAGCAGACGAAGCGGAGACCGGACAGAAGACGATCGGGAGCGAGTCTGCGGATGCGCATCGGGTACTGCTGACCAATCATACCGGAGAAGCAATAACGGCGTTTTCGGTCAAAGCATCCTCTGACGCGGAATTTCCGGAGAACATGATGGAGGCGGATCAGAAGATCGGGAACGAGGAGACAGTCTGCCTGTATTACGCTCCGTCTCAGGCGGAGGGGGCCCAGACCAGCTCCGGGAAGATGCTCAGAACGACCTATGAATTCAGCGTTGCCAACGAGAGCGGACGGGAGATCCGGATCGCCGGGCTGATGTTTGATGACATACAGGAGGCAGAGCTTTGCTTTGAGGATGGAGTCGGATTTATCAAATATGTCAGCGTGAATTCCGGAGAAGAGATCAGCACGAAGGAGATGGCATTGTCATTACAGGCCCAGTAGGCCGAAGCGGATATACGTGCAGGAGGTGTGAAAGCATCTCCTGCGCTTTTTATGGAAAATTCACAAAAAAATATAACATATATTTGACAAAAACGTCTCCTGACGGTAGAATTATACATGATAGAATCGAAGAAAAGAAAAGAGGAGACGAAGACTTTTGAACTGGTTGGATCAATTAGAAAAAAAATTCGGCAGATATGCAATTCCAAACCTGACTATGTACCTGATCGGGGGCTATGTGATCGGATATATGGTCTCACTCATGCAGCCCGCCCTGCTTTCTTGGCTGACCCTGGAGCCGGCATATATTCTAAGAGGACAGGTCTGGCGGCTTTTGTCCTGGGTGTTGGTGCCGCCCAGCGGAAGTCTTCTGACGATCGTGATCATGATGCTGCTTTACTATCAGCTGGGCACGGCGCTGGAGAGGACATGGGGGGCCTTTCGTTATAATGTCTATATTTTTTCCGGGGTTTTATTTACCGTGCTGGGTGCTTTCATCCTGGCCGTGTTTTTCGGCACGGATATGGTGGGATACGGCAGATTTTTCAGCACGTACTATATTAATATGTCTATTTTTCTTGCGTTTGCGGCCAGTTATCCGGATATGGAGCTTCTGCTGTATTTTGTGCTGCCCATCAAGATCAAGTGGATGGCTTATGTCTATGTGGCCTATATCCTGTATGACCTGGTCAGGGGAAACTGGATGACAAGGACGGCCATCGTGGCTTCCCTTTTGAATTTTATTTTGTTTTTTCTGTCCGGCAGGAATATGCGGCCCTATACACCGAAGGAGCAGGCGAGAAAGCGGAAGTTTAAGAAACAGTCGCGTCCGCATATGACCTATGCGAACGGCGCCATGCACCGATGCGCGGTGTGCGGGAGGACGGAACTGGACGACCCCTCCCTGGAATTCAGATTCTGTTCCAAATGTAACGGCAATTATGAGTATTGTCAGGAGCATCTATTTACACATGAGCACGTAAAGTAACGTGTGTGAAAAAACTTATGAGGACGGAGATTCTTCCGGGAACATGGAATCTCCGCAGGGGACTTTTGGAGAAGCAGCTATGGTTTTTAGTTCAATGACATTTCTCTGCGTATTTTTTCCGGCGGTATTTTTATTGTATCATGTGATACCGTCCATGCGCGCAAAGAATGTTCTGCTGATCATCAGCAGTTTATTATTTTATGCATACGGCGAGCCTGTCTATGTACTCCTGATGGCAGGCAGCGCAAGCCTGAATTATCTGTACGGCCTGCTGATGGAATGGTCGGGAAGGCGTAAGCCAGTTCTGGTCCTGGCCGTATGTACCAATTTTCTGATACTTGGAATTTTTAAATATGCGGATATGCTGATCGGGACATGCAATGGACTGACCGGGGCGCGGATCCCGCCCTTAAAGGTCAGCCTGCCGATCGGAATCTCGTTTTTTACGTTCCAGGCATTGTCTTATGTCATAGATGTATACCGGGGTCAGGTGAAGGCGCAGAAAAATTATGGAAGTATGCTGCTTTATATTTCGTTTTTTCCGCAGCTGATCGCCGGACCGATCGTAAAATATCATGATATCGAACAGCAGATCTCAAACAGAACAACCGATGTGAAAGAGATCGCGGCCGGATTCCGCAGATTTATCGTCGGCTTGTCCAAGAAGGTTCTGCTTTCCAATACGGCTGCGCTGGCAGCGGACGCAGTGTTTGCCGCAGAACTGTCCCAAGTCAATATTCTGTCTGCGTGGATCGGGGCGGTATCCTACCTGTTCCAGATCTATTTTGATTTTTCCGGCTACAGCGACATGGCCATCGGACTGGGGCATATGTTTGGCTTTACCTTTCAGGAAAATTTTAACTACCCGTATATTTCCGGCAGTGTACAGGAATTCTGGCGCAGATGGCATATCTCACTGTCTACCTGGTTTAAGGAGTATCTGTATATCCCACTCGGAGGAAATAGAAAGGGCGCCGCGCGTACATACATGAATAAGCTGATCGTGTTTTTCTGCACCGGGCTGTGGCATGGGGCGAACTGGACATTTGTAGTGTGGGGGCTGTATCATGGTCTGTTTTTATTGCTGGAGGGAATCCTTCCGGTGAAAAAACTGCCCAGAGTGCTGGGGCATCTTTATACCATGCTTGCCGTGTGCACAGGATTTGTGATCTTTCGGGCAGATACGCTGTTCCAGGGAGTTTCCCTGATCGGGAAGATGTTTGCCGGGATGTCCTTCGGGCCGGAGGCCATGAGCTTTGCCCTGCGGCAGATGAACCCTCTGCTGGTGCTTACCCTGGCAGTCTGTGTCTTTGCGTCCTGCCCGGTCAGACAATGGGGAAGCCGGCTGGCAGAGAGATCAGGAGGCGCCGCGGAGCTGATTTTCAGACCAGGCTCCTATGTGTGCACGGTCGTGCTCCTGGTATTGTGTATGCTGAGTCTGTCCGGGGGGACCTATAATCCGTTTATCTACTTCCGGTTTTAGAAAAGGAATGAAGTGAATGAGACGATGAAAAAGAAAATCTGGTACCTGATCTATATAGCGGCTGTCCTGGTCCTCGTTCTGGTTCCGTTTGCGGGAATGAGCGTGGCAGCGACCAATGAAACAACAGAAAACAAAGAACTGGCAGCATTTCCAAAGCTTCGGACTGACGGGATATGGAATCCCCGGTTTCTGGGAGAACTGGGTACGTATTTTGAAGAGCATTTTGCGTTTCGGCAGGAATTGGTGGCGGCCAACGCGCTGCTCAGGGGGCGCCTTCTTGGCGTGTCGGCCTCGGACCAGGTGCTGGTGGGGAAGGACGGCTGGCTCTATTTTACGGGGACTTTGGATGACTATCTGGGAGAGAACCAGATGTCGGACAAGGGACTCCGGAACGCAGTCAGCAACCTCTCTCTGATGCAGCAGCACATTGAGGAGAGGGGGAGCAGATTTGTGCTTACCATAGCTCCCAATAAAAATTCCCTGTATGACGGTAATATGCCGTCCAATTATCTGCGGGGAAGGGACAATAACCGGGTCCGCATCAATGCCCTCCTCAAAGAGGCGGGGATCCATTATGTGGATCTGTATGAGGCCTTTGAAGAATCGGAGGAATGCCTGTATCTGCAGGAGGATTCCCACTGGAACAACAAGGGAGCGCTTCTGGCATGCAGCAGGCTGCTGGAGGGACTTGACAGGGAATTGGACGCATCTTCCTATTCCTCCTGCGAGGTCAGGAAGGAACAGACCGGAGATCTGGCAGAGATGCTTTATTCCGTGGCTGCGGAGCCGGAGGATAATATTTATTATGACCGGATCCCGATCTATGCATATGTCAATGACGTAAAAAGCACAGAGGAGGATTGGATCGAGACCATCAATCCAAACGGACAGGGAACGCTTCTCATGTTCCGGGATTCCTTCGGAAATTCCATGCTTCCTTTTCTGGCAAATGAATTTGAGCATGGGTATTTTTCCCGTCTGGTGCCTTACAATCTGGGAAATCTGGATCAGTATCGTCCAGAGTATGTGATCGTGGAACGGGTGGAGAGGAGAATTTCCTTTTTTGCGGAGCAGCCCCCTGTCATGGAGGGGCCGGTACGGGTGCCGGAGAATCTGACTGCGGCGGCAACCGATACCACATTTTCCATCAGAGAGGACGGCTCCTGGTATGTGGTTGAGGGGAGACTGGATCCGGATTTTGTAAAAATGGATTCGCAGATCTATGTATCGGTCCGGACAGAGGACGGGGAAGCCGTTACGCGTGAGGCGTTCTGCACTTCGTCAATGGACGAAGAGGGGTGGAATGATGACGGATATCAGCTCTATCTGAAAAAGTCGTCCCTCCCGGAGGGGAAGGTGCGTATGGATATCATTCTCGTAAACGGCGATATCCAGACGATCGTACGGACAGAAGAGCTGAAAAGATAAAATACGGACCGGACGGTCCCGGTGAAAGCAGAAAAAGAATGAGAGTTACGGAGGATACGATCAGATGAAAAAGAGAACTTTTACAAGAATTTTGGTGATTGGGACAGCCTGCCTGGTTCTTGGATGCGGAAAAAAAGAAGAAAGCACACAGGAAGCGAAAGAACCGGAAACAAAGATCAGTGAAGAAAAGGAGGTGGAAAAGGAAGAAGAGACAGAGTACAAAACCATAGGAGAGGAATCCAGGGATGCCCTCAGGATTTTGCTGACCAACCAGATGGGAGGAGATATCATCGGCCTGTCGGTGAAGGAATCAACCGCGAAGGAGGCATCGGACAATCTGCTGGACGAGGGAATGCGGATCAAGGAAGAGGAAACGTTATGCTTGTATTATACACCGGAGGAAGGCGATTCGGCAGAAGATTCAAAGACCCCGGTCACATATGACCTCAGCCTGGCATATGAGGATGAACATGTGGTTGAGATTACGGGGCTTGAACTGGATGATATGGAAGAGGCAGAGCTGCATTTTGAAGATGAGGTTGGATATGTAACATATAAGAGTGCGGATTCAGGAAAAGAAGTCAGCACAAAAGAGACGGCGCTTGCGCTGAAGGCACAGAGAGAGGCCCAGGCTGCTGCGGAGAAGGCAAAGAAGGAAGAGGCCAAAAAAGAAGAGGAACGCAAAGCAGCCGAGCAGGCCAAAAAAGAAGCGGAGGCGGCTGCTGCGGCGCAGGCGGAGGCACAGGCTCAGACGCAGTATGAACAGCAGTACTATGAGGAGCCGACTTATCAGGAGCCGGTCTATGAGGAGCCGGTTTATCAGGAGCCGGTCTATGAAGAACCGGTTTATCAGGAGCCGGTTTACGAACAGCCGGCTGATTCCGGCGGACAGGATGTCAGCCAATCCGGGGAAAGCTGTCTTGGCGGACAGGGAGTACTGCGGTATTAAGGGTATGAAAACAGGATACGGGAATTGCCCGCATTAAAAATCTGCTTCGCGGATGGCGGGCGCGCAATCACTTGCTATGCAAGTGGTTACATTCAGCAGGCAATTAATTTGCTGTGCGAATTGGTTACAAATAAAGGGAGAATATAAAAATGAAAAAGACAAAGATTGTATGTACGATGGGTCCGAGTACGGACGACAAAGAAGTATTGCGCAGTATCATCCGGGGCGGGATGGATGTGGCACGTTTTAATTTTTCCCATGGCACCCATCCGGAGCAGAAGGCAAGGATGGACATGCTCAAGCTGATCCGGGAGGAGGAGCATGCCAATACGGCGATCCTGCTCGATACGAAGGGACCAGAGATCCGTACCGGTGTATTAAAGGACGGCAAAAAGGTAAAACTGGAGGCAGGGGCTATGATCACGCTGACTCCGGAAGAGGTTGCGGGGGATGCGCAGAGGGTATCCATCACATATGACGGTCTGGCGGAGGATGTGGATCGGGGGAAGAAGATCTTGATTGATGACGGCCTGATCGAACTGGAAGTGGTGAAAAAGGACGGTAAGGATATCCAGTGCCGGATTATCAACGGAGGCGAGCTGGGTGAGCGCAAGGGGATCAATGTACCCAATGTTCCGGTACGGCTCCCGGCCATTACGGAAAAGGACAAGGAAGACATCAAGTTCGGGGTGGAGCAGGACATTGACTTTATCGCGGCTTCCTTTGTACGGAACGCGGAATGCATCCTGGAGATCAAGGCATACCTGAAATCCCTGCATGCGCAGTATATCCCGATCATCGCCAAGATCGAGAATGCGGAAGGCATCCGCAACATTGACGAGATTATCCGCGCGGCGGACGGGATCATGGTAGCCAGAGGAGATCTGGGCGTGGAGATTCCGGCGGAAGAGCTGCCCTACCTGCAGAAGATGCTGATCCAGAAATGCAACAGTAATTTTAAGACAGTCATTACGGCGACCCAGATGCTGGATTCCATGATCCGCAATCCCCGTCCCACCCGTGCGGAGGTGACGGATGTGGCCAATGCGGTCTATGACGGCACGGCTGCGGTGATGCTGTCTGGTGAGACGGCTGCAGGAAAGTATCCGCTGGAGGCATTGAAGATGATGGTCCATATCGTGGAGAACGCGGAGGAGCATCTGGATTATGACAGACTGCTCTCCCAGGCCGGCGATCATCTGAAATCCAGTGTGTCCACGGCAATCGGATATTCTTCCGTGCTGGCGGCATCCAATCTGAATGCAAAATGTATCATCACGCCGTCGGTGTCCGGCGCGACCACACGGTATGTATCGAATATGAAACCACGGCAGGAAATCCTCGGCGTAACGCCCAGTGACCGGGCGCTCCGCAGGATGTCCATTTACTGGGGCGTCACTCCGCTGAAATCTCTGGAATTCAGCACAACGGATGATGTCTGCAACGGCGCTATTGAGCTTGCGCAGGTAAAACAATTTGTGGACACGGGAGATATCGTTGTCCTTACGGCAGGGATGCCGTCACCGAATGTACGGGAAGAGATCGGCGGGGTGAGCAATATGATGCGGATTGCCACGATAGAGTAAGGAACTGTAGGAAAATCCTCTGAATTCCCCGTTTGGCGGGGGAGTCAGAGGATTTTATGTGACACATATGTTACAGGGGTGACTGCGGATTGCCGCAAAGCAGAATGTATCATTTTGTACTGTGGCAGTTTCCGGGAGTGCTCTTGGATGAAATGAGGTGAAACATGAAGGGACTGCGGTGGATCGCAGGCGGAGCGTCTTCCATTGCGGCGGTTGTCATTCTGCTGATCTCCGGCTTTCAGGCGGCAATGTATGCCGATTTCGGCGTTTATGAGCGGGAATATATAAAATATCAGGTGCTGCGGGAGTTGGATATGGAGATGGAGGACGCAATGTATGTGACCCGGGAGATGATGGCATATCTGAAAGGGGACAGAGAGCGTTTGAGCGTGGTAACTACGGTAGAAGGCACAGAGCAGGATTTTTTCAATGAGCAGGACCGCCTGCACATGGATGACGTGCAGGGGCTCTTTCTCGGCGGCCTTGCCCTGCGAAGATGGGCGTTCGCTGTCCTTGCGGCAGCCCTTGTATTTTTGGCGGCAGCATGCAGGAAGGAGATATGGAGGACTTTGGCCCGAAGCTTTCAGGTAGTGCTGGGGATCCTGGCGGCTTTGATCCTGTTTCTGGGAATTGCCATGGCGAGGAATTTCAATGCGGTGTTTACGAAATTCCACGAGATCTTTTTTGACAATGACCTCTGGATCTTTGACCCCGCGGAAGATTATATGATCCGGATGCTTCCGGAAGGACTGTTTTTTGATATGGTGATCCGGATCGGAGGATTTTTTCTGACAGGACTGACCGTGCTTCTGATCCTCAGCATCGTATATTCGGTCAGGAGCTGGAAGGCCGGAAGCGGCAGCAACAGGGAGGAAAAGGCAGAAGAGGAAAGGCTCAGATAGATTTCCCGGAACTGTTCAGAGCAGATGGGATTTCTAAATTAAAGGAGGAGAACTGATATGGGTAATGTAAAGCGGGTATATGTGGAGAAAAAGGCAGACTTTGCCGTACAGGCGAAGGAGTTGAGGCATGAGATCAGACATTATCTTGGAATCGGGACAGTGACAGGGGTACGGGTGCTGATTCGCTATGATGTGGAAAATGTTTCCGATGCTTCTTTTGAGAAAGCGTGCAGCGGCGTATTTGTAGAGCCTCCGGTGGATCTCTTATACCGGGAGGAGGTTCCGGTGCAGGAAGGGGACAAAGTCTTTTCCGTAGAATTCCTTCCGGGACAGTTCGATCAGAGGGCGGATTCCGCGGAGCAGTGTATTCAGTTTATCAAGGAAGATGAAAAGCCGGTCATCCGTACGGCAACCACCTATGTGATCCAGGGGACGGTGACAGAAGAGGAATTTGCAGCCATCAAGAACCACTGCATCAACCCGGTGGATTCCCGGGAGACCGGGCTGGAGAAGCCGGATACGCTGGTGGCGGTATTCGAGGAGCCGGAGGATGTGAAGATCTTTGAAGGATTCCAGGATATGCCGGAGGAAGAGCTTAAGGCATTGTATGATTCTCTGGGACTGGCCATGACGTTTCAGGACTTCCTCCATATCCAGAATTATTTTCATGGGGAGGAGCACCGGGATCCGTCTATGACGGAGATCCGTGTGCTGGATACCTACTGGTCTGATCACTGCCGCCATACTACGTTCTCAACGGAATTAAAGAATGTGTCCTTCAGCGAAGGGGATTACAGGGAACCGATCGAGAGTACCTACAGACAATACTTAAAGGATCACAGTGAGATCTTTGCCGGCAGGGAGGACAAGTTTGTCTGCCTGATGGATCTGGCGCTGATGGCCATGCGGAAGCTGAAAAAGGAAGGGAAGCTTGCGGATCAGGAGGAGTCCGACGAGATCAATGCCTGCAGTATCGTGGTTCCCATCAAGGTGGACGGCGCAGAGGAGGAGTGGCTCATCAATTTTAAAAATGAGACGCACAACCATCCCACGGAGATCGAGCCCTTCGGAGGCGCGGCCACTTGTCTGGGCGGCGCCATCCGTGATCCGCTGTCCGGACGGACCTATGTATACCAGGCCATGCGCGTGACCGGGGCGGCCGATCCTACGGTGCCGGTCCAGGATACCCTGAAAGGAAAGCTGCCTCAGAAAAAACTGGTCCGCGGGGCGGCGAAGGGATACAGTTCTTACGGAAATCAGATCGGCCTGGCGACAGGAACAGTAAAGGAGATCTATCATCCCAATTATGTGGCGAAGCGTATGGAAATCGGTGCGGTTCTGGGGGCGGCTCCCAGACGCGCGGTAATCCGGGAGACATCAGATCCGGGAGACATTATCATCCTTCTGGGCGGACGGACCGGGCGGGACGGCTGCGGCGGCGCCACTGGGTCTTCCAAGGTACACACCGAGGAATCCATTGAGACCTGCGGCGCGGAGGTACAGAAGGGAAATCCGCCGACAGAGCGGAAGATCCAGCGCCTTTTCCGCAGGGAGGAGGTCAGCCGTCTGATCAAGAAGTGCAATGATTTCGGCGCGGGCGGTGTGTCGGTTGCCATCGGGGAGCTGGCGGAAGGCCTGCGGGTGGATCTGGATAAGGTTCCGAAAAAATATGCGGGCCTGGACGGGACGGAGATCGCCATCTCCGAATCCCAGGAGCGTATGGCTGTGGTGGTCGATCCAAAGGATGTGGAGCAGTTCTTGTCCTATGCAGGGGAAGAAAACCTGGAGGCAACCGAGGTGGCTGTGGTGACGGAGTCTCCCCGTCTGGTTCTGATCTGGAGGGGAAAGGAGATCGTCAATATTTCCCGTGCGTTTCTGGACACCAACGGGGCTCATCAGGAGACCGATGTGGAAGTGGAGATCCCGGGAAAGGAAGGCTCTCTCTTCGTTCGGGAGGACGTGGCGGATGTCCGGGAAAAATGGCTGTCCATGCTCTCTGACCTGAATGTGTGCTCCCAGAAAGGACTGGTGGAAATGTTCGACGGTTCCATCGGCGCGGCTTCGGTGTTCATGCCCCACGGCGGAAAATACCAGATGACCGAGACCCAGGCCATGGCGGCAAAGGTGCCGGTCCAGAACGGAACCACGGACAGTGTGTCCATGATGAGCTATGGCTTTGATCCCTATCTGTCCAGCTGGAGCCCTTACCACGGTGCGATCTACGCGGTGACGGAATCCGTTGCGAAGATCGTGGCGTCCGGCGGGGATCACCGGAAGATCCGGTTCACCTTCCAGGAATATTTCCGCAGGATGACAGAAGATCCGAAGCGGTGGAGCCAGCCCTTTGCGGCCCTCCTTGGCGCTTATCACGCACAGCTTGGCTTCGGGCTGCCGTCCATCGGAGGAAAGGACAGCATGTCCGGCACTTTCCAGGATATTGATGTGCCGCCGACGCTGGTGTCCTTTGCGGTGGATATGGCAGTGGAAGGGGACATGATCACACCGGAGCTGAAAAGCCCTGGAAATAAGCTGGTCTGGCTGCGGATCGAGAGAGACTCCTACGATCTTCCGGTCTATGGACAGGTGATGGAGCAGTACGGGAAGTTTACGGAGGATATCCGCGGCGGCAGGATCCTGTCCGCCTATGCACTGGACCGCCACGGAATCCTGGCGGCACTCAGCAAGATGGCATTCGGAAATAAGCTGGGCGTAAAAGTCGAGCATAACCTGGATCCAAGGGATGCCTTCGCTCCGGCCTTTGGCGATCTGATCGCAGAGGTTCCGGCAGACCAGGTGGGCAATCTGCAGATCACCTATACGGTCATCGGTGAGGTCACCGGGGGAGATGGATTCTCTTATGGAAATACGGAGATTTCCATGGACGAGGCAATCCGGGCATGGACAGGAACATTGGAACCGGTGTTTGCGACGAAATCGGCGGCATCCGCAGAGACAGTACTGGAAGAAAAGCTGTATGACGGCACAGGAAAGGTTCATGTATGTACCCATAAAATCGGGCAGCCTACGGTATTTATTCCGGTATTTCCGGGGACCAACTGTGAATATGACAGCAGGAAGGCATTTGAGCGCGCAGGCGCGAAGGTGATCACAAGAGTGTTCCGGAATCTGGATGCCGCAGGAATCCGGGAATCTGTGGAAGAATTTGAGAAGGCTATCGGCCAGGCCCAGATGATCATGTTCCCGGGCGGATTCAGTGCCGGGGATGAGCCGGACGGCTCCGCAAAATTCTTTGCCACCGCATTTATGAATGAGAAGATCAAGGAAGCGGTGGAGAAACTGCTAGGCGACCGGGACGGTCTTGCGCTGGGAATCTGCAACGGTTTTCAGGCACTGATCAAGCTGGGGCTGGTGCCCTATGGAAAGATCGCCGGCCAGACGGAGGATTCCCCCACCCTGACCTATAACACGATCGGACGGCACATTTCCAAAATGGTCTATACCAAGGTGGTGAGTAATCGGTCTCCGTGGCTTGCGCAGGCACAGCTTGGCAGCGTATATACGATTCCGGCATCCCATGGGGAAGGCAGGTTTGTGGCAAATCCAGGATGGCTGGAGAAGCTGTTTGAAAACGGCCAGGTGGCGACACAGTACTGCGATCCGGAGGGTGTGATCAGCATGGACGAGGAGTGGAATATCAACGGATCTTATCTGGCAATCGAAGGGATCACAAGCCCGGACGGAAGGGTGCTGGGCAAGATGGCGCATTCCGAGCGGAGAGACAGGTCTGTGGCGGTCAATATTTACGGTGAACAGGATATGAAGATATTTGAATCCGGAGTGGAGTATTTCCGGTAGGATCCGGATGAAAATACAGAAGATCGGACGATTTTCGTATAGGAAAAAGAAGAGGGCTGTCTGAAAATGCATGTCTGTCGGCAGGAACGTATGGTTCTGCCGACAGACCGCATGTTCAGACAGCCTGTTTAGCTCATCCTGGGCTGGGTCAGGATGGACTTTACGTGCTCGATCTCTTCCCTTGTGGCCTTGGCCGCGGGAACATAATAATGCTTCTCCCGTGCTGCCTGGTACAGCTTTTCCTGGGACATCTCGCACTGGCTGCGCATCTGTTTCAGGCATTGTTTGAGTTCCTTGTTTTCTGTCTGGGGAATGATGTCGCCGAACGTTTTCAGCTCCCCGTTTACTCCGACCAGAGCGTCGGAAACCATTGTCTTTTCATTCATGTGGGTTACCTCCTTCATAAGACCACTTGCCCGGCAAGTGATCGCCTGTCATTTGTTCTGATTTCAAACAGCAGTGATCTTTATAAAAATTTCATCAGCTCCTGCTTGTTCTTCATGGCGGAATCCGCGGCATCCTGGAACAGCTTTTTGATCTCCGGGTCTTCGGCCTGGGATGCATAGTCTGTCATTTTACAGTGGGATGTGTCATAGCCGCCGATCAGATGGCGCAGGTTCTGCAGATCAAGTACGGATAAATCGGACATGTTGAAACCCTCCTTTTGATAAAAATATATTCCGTGATTACAGGAGATAGTATGTCCGCGATATCAAAAAGTATGTGGCAGATTTTTTTAGGGAGCCGCATGCTCTGATGATATCAAAAGAAAAAGTTTTTGTCATTTTGCAGAAGCTTTTCCGCTGTGGGTGGAAGATAAGATAAATCCTCCGAACAGCTCCCGCATCTCGGCGGAGCTGCGGTACATGCATTCCGGATGCCACTGGACGCCAATGGCAAAGGGGTGGGAAGGCATTTCAACGGCCTCGACCGTCTGGTCGGAAGCTGTCGCGGACACGGCCAGATTCTTCCCGATCCGGTCCAGGGTCTGATGGTGGTAGCTGTTCACATATAAAAGGCTTCCTACATATTTTTTGAGCTGTGTCCCCTGCTTCACATGGATCTTGTGACTGACCTCGTTCCGTGTATCGGACTGCTGCATGTGGTCGAGATGCTTTCCGGGCTGCAGGGAGATGTCCTGGAAGATCGTGCCCCCGCAGGCCACGTTGAATACCTGCATCCCGCGGCAGATAGAAAATACCGGTTTATTGGTCTTCAGGACTTCTTTCATGAGCCGGATCTGGAAGAGATCCAGAGAAATATTGGTCTGCCCGTTTCCTTTTTGAGGCTCTTGTCCGAACAGCAGAGGCGTGATGTCATTTCCACCGCAGAACAGGAAGCCGTCGCAGAGGCTGACATATTCATTTAAGACCGGGCCGGAGCGGATGAGGGGAAGGATCAGGGGGATGCCGCCGGAATACCGGACGGACTGGATGTATGCATTGGTCACAAACTGTTTGTTATCAATAAAGCCGCAGACGATGACTCCGATTTTAGGTTTCATAAGCGCTCCTTTTTGTGGTATACTTGTTATAATTATTTTGTATTTCAGCGTATGTAGATTTGGGAAAAAATATACACAGTGTCCGGAACAAGAATTCTTTAACAGTTCCTAACGGCATAAAATAAAGGAAGGCGGCTGTTCGAAACAAGGGCTGCTGTTTAGGATAGAAACAGGAAAGGAAGCATGAGAATGATGAAAAAGTTGATCGATCTGCACTGCGATACAATCAGTGAGCTGCAGAAAAGGGGTGCTGATGAAACCATATTAGAAAATCATTTGTGCATACATATGGAAGGGATGAAATGTGCCGGAACCATGGTCCAATTTTTCGCGTGCTTTGCGGATGGAAAGGAATATGAGGACGGGAAGCCTGTCTGGAACGGCAGACACCGGCAGATCGGGCCGGAAGCATGGGACCGGGCATACAAGGCGGTGCTGGATATGATCCGGCGGATCCGTAAGGAAGAGCAGGAAGGGCTTGTGGTTGTCGAAAGCTATGATGAGATCCTGGAAAATGACAGGCAGCATCGGATCACCGCGGTTGCCACGGTGGAAGAGGGCGGTGTGATAAACGGGAAACGAGAGCGGCTGGAGGAGCTGTACCGGCTGGGAATCCGCCTGATTACACTGACATGGAATTATGAGAACTGTCTGGGGTATCCCAACAGCCGGGACAGCGGGGTTATGAACCAGGGGCTGAAGCCGTTCGGTCTGGAAATGGTGGAGCGGATGAACGCGCTGGGAATGCTGGTGGATGTCTCCCACCTGTCGGACGGGGGATTCTGGGACTGCATCCGGGTCAGCAGGGCTCCGGTCGTGGCCTCTCATTCCAACGCCCGGGCGCTGTGCAATGTCCCCAGGAACCTGACGGATGATATGCTGAGGGCATTGGCGGAAAAAGGGGGCGCGGCAGGACTGAATTTTTATCCCGTATTTCTGCGGGAGGAGGTTTCGGAGGTTACGGTACAGGACATTGCCAGACACGCGGCCCATATGATCGCGGCGGCAGGGGAGGATCTGCCTGCCATTGGGACGGATTTTGACGGGTTTGTGTGCAGGGATGTAACAGGATATATTTCCGGGCCGGGAGAGATGGAGAGAGTATGGGAAGCCATGAAACAGCAGGGGATCACGGAGCGGCAGCTGGATAAGATCTGGTTCGGGAACGCGCTCAGGGTTCTGAAAGCAGTAATCTGAAAATCAATGTTAACAACTTAGTATGTGCTTGGAATAAATGCCATCGAAACGTGTGAAAGAATGAGTGGTTGGAACATACAACCTTAAAAAATCGCAGACTTCCCCCTTGGTGCTTATCATCCTGAAAATAACTGTTTATTTTTGAAATATCATAACATTATCTGACAATTCACACTCCGCGGTTATTTTAATGGGTCGACTTACAGTTATAATGGTGTTTTACGTTACGCGGATTTTTACGGGGATGTGATTCCCCGTTCCCCTTTTTATCACGGACCCTTGTGGATATGGCAAAGCAGAAAATATAGCGTATGACTTCTCTTTGTTCCGTACAGGTATCTGCTTCCATATATTCAGGGAAATATCTGCTGATACATCCGATCAGTTCATTCATATTTGTCTGGTATCTGTGCTTGTTTTGCCCTGTATTGACCGTTTCATCAATGATGCCGTCAGTTTCTGTTTTGATCAGCATCGCAAGATTGGCAAGGAGTACAGAAATCCAAAACTCCTGCTGGATGGAGTTCTCTGAAAAGCCGTTGAAATTGGTCAGGCCGACTTTCTCCTTTATGAGCTTGTACTCTTCTTCGACCGGCCTAATGCCGATATTTTTTTAATGCCGATATTTTCATAAAAACCATATAGATGCGGATATTTTCTTAAAAATATCGGCATTAATCTTTATTATGGAGAAGTAACAATCAATTCCATAGTTAAGGAGGTTTTTATGGCTCAAAAAGAATGGGATATGCAATCCCTCAGTGAGGTTTTCCTACAATCCGTCAGAAGTTACGGCATTAAGGAAGTAAGCATGGAACAGTATGAAGCTGTTTGCAAAAAGATCATCCGCTTTTCATCAGAGAAGGGCTTCCGTACCTACTATCAGGGACTCCGGGCGGATTATGATGCATGGATTGATGAAAAGATCCGCAATCAATCCATTTGTTATGAATACGGAAGGTTTCAGCATCGGGTTATTCGAATGATGGAATCCCTTGCTGAAACAGGACAAACGGACTTTTCCACTTGCTTTCATTCACCCAGAGAGTATGTGGTCTCTGGCCAGTCTGGGAAACTTATTGAAAAAGCACTCGATTACCACTCATTAAAAGGGGAATCCAGGACAGAAATGTCAACGGTAATGAGGCATTTCTTTAAATATGCTGAAGATAAGGCGGAAATGGATGACGTGAAAGTAACAGATGACCTTCTGATGGATTTTTTTACAGAAGAGCTCCCCAAAACTAATAAAGGCAGCATGGGAAGGTCATTACGGGCAATCAAATATCTTTCCGTGTATCTCAAAAATAATGGTAATTCTGGCCTTGTGCTTGATTTTACACAACTAAATGCAAGAAGCAGCCATATAAGGATGATACCACCATACTCCCAGGATGAAATCAACCGGGCAGTCTCATCCATAGATACCACGACACCGGAGGGACTCCGTGATTATGCAATCATGCTCCTGGCTTTTGATACCGGACTCAGAAGCGTGGATATACGGAAGCTCTGCCTGAAAGACATCAATTGGAAGAAAGGCCTGCTGTATCTGAGGCAGTCAAAGACTGGTGCCCCCCTGATCCTGCCGTTGGGCGGCAAGGTCATGAATGCCATTGCTGACTATATACTTACAGGACGTCCTGAATGCAGTTATGATGAGATATTTCTGACTGTAAAAGGACCCGCAAGGCCAATGAATAAAAGACATTGTACATTTACAAGCCTTTGTGATAAATATTTTCGTGCGGCAAATGTAGATAAGATTCCTGGACGGAGCTTCCACAGCCTCAGGAGGTCTTTTGCCACCGAGTTATCTGAAGCAGGAGTTCCGCTTGAAACCATTTCACAGATGCTTGGGCATAAAAGCATAGAGGAAGATAAACCATATCTTTCTTATAACAGAGAACAGATCGCATTCTGTGCAATCGGTTTTGATGAAATACCGGTCACAAACGGGATCTATGCGGGAGGTGCCCGAAATGACAATCAATGACTATCTGGAGGACTATCTCATTAAAATGCTGGAATTCCGTGGAGCAGCAGGATACGCAACGGTTACGTATAAGGTTACACTTCTGCCGTTTATCGAATTCTGCTGTTCCTATTATAGAGATGCCGAAATACTGACATCAGAGATGCTGGATGAATGGCTGGCTTATAAAGGATATTCCCTGAATACGCAGGCAGCATTTATTGCCTGCCTGCGCCAATACTGCAGATATATTAATTTCCTGGGCATAAAGGCATATATCCCGGATGAAGATTATACACTGAAACGCATTGCATATGAACCATATTTATTTACAGACAATGAGCTGCAGGTTTTATTTTATGCCCTGGATGGGTACGGGCCGTCTACAAACAATAAAAAATATAAGCCTGAAATTGTCACTTCTCCTATGTTCAGAATGATGTACTGCTGTGGTATGAGGCCTTCGGAACCATTACACCTCAGATGCAGTGATGTCAATCTTGATACCGGGGATATTTATATAAGGGAGACCAAGAAACATAAGGACCGCCATATCATCATGTCCCGAGATATGCTTGGTCTGTGTAAGAAATATGATGGTCTGGCCGGCAGGCGTACATGGTTTTTTGAGTACAATAGCGGGCCATATGACAGAAAGTGGATGACAGCACAGTTTGGCCACTGTTGGAAACGCAGTGGGCTTGGATGCCATACAAAGCCCAGGCCATATGATCTAAGGCATGCCTTTGCAACAAGAAACCTGATGCGATGGATTGACAGGGGGATGGATGTAAACAACCTCATCCCGTACCTGAGCACCTATATGGGACATTCAAAAATTGGCAGCACATTTTATTACATCCATCTTCTCCCGGAAAGAATTCGGAATTCAGCAGGCGTGGACTGGAAACAATTCTCTGCCATCTATGGGAAAGAAGGTGACAGCATTGAAGATTAGGGATCCTGAACTTTACAGGCTGATGAAACATTTCCTTACCGCTTACCTTCCTGACACGAAACAGAAAAGTGCACATACAATCCAGGCATACAGGGACGCTCTTAACCTGTATATGCGCTTTCTGGAAAGCGTAAGATCAATAAAACTTAAAGATGTCTGCGTTTCAGACTTTAGCCAAGAGAACATATCCGCCTTTCTCAAATGGCTGCATGAAAAACGCGGCAATGAAAGCACCACCATTAATCAAAGGCTTTCGCACATCAAAGGTTTTTGCAGGTATATTCAAAAGAAAGATGTCCTGTCGTTTGGAGTTTATAGCGGAATATGCGAAATTGCAGGGTATAAAGATGAAAGGGTAACAGATTTTATATGGCTGACCATTGAAGAAGTAAAACTTATACTCAAACAGCCCGATATAAATAAAAAGACAGGAGTAAGGGACCGCTTTTTTATCGCCTTGATGTATGAAAGCGGGTGCCGGGATGATGAAATACTGCACATGAAGCTAAAAAATATAGTAATAAACAAAGCTGGCGAACCGGATGTCCATATATTTGGCAAAGGAAGTAAACACCGGTGTGCGCCGCTTTCAAAAGATATCATACCATATTTTAATGAGTATTGCAGGCTGTATCATCCAGATACCGAAAAAGACAGTGATGAGTTATTATTTTACACAGTCAGGAATGGAATCAAATGCCAGATGTCCCAGGATAACGTCCAGCGTTTTATGAAAACATATGAGAAGAAAGCACAGGAAACCAATGCGGATATCCCCCATCTCCACCCTCATTTATGGAGAAGAACACGGTCCATGCATCTTTACCTTGCAGGAGTCCCATTGCCGCTTGTATCGGAATGGCTTGGGCATTCGAGTATAGAAACAACTCAGATTTATGCAAGGGCAACTAATGAAATGAAGAGGCAAGCGCAAAGGAAACTTGGCGACAAAGAAGACTCCGTATTGAAAGATGACATTACATTTAAGTATGCCGATAATGAAGCGGTATTAAAGAAATTGGCTGGACTTAAATAATTAATGCCGATATATGCTGTAGTGAGGACACATTACTACAGCATATATCTAAAAATATCGGCATTAAAAAAATATCGGCATTAGGCTTCTGGAGTTGGTATTTAACCGGTATAAAAGCGATGAATTTCTGGATCATACCGATGTACAGAATGATTATTCCGCTATCGGCGGTGAGTTTGTCAACTTCTTGTCTACAGTTGCCACCTGCCGTATCATACGAAAGGTGCGGACTGCAGGATTATTTGACCATATGTCCTATAGAGAACTGATGGATGAACTATCATCTGCTTGGCGTAGAACAGATGCCCCAGAAGAACCAGCAACAGATGATGGATACTGGGTTCACACACTGCAGATTATATTCGAGGAACTTGAGACCTTAGGCTTGTCAAAACCAATCCCAAAGCCAGCGCCAAAAAACGTGGCCGTAAACTCAAGCCCAAAGATCAGTCCGAGCTGAAGCCAAAGCGCTCACATGGTCGTCCTAAAAAGAATTCATTCCAATCTGCCGATACTCTATAGTTCGGCAGATTGGGAAAGTATTAATATAATTTTTTCCTATTCAGGAAATTATTTTCCAAAATCGGCTGTCCCTCTGTATTCCATATACCAATAATCTGATAGCTGGCATGTTTTTTCCAAATTCCGCTTTGTTTTCCCATTGCCTGAAAAGCCTGAACAAATAAATTAAAATATATGATTGTTTTCCCAAATAGAACCACATAAAAATCCAAGGTCTCCCCTTTGTTGAATTGCTCTCTGTTGTCCTCACATTCAAGTACGTAACCGATACTTCCACCTGTTGTAACAAATTCCGGTGTCTTTTCAAACTTCGAATACATTGTTCTCTGTACAATACATTCAGATTCAAAATCGCAGGATTCACATTGCCGGTCACGGATGCAATTCATTCGTAAAAGCATCTCCCCCATTCCGCCTCTGATCGCTGAGACTTTATCCTCCGGTAAACAACTATCCTGTAAGAAAGAAACGGTAAAGCGCAGCTTTACAAAACGCACTTGTAATGCATCATATAGTTCTCTTTCCATTCCTATCATCTCCTTTTTTAATACTTGTTTACCTGAAAAATTTAATGATCCGGGTGTTAATGCTCTTCATCGGGCTTACTCCATTTCTACCAAATCGAAGACTCAGAGCTCAAGTGATATGTTCAAGTGTCAATGCCCTTCATCGGGCTTACTCCATTTCTACTGGGGAAGGTAAAAACATGATGCAGAAAGAAATTAAGTGTCAATGCCCTTCATCGGGCTTACTCCATTTCTACTATTGAAGATGTAACACAGAATATGCCTGAAAAAGGTGTCAATGCCCTTCATCGGGCTTACTCCATTTCTACAGTACTATTCAGTATAGCTGCATGTATGGTGGACAGGTGTCAATGCCCTTCATCGGGCTTACTCCATTTCTACGGGGGATAGATACAATGGAGAACAACACAATATTTGTGTCAATGCCCTTCATCGGGCTTACTCCATTTCTACTGCTTTGGCAATCTGTGTTATTGTGATATTTGGGCTGTGTCAATGCCCTTCATCGGGCTTACTCCATTTCTACAAATACTTGAATTAATACAATTTTGTTCTAAAGAAGGTGTCAATGCCCTTCATCGGGCTTACTCCATTTCTACCATGGATTAAGAGTTGGAATTATTAAGGAATGGACTGTGTCAATGCCCTTCATCGGGCTTACTCCATTTCTACTAACAGTAAGTTTGAGGTGGATTTTGAAACATCAATTGTGTCAATGCCCTTCATCGGGCTTACTCCATTTCTACGCTATATCTTCATGGAGGAGAGCCGACAGTACACTGTGTCAATGCCCTTCATCGGGCTTACTCCATTTCTACTTTGCTTGAGCAAACTCAGGCACCCCTTATAGAACAGTGTCAATGCCCTTCATCGGGCTTACTCCATTTCTACTTCAAAATAACTCACAGAATAACCCGGTTAACAATACTGTGTCAATGCCCTTCATCGGGCTTACTCCATTTCTACGATAAGCCAGTAAAATTAATGTATGACATCCAGGGTTGTGTCAATGCCCTTCATCGGGCTTACTCCATTTCTACGATAATCGTGTTCAGCTTAGAAAATTCGTGATGGATGGTGTCAATGCCCTTCATCGGGCTTACTCCATTTCTACAAATCATTCTATTTTGTAACTTTGTAACCTATAACTGTGTCAATGCCCTTCATCGGGCTTACTCCATTTCTACAAAAACCAGGACGCTGGCAACAACGGTAACAACGGGTGTCAATGCCCTTCATCGGGCTTACTCCATTTCTACAAAAGAAAATTTTTGCTTTGGAATCAAAACTGATTGGGTGTCAATGCCCTTCATCGGGCTTACTCCATTTCTACAACCCAATATGACATCCTGTAACCCAAACACGACAATGTGTCAATGCCCTTCATCGGGCTTACTCCATTTCTACTACACATATAATAAAAAATATAATGACTTATATGAATTGTGTCAATGCCCTTCATCGGGCTTACTCCATTTCTACAAAAACCAGGACGCTGGCAACAACGGTAACAACGGGTGTCAATGCCCTTCATCGGGCTTACTCCATTTCTACAATTATGACTATTATTCAAACATTCGCAGACAAAATGTGTCAATGCCCTTCATCGGGCTTACTCCATTTCTACGGTACCCTCTGGGATCCCTCTGTTTATGCGGCTTCCCAGACCTGTTTTTGCAAGTAATTCACAGAATATTCTGAAAATTCACATTTTTAGGCCATTTTTTTGTCTTATCTGCACTTATACGCTTTATATGTCAATCCGTAACCAAAACTACTTTTTTCTATAGTGCCGAAACAACTCCTACCACTCTGTTTATGAAGCTTATTTTTAGTTTATCAGTCTCTCATCCCTAAATCAAGTGATATCAGAAAAATAGTTAAATTTCATATACTTTTTTCAAAAAAGAGGGATGTATAAATAATATCAGGGATCTATTGTAATACAGGGCATGACGGAATGCTCTGAAAATATAAATACTGGCAGAGACCTGATATATTATACAGAAAATTTTATAGAAGGGACGAGGTATATACTATGAAAAAATTTATATGCACAGTAATATCTAAGTTGTCATTATTTTTTACGCTTATATTCCTATATGTCGCGATGATGGAAAGGCTGACATTGTCACTCCCAGAAATAGGGTTATACATTGATTATTCTATGCTGAAATTCTTGTATATGGTAATCTCTATTGTCTGGCTTTCCTGCTCTTCGTTTCGGAAAAGCTGCTGCAATGGAGGTTGGCCGGAGATTTTTTATAATCTTGTACCTACGGAAATGCTGCTTATGTTGTTTTTTGCGCAATGGCATTTTCTGATGGCAGTATTTGCAATGGTATTACTTCTATGCATCGAGATTGTATTTCTGCTGTTGCTGAGAAAGGGAAGGATAATAAGAAAAGAGGGAAAGCAAATGTGTGGAAGAAGACGCCGGCAGAGGTACAAAGATGCATTTCGAAAGCTTACTGTAACGGCGATGGCGGTAATCTGTGCAATTCCATGTTACATGTCTGTGTTTGTATATCAGCTTAAGTCGCCGTCATTTCAGTCGTCAGATGATATCAGAGAATGGTTGATGGGGGAGAATAAAGATACAGAAAAGGAAGCGTTGGATGTTTATCAGGAGAATATTCGATTATTGCGATGTTTCGTGAAGAAGACATGGGATGGATATGATGTAAGGGAGAAGATTACTGTTATGCAGGGCTTGGTTGATTTCGAGTCGGGGATTCTGGGTATTCCGTCTATTAAAATTACTGCTGAAAAGTTGGATGCCTTTACGCTGGGCGCATATAACGGCGAGACGAAAGAAATGAGGATTGATCTGGAACATTTGATGGAAGCGGATGTAAAAGAATGTATTCAGACGGTCTGTCATGAGACCTATCATTCTTATCAGAATTATCTTGTGGAGAATCTTGATTGGGACAGAGAAGTGATGGACAGCGCATATTTTGCTGAGCTTCGTGCCTGGAAAGAAAATGAGAATAATTATAAGAGTGCCTGGGTATCAGGGTTTCAGACTTATGAAGAGCAGCCTCTTGAGGCAGCGGCAAGGGACTATGCGGATGAAGAATGCGGGAAGCTTTTGTTATACATATCAGATTTCTAGTGTAGGGTCTTCGCGCATTTTTTATTATATTAAATATGCTGGCAGTTAAAAGGGTTGAAAAAGTATTTTGTAGATATTCCATCATACTTGCTTCTGACATGACCTCACGTGATGGTTTTGTTATTCACAGATGGCTGTGACAGGCTCCAGAAATTATATGTATTTTCAGGAGCCTCTTTTAAAGAATCTGATCCATTGTCTGATTGTCGGTTTGTTCTTAGTTCAAAAAATTCCAGATATTAACGTTCTTTTGAGATTCTTCGTTCATAATTTTGCGTTATTTTTTGATACAATTCATTCTGAAGTATATCATACCGTTTAGTTGCAATCGGTTTTTGCCCCCTGCGAAATATAAATTCCTGTCCCACAGGCATATAGAGGACATCTTCCAGCGGCGCATTGAGCCGTTCGCTGATATGTTTTGCCGTGGTAAGATCCATCCCCCCCATATACAGATATGTATCACAATTATTGATGATAGTGGTTGCGTCCTCTGGAGAATACATACTTTCAATTTGCGATTCGCTTTGGACAAGAAGGGTCACGGAAATACCCTTTTCGCGAAAAATGCTTATAAACTCAGGGAAATTTAAAATCCGGCTTCCGGTTGCGAAGTCATCACAGAGTACGTGGACCGGGATCGGCAGCCGTCCGGATGAACGGCTCTCCGCAAATTCAAATAGCTGCTTGAATGCCTGGGCATAGAACATATTGATAAAATTGTGCAGCGCCGGATTGACTGCCGAAGTAGAAATAAAGAGTACTGTCTTCTGGCTTGCCAATTTTTCAAAATCGACATT
>Ga0137308_101338_pt1 | contig 25003 bp, 18 predicted proteins | sample Inofrocosms_June_FD_97181 | JGI IMG/M metagenome (GOLD analysis project Ga0137308, IMG submission 97181) | Mouse cecal microbial communities from Vienna, Austria - N-Acetylneuraminic and N-Acetylglucosamine D2O microcosms_June | ecosystem: Host-associated > Mammals > Digestive system > Large... | reverse complement strand
AAATCCATATTTCCGGATTTGTTTTAAGTCAAATCCTTTTCCAGTCAAAGATGCCGCATATCCCTTATCTTCAATCTGTCTTAATGCAGCCTGTGCTGTATCTTCCAATGTCTTTTCATCAAGATCCGGATCAAAAACCTTAAATTCCAGAATAAATGCCTTATCTGTCCTGCTCTTCGGTTCCAGCATCACATCGTATCTTCCAAATCCGCTTTCCCGGTTAGAGGTGATCAGATACTGTTCTGACAAGTCTACCATAAGGCCAAGTACAAAACCATGGTAGAAGCGTTCCGGTTCTGTTTTTGACGGAGTATTTCCCGAATCGAAAAAGCTGAAAGTCTGCAATGCCACCTCATTCATATAAAGATTCATTTGTTTTACATCATCACAGAACATGGCACGGATGAAGTCATTGTAGGCCGGGACAGACTCAGAAAACCATTCTTCTATCATTCCCTCAAACATCAGGCGGACCTCACGGTTTGTCAGCATCAACTCATAGGTGGTTTTCCCAGTTTTTGTATTTATATGAAGATCCTTTACCTTCAGATATCCGCTGGCCAGCAACAAGCTCCAGATCGCACTTTCCCTATGCTCTAACTGTTCAAAGACCACCTGCTCATCCAGCCGGATCTTCAGGGACTTTCCATTCAAAAGATCTTCCATGACCATCTTAATATTTTTATTGCCCTTTTGTATCAGCCGGTTTACCAGCCTGTTACTGCTGGTATTGGCCCAGTATGCGGCAAATCGCTTTTCCTTGATATAGTTTAACAAAGACCAGGGATTATAGATTTCTTTTTTCTCTCCGAAACGAAAGCCATCATACCAGTCCTTCACTTCCTGCCTATAATGTTCCAATCCATATTCTTTCAGGGCCTCTTCCACTTCCTCCCAGGTGAATCCAAAGGAGTCTGCATAGCTGTTTGTTGTGGCAGAGACGATTCTCGGGTTATTTAAATCGGAAAAAAGGGACTCCTTACTGATTCTAGTAATGCCTGTCATGAGAGCCCGTTCCAGATAAGGATTGGTTTTAAAGGTGGAATTAAATAAACTGCGTACAAACTCCACCAGCTCATCCCAGTAACCATACAGGTAAGCCTCCTGAAATGGTGTATCATATTCATCCAGCAAAAGGATTACATGTTTTTTGTAATAACGCGAAAGATAAAGGGACAGCATTTTCAAGGCCCCTGCCGCCTCATAGTCATTCATGTCAACGGTTATCCGTCCAAAGCTTTCCTTCTCCTTTTCATTCATGCAGCCGCTGTCTGGCAGAAAATCATATTGATTGTATAATTCTTCTATAATCTGACAGATTCTTTTTTTTGTTCCGAAAGCGGTGGTTTCTTTTATATCTGCAAAGCTGAGCGCTATCACCGGATAGGTTCCCTGAAGTTTGCGGTATCTGTCTTCCTTCCATATTGACAGGTTCTCGAATATCTGTCCCTGCTCTTTATATTTAACGGAGAAAAAACGTTCCACCATATTCATATTCAAGGTTTTACCAAATCTTCTGGGACGGGTGATCAAGGTTACATCATCTCCGCTCTCCCACCATTCTTTTATAAAATTAGTTTTGTCCACATAAAAATAATGATTGGTTACCACTCTCTCAAAGCTCTGAATCCCAATCCCTACGGTTCTCGCCATCATCGCCTCCATTCTGTGCATGTTTCGCAGCACATACCCTATTATGCCTATTCCCTCCCGGCTTTTCTCCCCCTGGCTCTGCATTTCTCTTCTGCATGCCCGCCGAATTCGGCCAGCCTGCTCTTACTTTCCTCCAGCTCCAGTCCAAAGTATTTCATTCTGTGTTTCAGTCTCTCATAGAACTGTTCTGCCTCATCTTTATTCTCGAAACAGCACACGAAATCGTCCCCATATCCTCTCAGTCCCGGCTGTATTCTCTCCCCAAACCATGTTTCTCTCCGGCCGGCAGATACCAGCTCTGGAACAGCCCCACATAGACAGGAACAACAAGCCAAAATAAATAAACCTACCTTGTACCTGGCCGGTCGAGGTAGGTTTATCGCTTATCCGGGAGGCTAACCACTTTGTGGGCGGTTATTTTCCTTATGCCTAAAATATAACACAATCGGGAGGGGGATTCAACCCTCTTTTTAATATACCAGATCTAAACTGGTTACTATTCACGGGGGGCATCTTCTCTGTGTCCAGCCGCCGGAAATGGAATGTAAACGCATGGAAATCCTCCTTCACCAGCGGCACCGTAAAACCAATCTGCATCAATTCTTCACCGCCATATATTTGTCCGCTTCCCGTTTCCAGATAACTGGTATCAGGATCCAGGTACTGTATCCTGAAGCGGCCGTGGCAGCATAAAGGGTCATAGAATTTCTGGAAGACCATAACCTGGCATTGGCTGCGGTCAGGCCCCATGACGGACCATACCATATAATTCCGGTTCGGGGCCTCCTGCCGGGAGAAGATTCCCCCCTGCATCCATGCTCTTTCCCCCTTATGCTCCGCAATCTGGCCTGCGATCATTTCCAGCTCCTCTTCACTGCATTTTGTCAGATCCAGTTCATACCCCAGATTGAACAGACGCGCAATCTGGTACCTGGTATCAAGGGGTGTATATCTTCCGGTCTGATGATTTGGCGTGATACTGACATGGGCGCCTGTGGCCACAGGGGGATACAAAAGACTGAATCCATCCTGAATTACCGTCCGGTCAAATGCATCCGTATTGTCACTGGCCCAGTTCTGTGCCACATAATAAAGCATCCCCGGATCAAAACGCGCCCCGCCGCTGGAACAGCCTTCAATCAGCACCCCCGGATATGCAGAGGTCACACGGTGAAGCACTTCATAAAGCCCAAGGATATACCGGTAGGCAGTCTCCCCTTTTTGTTCCGGCCCCAGAGCCAGGGAGCAGACGTCGGTCAGGGGGCGGTTCATGTCCCATTTGATGTAGTCCACATCACCGCTGCCCAGGTAAGAATCCAGCACACCCACAAGGTAGTCCTGCACCTCCTGGCGCCCCAGGTCAAGCAGGTACTCATGACGCCCTTCCACCGGCTCATACCCCGGAATATGCAGCACCCATTCCGGGTGCTTCCGGTACAGAAGACTGTTCTTACAGACCGCCTCCGGCTCAAACCACAAGCCAAATTTCAGTCCCTTTCCGTGGACAATACCGGCTGCCCGCCGGATCCCGCCAGGAAGCTTTTCCAGGTTGCACTGCCAGTCTCCCATAGAAGAACTGCTGCTGTTATCCGCGCGGAACCAGCCGTCATCCAGCACGAACAATTCCATCCCCGCCCGGGCTGCCAGCGCTGCCTGGGTCTCAATCTTATCCATACTGACGTCATAGTACATGGACTCCCACGAATTAAGCAGAACAGGACGCATTGTCTCTGCAAAATGCCGCGGCATCAGATGCTCCCGGTACAAACGGTGAAAGCCGTGGCTCATACTGTTCAGCCCGCTGCCCCCGTAATTCAATATGGCCTCCGGAGTTGCAAAATGCCCGCCGGGCTCCAGCCTCCAGGCAAATCCCTCCGGATGAATACCGATCTGGGCCCGCACATTTCCGAAGGAATCGACTTCCGCCTGGGCCAGAAAATTGCCGCTGTAGACCAGATGCATGGCGTACACTTCGCCGGATGTCTCGGTCGTGCCAGGTGAAAGCAGCGCAAAAAACGGCTGGTGCTGGGGACTGCTGCTGCCGCGTACACTCTCGATCTTCTGGATACCGGAATGGAGGGCAAAACGGCTGCGGTTCGCTTCCTTTGCATGCGTCCCATACAGTGACAGGAATTCATAAGAACGTGCAGGAAGCTCCAGGGTAGCGGCATCTGTATCTCCCTGAAAGACAGAGGGCAGACCGGGGATCCCCGGCTTGCCCTCCAGTACCCGCCAGCTCTTAAATAATGGCTCCACAACGCTTATGCCGTCCTGCCTCTGCACCTGAAGGGACGGAATACGGAAATCCCCCCGCCCCCGGGCAGGATACTCAAAGGGAAAATCGTCAAAGGAGACATTTGGGACAGAACAGTCATGGGCAGTACTGTATGCCCGCTTATAATAAACTGGCGTCCCGCAGCCGTGCCAGCGCCGGAGACTTGGGCCAAAATACCGGTGGACGAGATATTTCCCGTCCACCACCTCCAGCACATAGCTGACCGTACCGCTGTCCAGTCTGGCGCTCTGCCCCGCTTCATCTATGTAGATATTCACGCACGTTCCTCCACATTCTTGTTAAAGCCCACAAACCAGGTCAGGACAAATGCAACGATAAAGGCAATAATATTGACAAGGATATACAGCGGAAGCTGTTCGTTAAGATACAGGAGCGTTCCCGGTATCCCGGTAATTGCCATTCCCGTAGCCCGCAGGTTCAGCAGCGAAGCCAGGAAGCCGCCCACACCGCCGCCGATCATTGCCATGATAAACGGCCTGACAAAACGGAGATTTACACCGAACACAGCAGGTTCTGTGATTCCCAGCAGCGCAGACAAGACTGACGGGTAGGCGATCTGCTTTGTCTTCTGGGAATGAGCCTTCAGGGCAACTGCCAGAACCGCGCCGGCCTGGGCCACATTGCCACAGGTACCGATGGGATTCAGGTAATTCCAGCCATCCTGGGCCAGCATGCTGATCTCAAGGAAATTCAGAATATGGTGGATACCGAAAATTCCCAGCAGCTGTCCGAAACAGCCGTAAAGCAGGCCGCCGATTCCAAGGGGAAGGAACAGCAGATTTTCGACCAGCACCAGCACGCCGCTTTCCACCATATGAAGCACCGGCCCTATGACAAACATTGCCAGCACGGAACCTACCAGCAGAGTGACAAAGGGGGTAACGATCAGATCCACGGCATCCGGCACATGGCGGCGGAGCCACTTCTCAAATTTCGAGGTGAGAATACTTGTCACAAATGCAGGAAGAACCGAACCCTGGTAGCCTGACACACTGAGAAATCCAAAGAATACCAGGGGCTCTGCCGCGCCGGAGCCCACATCATAGGCGCTTGGCAGGCTGGGACTGACCAGCATCAGACCAAGGACAATGCCGATAACCGGGCTTCCCCCAAAGTTGCGGAACGTGGACCAGCAGACCAGGGCAGGCAGGAAAGCAAAGGCCGTGTCAGTCAGAACCTGGGTAAATATGAGCAGCCCCCGGGGTATGTCGGCAGGGGTCATGCCCAGCAGATTCAGTACCACTTCCTGGGTCAGCAGCCCCCGCAGGCCCATGAAGAGACCGGTGGCCACCAGCACCGGGATGACCGGAACAAATACGTCTGAAAACATGCGGATCGCCCGCTGAAGCCTGTTGCCGTAAACAGGAGCGGCTTCCTTTTCCCCTTTGGCGCCGGAATCCGGGTCTCCGGTGATTTTGACCACCTCATCATAAACACGGTTGACCAGTCCGGTCCCCAGAATAATCTGGTACTGGCCCGAGTTAAAGAAGGAGCCCTTGACCTTATCCAGATCCTCTATGGCCTTTGAGTCGATCTTCTCCTTGTCGGTCACGATGATACGCAGCCCTTTTGTCTGGGGAAAGACACGGGCGGACATTGTTTCTTCCCCACCATTTATGAAAATCTCAAGACTGGATACATCTGACCAGATTTCGATGCTGTCCAGCCGTCCAGGGGAGCATGTGCGGATTTCCTCACTGCCTGCCCAGTTCTGCCGGACAAAGACAAACTGCTCTCCGTCCCAGTGTAATGAAGCCTCCCCCAGTTCAAAATGCAGCCCTGGGGGACAATCCGCGGCCCGGAATAACAGGCGGCAGGTCCGTGTGTCTGCCTCCGCAGTATACTGTCCCTGTCCGTCGCAGATAATCCGGATCTCCTCCCCCAGCATCCGGCTCAGCTCCCGGACCGGCTGCTGGCAGAGCCTTCCGTTTCTCACCGCCAGCTCCCGCGGAAGGGTCAGACAATGGATACCCGGTTCTTCCTCGGCAAAGACCCGCTCCTGGTCGTCATCCATCCGTGACATCCAGGCAAACAGAATGCGGCGTCCGTCAGGCGCTTCAAAGGTCTGGGGCGCAAAAAAGTCAAACCCGCTGTCAAACATCTGACAGCCCTGCCCCAGATCCTTGTCCGGGATTGTCCCTGTCTCCGGATCAAAGGAGGTCATCCGGTAGAATGAATGGGCGGAAATCACCTGGTCATGGGCATTGTCCCGCTTCTGGAGACAGTAGAGCAGGATATCCTGACCGTCCAGACAAAACAGATCCGGACATTCCACCATTTCATAGTCCTCTGCCGCCGCCAGCATGTGGGAGTAACGCCAGTGTATGCCATCTTCCGAGCGGCACAGGGCGACTGCGCCCTTCCCATTCTTCCTCTGCGCGCCGACTACCATGAAATAACGGTTTTCCGAAGCCTGGAAAACTTTCGGATCACGGAAGTGCTCCGTGAAACCAGGCGGAGTTTCCATGATGATCCCTTTCTTCCTGAAATGCTGCCCGTCTGAACTGACTGCCAGACACTGGCTGCTCCTGCGGTGACCGCTGCTCTTGTCACTTCCGGTATAAAACACACATAATTGCCCGTCGATAACCAGTGCGCTGCCGGAATGCACACCGGACTGGTCAAAGGGTTCCCCGGGCTGCAGCGCGCCGCCGTGAAATTCCCAGTTTACCAGATCCTTTGATGTGAAGAATCCCCATTCCTTGTGGGAATGATCCTTTTTGAAACGGTTCCACTGGAAAAATACATAATATCTGCCGCGGAACCAGACCAGGCCATTGGGATCGTTCATGAGGCCCTGGGGCGGCTCAAGATGATAGCTTTGTTTCTTATCAATCTTCACACATGCTTCCTCCTCCCGCTATCTGTCTGTTGTCTTCCTCTGCTTATAATTAAACTATAATCCGCTCCTTTTTTCCATGTCATTTTCAAAACTAAATATGGAAAAAACACACCTTATGTGCTATACTTACACAGGAGGTGTGTTCTATTATGAAGGAATACAAGGAAAATCATCATTCTCTGCTCTATAAATCCAATTCTGATCTTGCCCTTTACAGTGCAGGCTATGAGGAATGCCGCCCCGGACAAAACTATGGGCCCCGTGTGCGTCCCTATCAGCTGATCCATTTTGTACTTTCCGGAAGCGGAAGGCTCCATATGAATGAACATATTTTTGATATTTCCGCCGGAGACGCTTTTTTAATCCCTGCCGGGTCTGTTTCCTACTATGAGGCTTCCCAGGATGACCCCTGGGTTTATGCATGGATCAATTTCCTCGGGATCCAGTCCCAGACATATATGCTTCGTATTATGACGGCTGCAGAAGGCTATGTGATCCACAGCCTGCCAGTGGAAAAATACCAGGTTGCGATTTTTAAGATTCTTAACCTTCAGGGAGATAACACCAGCAGCTTTCTTGCAGCCAATAGTATCCTGCTGCAGATCCTGTCATTTTTGTTCGGGGATATTGATTTTCGTGAGCAGGACTGGGGGCAGAGGTATGCCGCCGATGAGATCCGGTTCTATCTTGACATGAATTACCCTAAAAAGCTAAAGCTGAAGGACGTAGCTGCCCATCTGGGATATCATCCCCACTATATGACCCGTATTTTCCGGGAACGCTTTGGCGTCGCACCCAAGCAATATCTGACGGATCTTAAAATGAAAAAAGCATCTGTGCTGCTTCGTTCCACACGGCTGCCTGTAGGTGTTGTTGCGGAATCCCTTGGATTTGAGGATGCCCTTGCATTTTCCCGGCTCTTTAAGCAGGAATTCGGACAGTCACCAGGCAATTACCGCAGGCACGCAGAATCTCCGGCCAGTGAAACGAAGGCTGGCTTATAGTTTCAGGCTACTGGTTCAGCGCATCCCCCGGCCAACAGCTTTTTCTTTACTTTTTTCAGAATTATGGATATGATATTAATAAGTAACTTGTTCCGTGGGCATCTGTAACATTAACAGCAGACACAATTTCACCTTTTTTGCAGACCGGAACATGACAGAGGGGAAGATGCAACAGTTCAGATACCTCCGATCTGTTATGGGAAGATGCCAGACCGGATTTGAGAAGCTGCCAATCATTTTGACAATGGAGATACCCCCGATATAATCCGGTTCAGCGCAGCTGATTTAGTGAAAGGAGTGTGCAGTTATGGAAAAAATCAAAAAAATGCCCATTGGTATTGAGCATTTCGAAACAATCCGCAAGGAAGGATTTTATTATGTAGATAAAACCGGTCTGATCACCGATCTGCTGAATAACTGGAGCAAGGTAAATCTTTTTACCCGCCCCAGAAGGTTCGGGAAATCCCTGAACATGAACATGCTGAAAACTTTTTTCGAATATGGATGTGACAGCGGTATTTTTGATGGATTGAACATATCCCGGGAGGCAGCCCTTTGCGAAAAATATATGGGGCGCTTCCCGGTGATCTCCATCACCCTGAAAGATATCGAAGCCCGGGAGTTTCAGGAGGCACGCACAATGCTCTGTTCCACCATCGGAAATGAGGCCATGCGTTTTCCCTTTCTTTCTGACAGCAGCCAGCTTTCCGACGACGAAAAGAGACAATACCAGAACCTGGCCCGGATCAGCAGTCAGGCATTTATGGGAGAAATCATATCCGATGCCGCAATCAAAAGCAGCCTTCTTACCTTGTCGCGGCTTCTTAAAAAGCACTTTGGACAGCAGGTCATTATCCTGATTGACGAGTACGACGTACCCTTAAGCAAGGCCCAGCAGTCAGGCTACTACGATGAAATGACCGACCTGATCCGTGGTCTCCTGAGTCAGGTGCTGAAAACCAATGACAATGTGTATTTCGCGGTACTGACCGGCTGTCTGCGGATCGCCAAGGAGAGTATTTTCACCGGCCTGAACAATTTTAGTGTTTTTTCCATTACAGATGTCCGTTATGATGAACATTTTGGCTTTCTGGACCAGGATGTCCGGTCCATGCTGGATTACTATGGACTCACAGACAAATATGACCTGATGAAGGAATGGTATGACGGCTACCGTTTCGGAAATGCCGATGTATACTGTCCCTGGGATGTGATCAACTATGTGAATCTGCTGCGCTTTGAACCCGAGGCGCTTCCCAGGGCGTTCTGGATTAACACCAGCGGAAATGATATCATCCGGAGGTTTCTCCGGATGGCAGGCCCCAGAACCAGACGGGAGCTTGAACGGCTGGTTGAGGGCGAATGCATTTCCAAAAAAATCTGTCAGGAGCTGACCTATAAGGATCTGTACAAAAATATTGACAATCTCTGGAGCGTGCTTTTCACCACAGGATACCTTACCCAGCGGGGCGAATCCGATGGGGATGTCTATACTCTGGCGATCCCCAACCAGGAGATCCGGCAGATCTTCATCAGCCAGATTCTGGAGTGGTTCCAGACGGAGGCCCGGAAGGATACACCAAAGCTGGATGCATTTTGTGAGGCATTCACCAGAGGCGATGCCGCCATGATTGAACAGTATCTGGGGGATTATCTTCAAAAAACCATCAGCATCCGGGATACCAGTGTACGGAAAGAGAAAAAAGAAAACTTTTATCATGGTATCCTATTAGGCCTTTTAAGCCACCGGGAGGACTGGGATATTGATTCCAATGCGGAATCCGGAGATGGTTTCAGTGATATTCTGGTGGAAACTGAAGACGGACAGACCGGCATCGTCATTGAAGTCAAATATCCGGACAGTCAGAATCTGGAGACCGGATGCGAAAAAGCACTCCGGCAGATCGAAGACCTGGGCTACGAATCGCGGCTGCGCCAGGACGGGATGACCACAATCCTCAAATACGGCATTGCCTGCTGGAAGAAAGGGTGTATGGTCCGGATGGGGTAATGTTTTTATCTGCCGGAGGGCCAGCCCTTCTCTATTTTATCCGTAACAGTTCAGTCAAATACCCCGCAGCGGGCTGACGGAGCGTAACAGTTCAGAGACTCCCTGAACTGTTACGGCGGAACATCAAATTTGCAACGTAACAAGCCACGGGGTATTTGCCATATTTTCCCCGCCTGGGCGTCGCCAAAGTCAGGCGCACAATCCCTACACGGCTCCGGAATGCTTCTTTGCCATCCGGAATTCCTCCCGAATCTCTTCCAGAAGCTCCGGCTTCTCAAGCAGCTCCATACAAGTCCCTGCCAGAATCTTTGCGCCATAGACCACCGCTTCATGGGCCTCCCGGCTCTTTCCGGCTTCCAGGAAGGTGTAATACATCCGGGTATCCTCCCGCACATGCTCCCGCAGATACTCGATCCCGCTATCTTTTGAAGCACTTACCATCTGATATCAATGTAAGATAACATTCCATGGCCGCATTAAAGCACTCTTGTGGAGATTCCTCCCAGCCAAAGGCAATCTGATGCCAGTATTCTTCACACCTGACAAGACTCCAGTAGTAAGGTTTTTGGGGATTATCGTGTTTATGTTCTGTAAGAGATATTTTGACTGCATATTCATGTTCCATTTTACAAAAATCTCCAGATGAAGTATAATTATTTTTAAAGAAATTTTCCAAATGTTATCATTATATTCATGATTTCGGGAGATTATACATGTTTAGTGAAAGCGAAAAAAAAGATTTGGATCTGCTGGTAAATATGGGAAAAAGGCAGGCTGGGAAACTCAGTTCCATGATTATATCCAATTATTTTGTAGGATTTCCCTCTGTAAAGCAAACTGAAAGTATATACAAAGAGATAGTATTTTATTTAGAACAGGCTGGGATTGAAATCATAGATGATGGTTCTGAGATAGAGAATGAGGATACATTTCCTATGATGCCTGAAATTCGACCGTTCGATCCAAGCAAGATTGATATCGATATGAAGACCATGGAACTGTCAAGTATCATTGAACGTTTGAAATACAATGAAATTAATATGAATACAAACTTTCAGAGAAAAAGCGGATTATGGACAAATGTGCAGAAAAGCCAGTTGATAGAATCCTTATTTCTCCGGATCCCGATTCCGGCGTTTTATTTTGATGGAGGAATAAAGGATAACTGGTTGATTATCGATGGTTTGCAACGGATTACTGCTTTAAAAGAGTTTGTAATAGATGAAAGTCTTAGCCTTTCTGGATTAGAATTTTTTCAGGATTTGGAAGGAATGAAATATCCAGAACTTCCGCGAACTTTTATCAGACGGATAAAGGAGACAAATATTGTTGCATATATCGTAAAGGGAGGAACACCAGCAAATGTAAAATATAATATATTTAAAAGAATTAATACTGGTGGATTAGAGTTAAAACCACAAGAAATCCGGCATGCATTATATCAGGGGCCAGCAACAGAACTGTGCAAAAGATTTGCAAAGTTTCCAGAATTCCAAATGGCGACCACTTACAGTATTCGGGATGACAGGATGATGGATCAGGAATTTGTCCTTCGGTTTGTAGCTGTCTGTTATTATGGAATTGATCATTATGAAGGCATTCCGGATAATTATTTGAATGGTGCAATGGAATATCTGAATTCATCAAACCTTATAGGTATGTCTGGTATGGAAGAGCAGTTTAAACGTGTTATGGTTGCTTCAAAAAATATCATGGGAAAGTATGCATTTCGGAAACTGGATGAAGACCGGGTTCGCCGCCCGATCAACAAAGCAATTTATGAAGCCTGGTGCAGAGGATTATATTCTTTAAACGATTCAGAACTTATAACATTGGAAAAACGGAGAGATAAGGTATATAACCGTTTTTTGAAACTTTGCGGTGATCCTGGATTTTTGCAGGTAATCAAAGCCAGCGATAAGAAATCATTCAGGATGCGGTTTATATATATCAGTGATATGCTGAAGGGGGTTTTAGATGATAAGGAGAATGAAAGCAGATAATTTTAAATGTTTCGAACATATTGACATGGAATTTTCAAATCTAAATTTACTTTCAGGTCTTAATAGCATGGGGAAATCCACACTGATCCAGTTGTTTCTATTATTACGGCAGTCCTATGAACAGAATGCATTGAAAAAGGGAATCTATCTAAATGGAAAATATACAAATCTTGGAACCGGAAAAGATATACTGTATACAGATGCCACAGAAAATAAAATAGGTATTTCTGTCAAAGATGAACAGAATTCTTTACATGCAGAGTATCATTATAATGGATCCGCAGACTTTCTCCGATTGACTGAGGAGAGCCATATGGATTCTCTGATAAATATGAATTTATTTAACAGCGGATTTCATTATATAGCAGCGGACCGGCTGGGACCTCAGAGCAGCTATGAAAAGTCCTATTATGAAGTCTGGGAAAACAAACAGATCGGAAATCATGGAGAATATGCTGTACATTATCTCCAGGCACATGTGCTGGAAGATGTGGATAATAAAAGTGTGCTGTATGATGGCGAGGAGAACATTCGTCTGTTGAAACAGGTGGAATGCTGGATGGGAGAAATTACTCCGGGGATATCTTTGCGTGTGGAGGAATATGGGCATAGTAACCGGGTAGGTCTTACAGTACACCAGGAGGGCAGCATGGGCGCTGATTATTATACTGCCCAGAATGTAGGATTTGGAATTTCTTATGTTCTTCCTGTAGTATTGGCTTTGTTAAAAGCCAAAAGTGGCGAATTGTTAATCTTAGAAAACCCGGAAGCCCATCTTCATCCCAAGGGGCAGAGGAAGATGGGAGAGTTAATAGCCAGGGCATCTCAGGGCGGAGTACAGATCATTGTGGAGACCCATAGTGACCACGTTCTCAATGGAATCCGCCTATGTGCGAAGAATGGGCGGATTGACCCAGGTCTTGTCCGGTTATATTTTTTTACCAGAAAGAAAATGAAAAATAATGATGGCTGCAAGATTGTGCCAGTAATCGAAAAACCAGTTTTAAAACAGGATGGAAGACTCAGCTTCTGGCCGGAAGACTTTTTTGATGAATGGGATAAGGCAATTGATGAATTGTTTTAGAGGAATTGCAAAATGCAAATGATATTAAATGAACTATCTGCAAGGTTTCCAGTGGAGTCCAAAAGAAGATTCCGTGCACTGTTAAATAAATCGGCCGTTTATAATTCAGAGGAATTTGATCAGGAGAATGCCTGGGATTTTAGAACGGATTTTCAACATAAGGAATATTCCTCAAAAGGTTGTCTTTTGGCCTATGAAATGGAAGGTGTAGCGATTAGCTTTTTGAGCAGTGAATATTGGAAAGCTCCAGAAATAGAAGGAATTTATATAGAGCTTTCTGATGATGGAGGTTTGAAACAATGTCAAGTTAATATTCCCAATGTTTCGTATAAGGAAAATGTTAAAATATTCAAAAAATATTATGAGCAGAAAAAAGAAGAACGGCGTTATGCGGACATTTTGTCTGGCCAGGACATTCTGCAGGGAGCTGACCAGCTGTTTCCAAATCTTGTCTTTTGTGAAAATGCCATCAGAGGGTGCCACAAAAATGTGGGAGTATCAGAAGCAGGGCAGGTATATAAACGGTTGCTGGAATTACAGCGGGCGGCAGAAAAAATGGAAACTATGTTTGATAAAAATCTTTTAACCAAAGCAACTCCTGAATCAGAAGTCACGTTACAACGGTTTCCAAATGAACATACATTTCAACTTCCCAATGGAAAAATACAGATGTTTTCCTGGCATGTACGATATACGGGAGGATATGCAGGACGAATCTTCTTTTATCCGGTTCCAAAGGAAAAGAGCATTTATATTGGACATATAGGTCATAAACTGCCGACCGTAAAATACAATTAACTATAAAATTTGTAACAGTTCAGACAAGCGGCTGCTGGTCTCCGGCAGCACCCCAAATGCCTGATATGGTTGAGCAGAAATGATCCTACATTACCAGAAAAGCCCCCTGACACGAAAATCCATGTCAGGGAGCTTTTCTGATTCCTGGCAGCCATCCTTACTTTCTATAAAGGTCACTGCTGCAATTGTCTCTATTTTCCAAAATCATACCTTTTACTGCTTACTCATACTCCACTACATCCAGCCACTTCTCCAGCAGCTCCTTCTCCTCCGGGATTCCTTTGCCCAGACGGGAGGCTGCAGTAATGGGAATCCATCTCTGGACATACTGCTGGGCAGTATCGCTCATCTCGCAGAAGGTCTCCAGGTAGAGGTCTGCCATCTTCTGGTCCTTTAAGGCAAACAGCAGATAGGTGGTTGCCGCATCTGCAGATGCATTGCCCTGGGTTGCGTGGGACCAGTCAAGAAGGTAATACTTTCCGTTGGGAGCCACGATGATATTGCTGGGGTTGAAGTCACCGTGAAGTACCTTGTTGTGCTTGGGCATGCTGCTCAAGCGGGTGTGCAGCTCATAGCGGGTGGTGGCCCCGATGGCCTTGGTAGCGGAGATCTTATCGTTCCACTTGTCTTTCAGCTTGTTGAGCTTGGGACAGCGCTTGCTGTGAACCTCCAGCTGTAAGGCTACAAATTCCTTCATGTATTTTGCCAGATTGGCCGGATCCTCAGCCATGATCTCCTCCAGGGTCCTGCCCTCAATATAATCGTAGGTGATGGACCACTTGCCGTCTTCCATGACATCCACGCCCCGTACATGGGGGATGGGAAGTCCCGTCTCCTCCACGCGGGCCTGGTTCAGTGCCTCATTGAGCACATCGGCCTTGGGATAGTTTGTGTCAAATACCTTCACTACTTTATCGCCGTCACGATAGATCTGCTTGTGTGCGCGTTCTGCTAACATATTATTCATTCTTCTTCTCCCTTCTGATTCCCCGTGATGCTGCTCCCGGTTCTGCCCCGGAGCAGCTATATCTTGTTTCCTATGCCTTTCGTCCGACTATGGAAAGCCGATTTTACTTTCCATAGTAAGCTCTTCCCAGAACCATGCTTCTGGGTCTGGGAAAAGGCGCCCGCCCCTGCGCCGGCTTTCGACTATGGAAAGTCGATTTTACTTTCCATAGTAGGCTCTTCCCAGAACCATGCTTCTGGGTCTGGGAAAAGGCGCCCGTCCTTGCGCCGTCTATCGACTATGGAAAGTTGCTTTTACTTTCCATAGTAGGCTCTCAGATACATATCCTTGATCTCGCTCATCAGCGGATACCGGGGATTCGCTCCGGTGCACTGGTCATCAAATGCCTGCTCCACCATAGCATCCAGATTGTCAAGGAAGTACTGCTCATCCACACCATACTCTGCAATGGTCTTCTTCACGCCTACGGCTGCTTTCAGCTCCTCGATCTTCTCGATCAGCTTCTTCACTGCTTCCTCATCGTCCTTTGCCTGGATACCCACAAACCTTGCGCACTCTGCATATCTTGCGCGGGTATGGGGATACTGGTACTGTGAGAAGGTTCCCATCTTTCTCGGGCACTCGGCAGCATTGAACTCCACAACCAGGGAGATCAGCAGGGCATTGGCAATGCCGTGGGGAATGTGATGGAATGCACCCAGCTTGTGTGCCATAGAGTGGCAGACACCCAGGAATGCATTGGCAAATGCCATACCAGCCATGCAGGATGCATCGGCCATCTTCTGACGGGCATCTACGTTGCTTCCCTCATTATAGCACGTGGGCAGGTATTCGAAAACATTTTTCATTGCCTTTAATGCCAGACCATCCGTATAATCAGTTGCCATAACAGATGCATAAGCTTCCAGGGCATGGGTCAGCACATCCACGCCAGAGGCGCTGGTCAGGCCCTTGGGCTGGCTCATCATGTTGTCTGTATCCACGATAGCCATGTTGGGCAGCAGCTGGTAATCAGCCAGGGGATACTTGACACCAGTATCCTGGTCAGTAATAACAGCAAAAGGAGTCACCTCGGAACCGGTACCTGAAGAGGTGGGGATGGCTACAAAGTAGGCCTTTTCGCCCATCTTCGGGAAGGTGTATACACGTTTCCGGATATCAATGAACCGCATGGCCATATCCTGGAAATCTACCTCCGGATGCTCATACATTACCCACATGATCTTGCCTGCATCCATAGCGGAACCGCCGCCCAGTGCGATGATCACATCCGGCTGGAATGCCGTCATAGCTCTGGCACCCTCCTGGGCATTGGCCAGAGTCGGATCCGGCTGTACATTGGAGAAGCACTGGTACACAATGCCCATCTCGTCCAGCTTGTCGGTGATCGGTTTGGTATATCCGTTCATATATAAGAAGGAGTCGGTTACGATAAAGGCTCTCTTCTTGCCCATTACATCCTTCAGCTCGCTAAGTGCTACCGGCATACAGCCTTTCTTGAAGTATACCTTCTCAGGTGTGCGGAACCACAGCATATTCTCTCTCCTCTCAGCCACAGTCTTGATATTCAGCAGATGCTTGACACCTACATTTTCGGAAACGGAGTTGCCGCCCCAGGAGCCGCATCCCAGTGTCAGGGAGGGAAGGAGCTTAAAGTTGTAGAGATCACCGATTCCGCCGTGGGAGGATGGAGTGTTGACCACGATCCGGCAGGTCTTCATGGCTGCCGCATGCTTCGCCATCTTCTCCTTCTCATTGGTGTTGATGTAGAGGGAGGCCGTATGTCCATAGCCACCGTCCCTTACCAGCTGCTCTGCCTTGGTCAGGGCTTCGTCGAAATCCTTTGCCTTGTACATAGCCAGTACCGGAGAAAGCTTCTCATGGGCAAATTCCTCGGAGATCTTCACGGACTCCACCTCACCGATCAGGATCTTGGTATCCTCCGGAACCTCTACGCCTGCCATGGATGCGATCTTATGGGCACTCTGTCCTACGATCTTGGCATTAAGACCGCCGTTGATCAGAATAGTCTTGCGGACCTTATCAATCTCGTCACCCTTCAGGAAATAGCAGCCGCGGTATTCAAATTCCTTCTTAACCTCAGCATAAACCGGCTCCAGCACAGTCACGGACTGTTCAGACGCACAGATCATACCATTATCAAAGGTCTTGGAGTGGATGATAGAGTTGACTGCCATCTTAATGTCCGCCGTATCATCAATGATTACCGGCGTATTACCTGCGCCCACGCCCAGGGCCGGCTTGCCTGAGGAATAAGCAGCGGTTACCATGCCGGGGCCGCCGGTCGCCAGAATGGTGTCTGCGTCACGCATAACCTCCTGGGTCAGCTCTAAGGACGGCACGTCGATCCATCCGATAATACCTTCCGGTGCGCCTGCCTTCACTGCTGCATCCAGCACGATCCGGGCAGCTTCGATGGTACAGTTTTTAGCCCTGGGATGAGGGGAAATAATGATAGCATTACGGGTCTTTAATGCGATCAGGGTCTTAAAGATAGCAGTAGAAGTGGGATTGGTCGTAGGAATGACTGCTGCAATCAGACCGATCGGCTCTGCCACCTTCTTAATACCGTAAGCAGCATCTTCCTCGATCACACCGCAGGTCTTAGTATTTTTGTAAGCGTTGTAAATGTACTCGGCTGCGTAGTTGTTCTTGATAACCTTGTCTTCTACTACGCCCATTCCGGTTTCTGCCACAGCCATCTTGGCCAGCGGGATCCTCTGCTGGTTTGCTGCCTTTGCTGCCTCATAAAAGATCTTATCTACCTGCTCCTGGGTATAGGTAGCGAACTTTTCCTGGGCCTTGCGCATTGCCTTCATCTTCTTTGTCAGGGCTTCTACGCTGTCAATCAGTTCTGGGGTGGTGTTTTCGACATTCTTAACCATTCTGCTCTTTTCCTCCAATAGAAATATAGGTTTGCCGGGTTGACGGGTTACGTGCCAGATGAATAGTTACTTATTTTGTATCTGGCTGACCGGACAGATATCCGGAACTGCCAGATGCCTGCAATGTTGACTTGTTGCTATTTTTTCGTTATTTTTTTAACGCTTTCATGATTCTTATTTTACCACTTGTTAAAAAAATATCAATCCATAATGTAACCAATTTTTTTTAAAATTTGAAGGCACGTTTCAGCATTTTGTATGGTAGGCTGTTCACGGGCAGATTGTTATCAAAAATTCGCTAAAAACCTTCATAAAGCTTGATTTTTTCCTACACATACTGTATTATGAAAGTATTAAGATATGCAGCATTTATACAATAGGAGGATCTATCCCTTGAATCAAAAGATAAGACGTTTCTTATGCTGCTGCCTTGCGGTATGCCAGCTTTTTACCATGACCGCCCATGGGCAGCCGGACTGGCCTGCCGACACGGGGATCCAGGCAGAGGCCGGTATCGTCATAGATGCGGATTCCGGCGCGGTGCTGTTTGGCCAGAAGATCCATGTGAGTTCCCCGCCTGCCAGTATCACCAAGCTTCTGACAGCTCTTGTGGTGCTAGAACACTGCCAGCTGGATGAGACCATCACGATTTCCGAGGAAGCCCTGGCCAATGTAGAGCCGGACAGCGGAGACAAGATGTATCTGGTGGCAGGTGATACCATGACTGTGGAGGATGCCCTCCATGCCCTGATCCTGGTATCTGCGAACCAGGTGGCCAATGCCCTGGCAGAACACGCGGCCGGCAGTATGTCAGACTTTGTGGAGCTGATGAACCAGAAAGTGGCGGAGCTTGGCTGCACAAATACCCATTTTGACAATCCTTCGGGCCTCAATGGGGATACACAGTACGTGTCGGCTTATGACATGAGTCTGATCGCCCGTGCTGCCTTTGCCAACGAAGACCTGCTGCGGATCAGCTCCACGGTCAACTACCGGACTGCTCCCACTGCCAACAATCCGGACGGCCGCTCCCTTCGCCATGAGCACCGTTTCCTTTATGTCACTGATCCCAACAGTGTCAATTACTATCCTTACGCGGTGGCAGGCAAGACCGGCTATCTTCTGAAAGCGGGCAATACCCTGGTAACCTATGCGGAGAAGGAGGGAAGACATCTGATCTGTGTCATCCTGAAAGGCTCCTATGAGAGCTATTTCCAGGACACAAAGACACTTCTGGAATTCGGCTTCAACAGTTTTCAGAATATCAATATCGCAGACCAGGAACAGAGCTATGTGACCGGCAGCACACCCTTGACCTTCGGTGAATACACCTTCCAGCCCTCCCAGCTGATGATCGAGACCGGGCGGGTAGTGACCCTTCCCAAAAACGCATCCCTGGCAGATGCCACGCTGACTCTGGAAGAGCTTCCAAACGATCATCCCCCCGATGCGGTGGCCCTGCTGTCCTACAGCTACAATGACCGGAATGTGGGCAGTGCCTTCCTTCTGGTGAAGGATCCGCCGGAAGGCTTTGGACAGCCGCCGGAGCCGGAGATAGAAACCAGCGCCGGAGATGAGACGCCAGACCCCACAGAGAGTACAGCTTCCCCGGAGGGCAGCGATGACGGCGGTTTTCTGGCGAACCTGAAGCTGCCAGAACTGAAGCTTCCCAGTCTTCCCTCCCTTCCTTCCGGCGCTGCCCTGATCGTCGCTTCAGTGGTTCTTCTGGTAGGCATCAACGGAGTCCTGGTTGCCTTTATCTCCCACCGCCGGAAGAAAGAGGCCGAGGCTCTGGCACGCCGCCGGGAGCGCCGCCGCCAGCGGCTCATGCAGGATGGAGACCAGGAAGAATTTGACCGGCTCATGGCCGAAAGGGCAGAACGGCTTCAGAAGAGGAAACGCTGACGCCTGATTGCAGTTCTTTTGTAACAGTTCAGATACCCCCTGAACTATTACGTTCTTTTACCAGAACACAAGATACGCCTGATCAGATGGAGGATTTCCAGGAAATCCCTTTCTGATCAGGCATACATTTTTCATTCCAATCCATAAGTTAAGGCTCCATATGCGTCCAGTATTCCGCCGCTGGACAGCTTCCCTTCCATTCCCTCCAGCTTCCTGACCGATGCCAGGATGATCCGTTTCACATCCTGGAGAGTCAAATCCTTACGGTAAGAATACAGCATAGCCGCCACTCCGGTCACCATAGGCGCGGACATGGAGGTTCCGGTCATAAAGCCATAGCCCCCATGGGAGATAGTGCTGACGATATAGGTTCCCGGAGCCGCGATATCCACGGATCCTGCCCCATAGTTGGAGCTCTTGGCCAGATTTCCGTCAAACATCAGGTTGGCCACGGAGATCACATTGGGCAGATGAAAGGAAGCGGGATAGTCCATCAGCTTCCCCTCATCAATATTCACCCCATTACCCTCTGCGTCGCCATTGCCCGCAGAGACTACAAACAGCATTTTCGATTCCCGCATTACCTGCTCCAGATTGGGGTAATATACCTCCGTGCCGAAGCTCAGGTTGCAGATGGAAGCCCCATTAGCCTCCGCATACCGGATCGCCTCGATCACGGCGCCCTCTTCCCCGATTCCGAAGGCGGTTCCCAGCACCTGCACCGGCATGATCTTAACATATTTCTGGTCAGCGATTCCAGCTATTCCCAGCCCTTTTCGCAGGGCCGCGATAGTGCCGGCCGCATGGGTACCGTGATCTGCATCTCTTCCTGCGGATATCTTGTTGGTATTATCAAAGAAGTTCCAGCCAGACACATCATCCACATAGCCGTTGCCGTCGTTGTCAATACCATCCTCCGGGATCTCATCTTCATTCACCCAGATTGCGTCCTTAAGCTCCGGGTGGGTGATGTCAATCCCTGTATCCAGCACCGCCACGATCACCGGACGGTGCTCCTGTGTACTGCTGTCATACAGATCCCAGGCAGGACGGATATTGATGTCAATGCCTTCCACAGAATCTGTGGTTTCCACCTCATAGGCATCCGGCCCTGCCACCGGCGCGGGAATCCCCAGCTTATTGGCTATGTCGATACGGCTGGCCAGACTGGGATTGCTGTCCCGGAACTTATTGACTACCTCCAGGTACTGGAGCTCCCCGTCATTTCTCAAGCCCCACTGATAGCGGGCATATGGATCGCTGGCCGAGAGATTGTCCACGCCCGGGCCATAGACCCGGGCCGCGAAGGTATAACCAGAAGCCGCGTCCGTCTCTATCCTATATGCCATCGGCACCGCAATACAAAGCCCTGCCAATGCCAACGGCAATATCCAGTTTCTATAACTCATCTTCATACTCCTTCCAACAGAATATGTTAAAAGACCTTGCACCAGCACCCCATTCCTTCCCGGCGGAACTAATGGCTCACAAAGTCATCTGTAACCGTTCAGATCCCTCCTGAACCGCTGCAAGCATGTTCCAACGCATTCTGACTGTCTATATATCTCCAGTTTGACAAGTGTTCCCATTATAGCACAGATTATCCTGGTTTGTATGAAGATTATGTGAAATTTCTATTTCAGAATTCTGATAGTTTAGTAACAGTTTACGGGGCAAAAAAACGCCTTCTTTTCCCAAAAAAGCTTTCACACAGTCTGTACGGTCACAGACATACTCCCATGGAGAAAAGGTCAAGGCATTACAGTTCTGGCAGGAGTTAATCACATTGGTTGTACATGCCGCGTCTACAATATCATCCTTCTTACTGCATCATCGAAAAGAGCAGATATTGTAAAAACTATTTTATAAACCACCTTATATGGTTAGCTGTTGGAACAATTTTTGCCGGAATAGGGATGGGCTTATCTTGGATCTTACACAACTGTCCATTTAGCCAAAGCATTGACGCTCTGCTGATGTTTTCAACGGGGATCAGTATCAGATTTGTTCAACCCCCTGAAAAACTCGTGAGATTTCTGTGACATTTTCGTGTTATACTATTAAAGGAACGGAAGTGAAGCCATGAGACTTTTAGTCGTTGAGGATGACCGTCTTTTGAACAATACCCTTTGCTACAATCTTTCGGCGGCGGGCTACGCTGTGGACGCTGCCATGACAAAATCAGCAGCGGTCAATTTCTGCGAAGCGCAGGACTATGATCTGATTGTGCTGGATGTCAACCTGCCTGACGGAAACGGGTTTGATTTATGCGAAAAGATCAAGGAGCGCCGACCTGATACTGCGGTAATCTTCCTGACAGCAAACGATATGGAGAGCGACCAGCTACGCGGTTTTGAGTTGGGAGCAGACGATTATGTGACAAAACCGTTTCCTATCAGTGTATTCCGCAAGAAGGTTTCGGCACTGCTGGGCCGTATCCGACGGCAGACAGGCGGCGATTCCTATACGGACGGTACGCTGTCCATCAATTTTTCGGAACTGACTGCTACCCTTATGGGCGAACCGATCATTTTCACACCAATGGAATACCGTTTGCTAAAGGTTCTGGTAAGAAATCCGCAAATCGTTTTGACAAGACAGGTGCTTCTTGAAAAGCTGTGGGACGCAGACGAAAACTTTGTGGATGAACACGCTTTGACCGTCGCGGTCAGCCGCGTCCGGGGAAAGATCGAAACAGACGGTCTGCAATATATCAAAACTGTCTATGGCATGGGTTATATGTGGATTGGGGAGAGGAAAAAGTGAGTGAGGGTAAATTTTCCATCAACCGCGCCTGTGCGGCGGGCGCTGCTTTTTTAGGTGTAATCTCTGTCACGGCCACCGCTGTGGCTGTCCTCCTGACCGGAAATCCGGCGGTTGTCTGGCTGGTGCTGCTGTTCGCCGCGCTGGTGCTTGCCTGCGCTGCCGCTTTTGTGGCCTTTCTGCGCTGCAAGCTGGTTTTATTCTCGGACAACCTATGCCAGAGGAAAAACAGAGGGAGTTTTTGCAGGCTTCCAGCGGCCAGCTTGAAAAGCTGGATTTTCTCATGCAGGCCATGATAAAGACCTCCCGCCTGGAAGCCGGTGTCATCTCACTGGACAGAGAGATACAGCCGCTTTATGATACCCTGGCAGCGGCGCTGGGCGGTATTCCGCTGAACGCCGAAAGGAAGAACATTCATGTCTGTGTGGATTGTCCGGCAGATATTGTGCTCGCCCACGACAGGAAATGGACAAGCGAAGCCCTGTTTAACATTCTGGACAATGCGGTGAAGTACACACCGGCAGACGGCGATATTCAGGTTTCCGTTCAAAGCTGGGAGTTCTATGTGAAAATCGACATAACCGACAACGGCAAAGGAATCGTGGAGAGCAGGCAGGGGATGATCTTCAAACGCTTCTATCGGGAGGAAGAAGTACACGACATCGAGGGCATCGGCATAGGACTGTATCTTGCCCGCGAGATTGTCACCATGCAGGGAGGATATATCAAGGTGACTTCGGCAGTAGGCAGCGGCTCCACATTTTCCGTGTTTCTGCCTCATGAATAAAATTTTCAAGAAAACCCGCTGCCTATGGCATTTCTGTGACAATTGGCTGTTATGATAGTGACTGCGCAGACAACGTGAGCTCCTTTGACCATGACGCACAGCTTGTAAATCTGGAGGCAGAAGCCAACCCAGACAAGGACGAACAGACAACTTTCAGTTTGTAGATTAAGGAGGAAAACAGTATGGGACTATTTTCAAAAAAGCCAAAGGAACCTGAATACGACGCAGTGGACTGTGAGAGAAAGAAAAAAAGAATGAGGGAGGTTTTTAACGAAGCGGTCAAAGATGGAGATACTTACGAAGTTCTGTATGCTTATATGTCAACTTCAAAATTTGAAAGAGGTTTCATATTTGATTCGAATACTACAGTGTTTTTCTGCTACATCGTTGGATTCAGGCGAAGCGATTTTAGTTTAGTCCTTGTGCAGATAGACACAGCCTTAGAGAAACATTCAGACCCGTTTTATGTTGATATAGACAACATAGGCAATGTTTCTTATGACCCCAAGACCCATCAGTTATGTTTCGAGTATAAAAAAGGCTCAGAAGATTTTGGAGAATTGCTGAATATCGGCGGAACAAGTTCTAAAACTTTGTATGGGCCAAAAAACAGATGATTTTCTGCTTGGAATGGAGAAAATGATGATTATTTTAATAACAGGCGCATCACACACTGGTAAGACTATGCTTGCTCAAAAGCTGCTTGAAAGGTATAAATATCCATATTTATCAATAGACCATCTGAAAATGGGATTAATTCGCAGCGGCTGTACCAGACTCACACCTGAAGATGACGACAAACTCACAGAGTATCTGTGGCCTATTGTTCGTGAAATGATTAAAACCGCCATAGAGAATAAGCAAAACCTTATTATTGAAGGGTGTTATATCCCTTTTGATTGGGAAACGGATTTTGCAAAAGAATATCTTGATAATATCAGATACTTTTGCCTTGTAATGAGCGAAAATTATATTAAAAATCATTTCAACAATATCAAGAAATATGCAAGTGCCATAGAACATCGTTTAGATGATGAATCGTGTACTATGGAAAGTGTTTTAGAAGATAATGCACAGTTTTTGGAACTTGCAAAAAAGAGCAATGTAAACTATGTGCTGATTGATGATAAGTACAAGATAGATATTGATTTATAATAATAAATTCCAGTTTGTTGAAACAACCATTACCACAATCACAACTGAATAAATAACACAACACAACGTCAAAGTACCTTTCGGCAAAGACACTGACAAAACCTTTAAGGACAGAGTGCAAAAGCTGATTATCAATGAGTGCCTTGAAAAAATCAGAAATAATCCACGTCAACACTTTACAACTCTTATCAGAAGTTTGTGTTAATTGAAATGTCAGGGCAGAATAAGTAAGGTTTTTGAAATATCACAGAATTGTAACATTTCAAGAGTAAAAAACCAGCGCCCGTGACATTTCTGTGAGAATTGGCTGTTATGATAGCGGCATCACAGAAAGGATGGTGCAACCTATGAGCATTTTGCAAACAACTGACCTCAAAAAATACTACGGTACAGCGCCGAACATCACAAAGGCGCTGGACGGCGTGACCCTTTCCATTGAGCAGGGGGAATTTGCCGCCATTGTCGGAACCTCCGGCAGCGGCAAGTCCACTCTGCTGAACATGATGGGCGGTCTGGATGTGCCCACCTCCGGCAGCGTTCAGATCAGGGGCAAAGAGCTTGCCAAGATGAGCGATGAGCAGCTTACCATCTTCCGCCGGCGCAACATCGGCTTCATCTTCCAGAATTACAACCTTGTCCCTGTTCTGAATGTCTATGAAAATATCGTCCTGCCCGTGGAGCTGGACGGTGATGCGGTAGACAAGAAATTCATGGATGAAGTCGTACGTCTTCTGGCCCTGGGAGACAAGCTGAACAATATGCCAAACAACCTGTCCGGGGGACAGCAGCAGCGCGTTGCCATCGCCCGTGCCCTCGTTTCCAAGCCCGC
>Ga0137308_101337_pt1 | contig 25012 bp, 24 predicted proteins | sample Inofrocosms_June_FD_97181 | JGI IMG/M metagenome (GOLD analysis project Ga0137308, IMG submission 97181) | Mouse cecal microbial communities from Vienna, Austria - N-Acetylneuraminic and N-Acetylglucosamine D2O microcosms_June | ecosystem: Host-associated > Mammals > Digestive system > Large... | reverse complement strand
CTTAGGGACTCTTAGCATTCTGGAACTGACGCAGCCAGGGGAGGCACATCCTCTCTCCCGGCGTCCCTCCCTGTAAAAATTCCCCAAACTAATCCAAATTCGTTCACTCTAGGCTGCCTACTTGTGGTAAGGCTCATGGCACATAATCCGAAAGCTTCTGTAGATCTGCTCCATCAAAATCACACGCATTAACTGGTGCGGAAACGTCATCTTCGAAAAGCTTACCAGGCAGTCCGCACGTTTTAACACGGCATCTGACAGCCCAAGCGAACCCCCAATGACAAATACGATATGGCTGGTGCCGTTTACGCCAAGCAGCCGTATTTTTTCGGAAAACGCGACAGAATCAAACATGCTTCCTTCCAGCGCAAGCGCGGCAACGTAGGCGTCCGGGCGGATCTGCTTTAACAGCCGCTCGCCTTCGATGTCCAGAATTTTTCTGTTTTCCATAGCGGACGCATTCTCAGGCGTCTTTTCATCTGTGGTTTCTACGATTTCCAGCTTGCAGTAGCGTCCCAGCCGCTTTTGAAACTCAGCCACGGCATCCCGGTAAAACGCTTCTTTGATCTTTCCGACTGCTAATATCGTTATTTTCATTGTTTTTTTCTCCTATTTCGAATTTGTCATAGATTTTCGGCAAAAATATGGTATAATAGCTTCATCAATATAAAATCCAGGAGGATCAATATGTGGTGTCCAAAATGTAAATCCGAATACCGCGACGGTATCACCGTATGTGCTGAATGCAGCACTCCCTTAGTAAAAACGCTGCCCGTTGAAGTCGATGTTTCCCCCGCACAGCAAAAAGTAAACACATTAAACCGCATAGACGGCAGAGAAAATTTGCAGGCGCTTTCTGACGGAAACAAAGCTTATGTCCAAATGCATACAAAATACGAGGATATGAAATCGACCGCTTATTCGTTTATACTGGTAGGCGCGGCGGGCATTATTTTGCTTGTGCTGATTTTTACTGGCATGATCCCGCTGGAATTTGCCGCCTATATGAAAAGCATGATGGGAATTGTTATGGGCGGGATGTTTTTCATTTTTCTTTTGATCGGCATCCGTTCCTATATGCAGCTCGGAACGCTCAGGCAGCAGGTGCAAACAGAGCTTGCGAATACCGATCAGGCAAAAAACTGGTTTTTTGAAAACTTTAGCGCAAAGTCTGTCGATGTTTCCACAGAGGTTCGCGAAGACGATCCCATGCAGCAAAAATATTTTAACCGCAGCCGTTTTATGAAACAGCGTTTGCAGGAACAATTTCCCAAATATGGGGAAGCTTTTCTGGATTATCTGACAGAACAGTTTTATGAGGAATTGTTTCCGCAGGACTAAAAGCAGCAAAATGAGGAGGAGCACAAATGAAATTATTGGAGGAAAAAGTATTAAAAGAAGGAATTGCGATGAACGAAAACATCTTAAAGGTTGACGGATTTATTAACCACCAGGTCGACCCTGCGCTGATGAAAGCAATCGGAGAGGATTTTGCCAGCCATTTTCAGGACAAAGGCATTACAAAGGTCGTGACAATCGAAAGCTCCGGCATCGCTCCGGCGCTCATGACGGCGGCGGCAATGCAGGTGCCTCTTTTGATTTTAAAAAAATCACCGTCCAAGGTGTTAAATAAAAACATGTACCAGACCGTCGTTACTTCTTATACGAAAGGGACAAGCTATGAGCTGACGCTTGCCGGGCACTTAATCAGCGAGCATGACCATGTGCTGATTATTGACGATTTTTTGGCAAACGGCGAAGCTGCCACCGGCGCTATCCGCCTGATCCGTAAAGCACATGCTACCGTCGCAGGCATTGGCATCCTGATCGAAAAATCGTTCCAGCCAGGACGTGCCAAGCTGGAAGAACAGGGCTTTTCCATTTACTCCCAGGTACGAATCAAAAGTCTGGGCGAAAATAAGATTGAATTGCTGCCGCAGCAGGATTAGACATACAAAACCATAAAAAATTTTGTTCGATTTTCGAGCCTGTCTTAATATTGACAGGCTCTATTTTAATTTGCCTGATACGTATAACTTACCTGTGTCACGTCGCTGCTGCTGCCGTTTGCATCGGTAAGGATTACGGATAGTACAGAGCTTCCTTCTGGCATCGTAATACCACCCGTATACAGGGTGCCGTTTTGCGGAGTCAGCGCCGTTCCCAGTGACCAGCTATAATATGCCTGGCAGCCGATTGGGACATCGATCGTAATCTGCTGCTGGGTAGTATAAGTGCCGCTTTGCGGATAGACCTGCGGTGCGCCAGCCATTGTGCCCGTACTGTCTGGTTCCGGCAGATAATTGACCGCATTCAGGCCGATCTGGTAATCGCCGACCGCTTCGTCTCCATAAGCGCCGCGCTCGTTTTGGCAGATGGCACGTACCGAATAGATATAGCCCTGCTCCAAGGTGATCGGCGACGCATAGCGGATACCATTTTTTTCTGGCGAGGAGCCGTCGAGCGTATAGTAAATGTCTTCCCCTCTTTCACTTGTAATCGAAAGCGTCTGCCCTGCATCATAGACCCCCGGTGTCAGCACGAGATACGGCGTACCTACTAAGTATTCGCTCAGCATGGCGGCAATCGCAGAATTTGGCGCATCCTGGGCAAGCCTTTCAATCCCTTTTTGGTTTTCTTTTTCGAGATAGATCGCAAGCAGTTGTTCGTATGCCTGATAATTGTCCGCGTCCAGGCTGATAATCTTTTTCAACGTTTCTTTTTGTGCCTTTAAGTCATTACTCTCTTCACAGATCGTATTTTTTAAGGCGAGGTAGGCAAGATTGTCTGTGTCGTCTTTTAACAGCAGATCAACCGAAGCCAGTGCGTTTGGATATGCTTTCTGGGTCATCTGAACCAGGCAGTTTTGATATTCCGCCTCATGCTTTGCATATACATAGTCTGTGGAAAAGGTCTGCATAAAAAATGCAAGCCCTGCAAATACCGCCGTACTTGTTAACAGCGCGATAGCAAGCTTTCCCGGCTGTTTTTGAAAAGGCTCGTCAGCCTCTTCATAGTCTTCTTCGTAGTCTTCATAGTTGCCCTGCTCTTTGATTTTACTCATTCCTTTCTGATTTGCTACCGCCTGCTGGTACAAGATGGATTCTCCCTGGATGCCCTGGATTGTTTCTTCCTCCCATACGGCATGGAGCAGCTCGTTTTCCATATTTTTGTAATTAAATTCATCCTTCATGCTGCAAAGATGCCTCCTTACCGCGTCATCGCTTCCACACAGTTATGCATCAGCATCGCAATCGTCATTGGCCCTACGCCGCCCGGTACCGGGGTAATTGCTTCCACATGCGCAAACACGCTGTCAAAATCCACGTCTCCGCACAGCTTGTTTTCTGCGCTACGGTGAATGCCGACGTCAATGACAACGGCACCTTCCTTTAGATAAGACGCGTCGATCATCTTTGGCTTTCCGACTGCCGCAATTAAAATATCCGCCTGCTTGCAGACATCGCGCAGGTCTTTTGTCTTGGAATGCGCGATCGTAACCGTCGCGTTTTCCCGGAGCATCAAAAGGGACATCGGTTTTCCGACAATGTTGCTGCGCCCGACCATTACACAGTTTTTTCCTTCGATGGAGATGCCGGAGCGTTTTAAAAGCTGGATCACACCCGCAGGCGTACAGGAAACATACCCAGGCAGCCCGCTGACAAGTGCGCCGACATTTTGCGGATGAAAGCCGTCTACATCTTTTGCAGGATCAATCGCCTGAATAATTTTGTTTTCATTGATCTGCGGCGGTACCGGAAGCTGCACTAAGATCCCGTTTACCGCTGGATCTTCGTTTAATTTCCCGATCAGGGAAAGCAGTTCCTGCTCCGTTGTCTCATCTGAAAGCTCGTACGAACGCGATTCAATGCCGATGTACGCGCAGGCACGCTTTTTGTTTCTGACATACACGCTGGACGCAGGGTCGGCGCCGACCTGGATCACGGCAAGGCAGCCCTCGATCCCCTGTTCCTTTAGCTGGGCGACTTTTATTTTCAATTCTTCTTTGATTTCCTGTGAAATGCGTTTTCCGTCAATTAAATTTGCCACTGGCTGATCTCCTTTTCTTCCTATTATAATGCGGTATTGACTGTTGCTACAAAACCTCTTCCTCATACTGTGCGAACTGTTCCGGGCTCATCATAATCTTGCGCGGCTTTGTTCCCTCTTCCGGCCCGACGACGCCTGCCTCTTCAAGCTGGTCCATAATTCTTGCAGCACGGTTAAATCCGATTTTAAAATAACGCTGCAACATGCTGACCGATGCTTTATCTTTGTCAATTAAAAGCTTTGCTGCATCTGCAAAATAGACGTCCCGCTCGTCTTGGGACGAGACATCCCCTGACGAGCCGCCTGCGGCTGCGCTTTCTACCTGCTTCGCCACTTCAGGGCTGTACGCGCAGGCGCCGTTTTTCTGTGTCAAAAACTCTACGACATCGGATACTTCTGTATCGGAAACAAACGCTCCCTGTACGCGCACCGGCTTTTGATAGCCCTGCGGGTAGAACAGCATATCCCCCTTGCCAAGCAGCTTTTCCGCTCCGTTCATATCCAGGATTGTCCTAGAATCAATGCCGGAGGTTACAGAAAAAGCGATACGCGAAGGCATATTTGCTTTAATTAACCCTGTAATGACATTGACCGAAGGGCGCTGTGTCGCTATAATTAAATGAATGCCTGCTGCTCTGGCAAGCTGTGCCAGACGGCAGATCGCGTCTTCTACATCTGCTGGCGCCGCCATCATAAGGTCTGCAAGCTCGTCTACAATAATCACAATATACGGCATTTTCTGCGGTTTGTCCTCGTCTGGGATACCTGCGATTTTTTTCACCTTGGCGTTATAGCCTTTCATATCCCGTACGCCGTAATCTGCAAACTTCTGATAGCGGTCCATCATCTCAGAGACTGCCCAGTGCAGTGCTCCCGCTGCCTTTTTCGGGTCGGTTACGACAGGCAGCAGCAGATGCGGGATGCCGTTATAGACACTCAGCTCTACGACTTTTGGGTCAATCATAATCAGCTTGACATCGTCAGGATTTGCCTTATAAATAATGCTCATAATAATCGTATTAATGCAGACCGATTTTCCAGACCCGGTCGCACCGGCAATTAACAAATGCGGCATTTTGCAGATATCCGTTACAACGACCTGCCCCGCAATATCTTTTCCCGCCGCGAATGCACATGGAGACGACTGCTTTTGAAATGCCTCCGATTCGATCAGGTCACGGAACATCACAGGAACGGTCTCTTTATTCGGCACTTCAATGCCAATCGCTGCCTTTCCCGGAATCGGCGCTTCGATACGGATGTCTGCGGCTGCCAGGTTAAGTTTGATGTCATCCGCCAGGTTGACGATCTTGCTGACCTTGACGCCCATTTCCGGCTGGATCTCATAGCGGGTTACCGAAGGTCCGCAGCTTACATTTAAAATCGAAACGTTGACGCCAAAGTTTTTCAGCGTCTGCTGCAATTTCAGTGCGGTTTCCTGCAAATGCTCCCTCGTATCCCCTGTTTTTGCGGTATTGTCAAAATGCAGCAGATCTACCGGAGGCAGAATATATTCCCGCTTGATCTTTGGCGGCGTCTGTGCAAGCTGCATCTGCACATCCGCTGCTCCCGCTGCCGCCTGCGCCGCCGTCTGCTTTGGCTGCCGTGGCAGGACGTCGCTGCGCTGTCTGGAAGCTGCCGCGGCAGGTTCTGCGCTTGTCTGCTGTGCGCTGCCTGTTTCCTGCTGCGATGCAGCCACAGGAGCTACTGCAGATACCCGCTTTGGCGCAGGTGCGGCTGCGGCAAGCTGCTGTGCGATCAGTTCCTGTGCGGAAACGGGCGCAAGATCCGGTACTTCCTCTTCTATTTCTTCATTTTCTTTTTCAAAGTCCGCCGCAGCCGCTGTAAAAGGCGCCGCATCCTGCGGGGAGCTTGTACCGCCAAACAGCGTATCCGGCACAATATTCCATTCGATTACAGACGCTGCTTCTGCCTGTGCGGAACGCTGCATATCGTTTGGGATGCTATCTGCCGCAGCCGCTTCTTGCAAAAGACCATCCGCCGATGCGAACGTGCTGTCCGACAGATCCAGTGTTCCATTGCTGGCAGCCTCCGGCACATCGTCCGATAAAACCGGCTGGAGCTGTTCGGAGATCTCAAATATGCCGTCTGTCAAATCCGGCTGCATCTGTCCGGTGCTTTCATATCTGCCGGCTACTGCATCCGGCTGCATCTGCCCGGATGTTTCATATACGCCGTCCATAAAATCTGGCTTTTGTCCGGCAGATTCATAGATACCGCTAAAAAGATCCGTTTGTGTCGGTTCAGCAGTATCATATACGCCGTCCGCCATACCAGCCTGCGCAGCTCCTGTCTGTTCTGCCTGCCCGCTGCCTGTGGCACCTTTGATCGATTTGACCGTATCAGCCAGCAGTTCTGAAAACAACTCTTCAGGATTGGTGGAAACCTCACTGGCATGTCCTTTGGCGTCTGTACTTTCAGAAGGCTTTAGCGCTACCTTGCGGTTTTTAATCGGGATAATTTTATCGGCTGGAAATGCCGGCATCTGTGTATATCCCATGCCTGCCGCGGCTAGATTTTGCTGCGGCAGGATCTGCTGCGGCTGTTCTTCCTGCTGCTCGTATTGGCTTTGGCGCGCCACTGGCTCGCTCTGCGGCTTTGGCAAAGGCTGATTCATCATATAAATCGGAAAATCCTGCACAAATGCCGGGTCAGGCTTGATTTCGCTGACATTGTCTGACGCGCCGGGCGCGGCGTTGTTTTTAATGCTCGTGTCGATGGATACGCCGCTTACTTTATTGTCGATACGCCGTTTTCTGCGGTCCTGAAACTGCTGGCGCTGGCGGATCGTTTCGTTTTTCGCCGAAGCGTATACCTTTCTGCTGCCGGACTGAATCGGTTTCCACAAGGAACGCTGCGTCATCAGCACAATACAGATAATCAGCATCACAATATCGATAATATACGCGCTGATTGCTCCCAGATGCGGGCGGATCAGCCATGTGAACAGCCCGCCCAACAGCCCGCCGCCGATTCTGTGCTCCGCCGACCATACGTAGGACGCAAGCGGCGACGGTACATCGCGGTTCCCGCTGACCAGTTCTAAAAACATACAGAAAAATATAAAAAATCCAAGCGCTGCCATCTCCTTAATCATCGCGGTTGTATTTTCCTGATTCGCGATAAAAAAAGCTGTCCCGGCAAATAACAGGATCGGGAATATGTAAGCACTAAGCCCAAACAAGCCGAAAAAGATGCTGCTGATAAAGCTGCCCGCTGCCCCGGTGATTCCAAAGTTGCTGATAAATAATATAATAGATACTGCAAGTACTGCCCAAAGGATGACTTCATTTTTAAACGATGCAGCCGGCCCTGTGCTGTTATCGGATGCTTTCGATGAACGTTTTTTTGCCATGTCACTTCTCCGTTTCTAATAAAATTCTCCGCCCGCATCTTAAGACCGAATCCGAGCTTACATTATGCAAGCACAAAATAGGTACTGATCGAAATAATACCTACAATCAGGCAGTAAATGGAAAAGATCGTATACTTTTTCTGCCTTACAACATACAGCATAATCTTAATGCAGATATAGCCGACAACCGCTGCTACAAGCGTCCCGACCAGATAATTCGTCCATTCACCCGAACTGATCTCTGAAACGCTTTCCAGATCAATAAGCTGCAACACAACCGACCCCAGGATGGCTGGGATCGACATAATAAACGAATATTTTACTGCAAATTTGCGGTCAAAGCCGCTTAAAAGACACGCCGTAATCGTGGTACCAGAGCGTGAAATGCCTGGCAACGTCGCAAATCCCTGGCAGATGCCGATGATAAACGCGTTCGTATAGCTGACGTGCCTTGGCGTTTTGTTTCCTTCTTTACACCGGTCTGCGATAAATAACAGTACGGATGTAATAATCAGGCAGATGCCAGGTACAAGCAGAATCGTAGATGCCTGCTCGATCAGATCCGATGCCGCGACACCGATAATTCCAGTCGGTATCGTAGATACGATCACTAACATTACAAACTTCCGGTAACCATTGCAGATCACCCTGCGGTACTTTTGCTCTTTCCTGCCCGCAAGTTTTGCAACTGCCGTGCCTACATTGATAAAAAAATCCCCGATAATGCCAAACCCCTCGCAGATCATTTTCCATATATCGCGGAAATACACTGCAAATACAGCGATCAATGTGCCAAAATGCAGCAGGCAGTCAAATAACAGCCCTGTTTCCTCCAGATCAAACGCTATCTGGAACAAAGCAAGATGGCCGGAACTGCTGACGGGCAAAAATTCCGTAATCCCCTGGATCAGCCCCATAAGAATAGCTTCCAATAATGACATAGTTGTGCCTCCCTACTGAACAGCAAAAAACGAAAACGGGCTGTTTTCGCTTTCTGCTGTAAAAAATCATATGAAATTATATTACCATATCTTGGGGGAAATGTCATTGACTTTCCGCAATTTAGAAAAAATTTATGTTAGAAGCCACTGTTTACTTTCCCTTTTCCTGTGCAATCAGCCTGTGCAGCTTGTAAAGCGCCTCTTTCATGCCGCCTACTTCGCGGATAATGCCTTCGGATACGGCTTCTTTGCCAACTAAGATCGTCCCCAGGTCTTTGGTCAGCATCGTCGTATTCATCATGAGTTTTTCCAGGCGGTCTTCTTTTGCGTCACAATGGGAAGCGATAAAACCGATAATGCGGTTCTGCATCTGCTTAAAATAGTCGTACGTCGGCGGTGCGCCGATCACCATGCCGTTCATGCGCACCGGATGGATGACCATTGTTCCGGTCGGCACGATAAACGAATAGTCGGTGGAAACCGCAAGCGGCACGCCGATCGAATGGCTGCCGCCCAGCACTAACGATACGGTAGGCTTGCTTAACGACGCAACCATCTCCGCGATCGCGAGCCCGGATTCGATATCGCCGCCAACGGTATTTAACAAAAGCATTACGCCGTCAATATTGTCCGCATCTTCAATTTCCGCCAGTTTTGGCAGCACATGCTCGTACTTGGTCGTCTTTGTGTTCGAGGAAAGGCATTCGTGCCCTTCGATCTCCCCGATCACAGACAGCAGGTAGATCCTGTGGTTGTGGTCGTTGCTTTCCAGTGTGACCGCGCCATTATTTTTTATATTTTCATTATCGGAAATCTCTGTTTCCAGCGCTTCCTTTTTTTTCTGAACATCGCCCATACACATACCCTCATTTCTTTTGGATTTTTTTTGGAATTCTTTTTGATAGAGTATGTGCGGTTTTTCTGCTTTTATGCAGACGGCTGAAACAAAAAGGATCGGAAAACTCCAATCCTTTTTTATGCAGCCCCATCTCAGATCCATAGCCATTCTACTGCTTATTTTTCTCCGATCAGGAAATTGTACAGTCCTTCGTATTTAAACTTGGAAGCATTCCATGAAAAATCTTTTGCCATTCCGCGGTCAACCATATGGTTCCAGTCTTTTTTCATATCGTAAAATACTTTCTTTGCATAGTTGATGACCCTAAGCATCTCTTCTCCGTTGTAATTCGAGAATGAGAAGCCGTCGCCGCTGTCCTCGTATTCGTTAAACGGCGCTACAGTGTCTTTTAACCCGCCTGTCTCGCGCACGATCGGAGCTGTGCCGTAACGGAACGAGATAAGCTGCGTCAGCCCGCAAGGTTCAAACTGGGACGGCATTAAGAATGCATCCGCAGCCGCATACAGCTTATGCGCCAGATCATCTGAATAGCAGATATTCGCGGATACACGGTCGCCGTACTTCCATGCATAATGGCGGAACATATTTTCATAAGCAGGATCGCCGGTTCCGATCACTACGAGCTGTGTATAGTCGTCTACAATACGGTCGATCACGTAGTTAATCAGGTCAAGCCCCTTTTGATCTGTCAGACGGGAAATTAAACCGATCATAAATTTCTTTTTATCTACGGCAAGCCCCAGCTCTTCCTGCAACTTGAGCTTGTTGTTGGCTTTTTTCTTGCGCCAGTTGCTTGCGTCATAGTTGCAGTAGATCTTTGGATCGGTCGCCGGATTGTAAATATCATAATCGATACCGTTTACAATTCCCTGCATATCCATATGCCTTGCAGATAATAAGCCGTCCAATCCTTCTCCGTAATAAGAAGTCTGGATTTCCTGTGCGTATGTATCGCTGACTGTTGTAATATAGTCTGCATAGACAAGGCCGCCCTTTAACATGCTTGCATCTTTGTTAAACTCCAGCTTATCCGGTACAAACAGGTCGTTTGTAAGGCCGCTTAAGCCCTGGAACACTTTTTTGTCCCAGATGCCCTGGAATTTTAAGTTGTGGATCGTCATAATGGATTTCATGCCCCAGTAGAACATGTCGCCCTGGAATTCATTTTTCAGATAAACCGGAATCAGACCCGTCTGCCAGTCATGGCAGTGCACGAGGTCTGGCTGGAAATCGATCGCTTTTAACATCGACAGCACTGCTTTGTCAAAGAAGATAAATTTTTCGATGTCATAGCGGATTTCGCCGTAAGGCACGGCACAGTTAAAATATTCCTGATTGTCGATAAAATAATACGTCACCCCGTCAAGCTCATAGGTCAGGACACCTACATATTTTTCAGGAAGCATCGGCCCGGTTCCCATATAAAAATGAGTCACATACTGAAACTGGTTTCTGTACTGCTCAGGAATACATGTATAGTTTGGGATCACGACACGCACATCCCAATAGTTTTTGTCAAATTCCTTTGGTAACGCCCCGCATACATCTGCTAATCCCCCGGTCTTAATAAAAGGCACGCATTCAGATGCTGCAAATAGTATTTTTTTCATAAATAGCTCCTCCGTTTATTTTTCGTTTATAGTAATATTTGATGAAACCGTGCGTGTAGCATTATTCATCCCAGTTATGGTACACGGTCTGCACATCATCATCTTCCTCCAGCATATCCAGGATCTTTTGGAGATTTGCAAGATCTGCTTCGCCTTCTACGGTCACATAGTTTTGCGGAATCATCGTTACTTCAGCCTGCGTCATGGCGATGCCCTGCTGCTCCAGCGCATCGCGTACCGCCGCAAAATCCGCAGGGTCTGTCGTGATCTCAAAGCTGTCCTCTTCTTCTGAAAAGTCCTCTGCCCCCGCATCCAGCGCTGACATCATAAGGTCATCCGCTTCCATGTCACATTCTTCTTTATCAATAATGATCTGCCCTTTTTTATCAAACATATACGAAACACAGCCCTGTGTGCCGATGCTCCCCTGCCCTTTGGAAAAGCAGTTGCGCACATTTGCCGCCGTACGGTTTTTATTATCGGTCAGCGCGTCTACGATAATTGCCGTACCGCCCGGCCCATAACCTTCGTAAGTGACAACCTCGTAGTTGACATTCGAAGAATCCCCGGCTGCCTTTTTAATCCCGCGGTCAATCGTATCGTTTGGCATATTGTTTGCCTTTGCTTTTGCGATGACATCGCGCAGCTTGGAGTTATTTGCAGGATCTGGGCCGCCTTCCTTTACAGCGATTGCGATTTCCCTGCCGATCATCGTAAATGTTTTTCCTTTTGCAGCATCATTTTTTTCTTTTTTATGCTTGATATTTGCAAATTTGGAATGTCCTGACATATAGAATCCTCTTTTCTGTTGAAGTTATTGTTATTTTATCATTTTATCCGCAGGTTGACAAGGACAAAAGCCCTGCGTCCAGCAAAAAGATCGTGCTACTCTTTGCTGACATGCACTTTTTGTATCATTTTATTTTCTACGTTTGTGACATGGAAACGGTATCCTTCATAGCATACGCTGAAATCTTCCCCGTCTGCCGGAATCCGGTCAATCATAGAGATTAAAAAGCCGTTTAACGTATCGTATTCGTCCGGGGACGTAATGCCAAGCGCATCCGCCACGTCATCAAAGGATGCCATGCCGTACATGATAAAGCTGCCGCCTGGCTGCGTCTCGATCAGCCTGCGTTCCTTATCGTGTTCATCAAAAATATTTCCGACAATCTCTTCTAAAATATCCTCTAAGGCAACCAGCCCGGATGTTTGTCCGTATTCGTCCACGACAATGACAAGATGCGCCTTTTTCGCCTGCATTTTTTGGAACAGGTCGCTGATTTTTCGCGTCTCAGGTATAAATTCCACCTTGGAAAACAGCCCGTCAATGTCTTTGATCTGCCAGCTTAAATAGCTGTCTTTTCTGCTGAACGCCATAATTTCCTTGATATGTAGGATACCGATAATATTATCGATATCGTCCAGGTATACCGGAAATCTTGAATATGGCTCGACCAGCACACGGTCTAGTGCTTCCTGCAAATTGATCGTACCGTCCAGCGCGCAGATATTTGACCGGTGCGTCATAATATCCTTTGCTTCTTTGTCGGTAAACTCAAAAATATTTTGGATCATTTCTACTTCATTTGCCTGCAAGACACCGGTTTCCTGTCCTTCGTTGACCATAGAAATAATCTCTTGTTCTGTAATTTTGTCCGCATTTTTCCGGTTCAGCTTTTTAAAAAAATCACTGAACCAATTATTTTTTTCTACGTAAGTTGACTTGGGACTCGCGCCATCGTCCATAAAACTCTCTCTCCTTTTTGTAAATCGTATTTGCAGTCTTTTGCTCTACTAATAAAATATCATTTCTCCCTGTTTACGTCAAGCTATGTAACGGCTAATTGCAGGCTGATACATAGCGCTTTTTCAATTTTATTCATAATATCCCCGTCTAAATGGCAGACCTTATCCTTTAGCCGCCTTTTATCAATCGTACGAAGCTGCTCTAATAAAATGACAGAATCCTTTACGAGTGCGTACTGGCTGCTGGACAGCTCTACATGGGTCGGCAGCTTTGCCTTGTTCATCTGTGAGGTAATGGCTGCACAGATCACGGTCGGGCTGTGCAGGTTGCCTACATCGTTTTGAATAATCAGTACCGGGCGCACGCCTCCTTGTTCGGAGCCGACAACCGGCCTTAAATCTGCGTAATAAATATCTCCTCGTCTAATTAACATCTCTTTCACTCCACAAAATAGGTTATACGGTGAGTATTACCAGTTTTATCGAGTGTATGCATGTTATTTCCGGTTTTGCTCATAAACTCTTGGAATCCGGCAAGACAGCCCGCAGGCAAATTCATAGTGAAACCTGCCCGACAGCTCTCCCAGCTCTTCCAGGGTAATACAAAGATCTCCGTCCTTTCCAGCCAGCACAGCCCGGTCGCCGACGGCTACGTGTGGAAGGTGCGTGACATCCACCATAAACTGATCCATGCACACCCTGCCGACAATCGGCGCGCGCGTCCCCTTGATCAGCACGTATCCTTTATTTGACAGGCTCCTTGGATATCCGTCGCCGTAACCGACCGGAATGGTTGCAATCGTGCGTTCCTGCGTCAGCGTATACGTGCCGCCGTAAGAAATGCTCCTGCCTTTTGGAAGCCTTTTTACCGAAACGATATGGCTTACCAGCTCCAGTGCCGGCTCCAGGCGGATCCGGTCTTTTGACACCTCATCCGAAGGCCATAAGCCGTATAAAATAATGCCGGCGCGTACCATGTCCATCTGCGTCCCGGGCAGGTCGATAATGCCGGCACTGTTGGCACAGTGAAGCAGCGGAATGTGCACCTTGCATTGCCGTGCCAGCTCTGCCATCTTCTGAAACTGTGCAAACTGCTGGAGTGCCGACGTTTTATCTGCCTCGTCCGCTCTGGCAAAATGCGTAAACATGCCTTCGATTTTTATGTGCGGCAGCGCCGCGATCTGCGCAACCATCTGCGCGCTTTCTTCGCAAACCTGCATACCGATGCGGCTCATGCCAGTATCGATTTTAATATGTATGGCAATGTCCTCTCCAACTGCCTGCGCGGCGGCTGACAACTGCTTTGCCGCTTCCAGCGTAAAGACAGCCGGACGGATCTTTTGCGCAACAAGCATAGGATAATGTTCTGCAAAAACATAGCCAAGGATCAGGATTGGCTTTAAAATCCCATGTGCGCGAAGCTCCAGCGCTTCTTCTGCGGTTGCAACCGCAAAGCCGTATACTACGTCCAGAGGTTCTATGGCATCCGCAACCTGCTGCGCGCCGTGCCCGTATCCGTTTGCCTTGACCACAGCGATCATTCTCGTATCCGGGCGCAGCAGCGTCTGTATTTGCGCGACGTTTCTGCGGACTGCGTCCAGATTGATTTTTGCATATACGCGGCGGTATGTATTCATAATACTGCACCTTCTTCCGTATTTTTTGAAAGCTCCATCACATGTCCGATCGCATCAATAATATCCCTGGCAAGCACGCTGTAGCTGCCTTTGATTTTTGCGGCATGGCTTCCTGAAAGCCCGTGTACAAACACGCCGGTATGCGCCGCGGCTTCCGGCTCCATGCCCTGTGCAGCCAGTCCGGCAATGATCCCTGCAAGCACGTCGCCGCTGCCGCCTTTTGCCATCGCGCTGCATCCTGATACGTGGAAGCTGGTGCCAAAGGCGCCTGCCGTTACGGTGGCAGCATCCTTTAACACGCAGGTAAGCCGGTATTTTTCTGCAAACTGCTCTGCCGCCGCCCGCATCGTCTGCTGCAACTGTTTTGTTGTTTGACCGCAAAGCCTTGCCATCTCGCCAAGGTGCGGTGTTATAATCAGCGGCGCACGCACATCTTGCAGCAAATCCAGATTTTTTGCCAGTATATTTAACGCGTCCGCATCTACGATCAGAGGCACCGCAGCTTGCTGCATCACCTGCGCCACGATTTGATGTGCGGTTTGATCCTGCCCGATCCCAGGCCCCAAAATAATAGTGTCCGCCCATTCTAACGCTTCATCGAGTGACGATACGGACGGCTGGTTTGTATATACCGATACGATTGCTTCCGGCAGCGTGCTTTGCAAAATTTCGCGGTTTGCCTGTGCGGTATAGATCTTTACAAGCCCGCAGCCTGTACAGTACGCAGCCTGTGCGCAAAACAGGGCGGCACCCGCCATATTTTCACTGCCTGCGACAGCAAGCACATGTCCGAACGTGCCTTTGTTTCCTCTTGGATGCCTTTGCGGGATCTTTTTTAAATCGGATAGCTCCAGTGTAAAGCCGGAAGGCTTTTGATCCAGCCAGCTATCGTCCGTAATCCCGATCTGGGCGGTTACGAGCTCCCCGCAGTGCATCCTGCCTGGGTATAAGAGCTGCCCTGCCTTTTGACAGGCAAACGTCACCGTAAGGTCTGCGGCAAATGCCGGATCATACGCTTTCGCGTTATCGCTGGATACGCCGCTTGGCATGTCGATGGCTGCTTTAAAGCCGCTGTACGCATTCATAGCTATGATCCATTCCGCATAGGTTCCTGTAGGCGCCCTGGACAGCCCAATGCCGAACAGCGCGTCTATCACTGCGTCAAAATGCTGCACGTTTGGGAGCTGTTCTGTAATATGTATGCCGTACTGTGCCAGAATATCCCGCTGGAGCTGATTCTCTTTGGAACGTTTTCCGTTGTCCCCTGCCTGGACAACCGTCACCTTGTATCCTCTTTGAAAAAACAATCGTGCAGCCGCAAGCCCGTCCGCGCCGTTGTTTCCATTGCCGCAGACGGCAAGTATATGCCCGCATGGGACTCTTTTTGCCACTTCTTCGACAAAACAAAGTGCCGCACGCTCCATCAGCACAATCGAAGGGACTTTAAAATGTTCGATCGTATTGCGGTCTAACATTTTCATTTCTTCACTGTTTACAATCCATTTCATCGCTTTTTATCTCTCCTGCTGGCTTTGGAGCATATTATAAGAAAGCTGCATCAAGCTGTCTGATAAATGCACATTTTCCACAACTACGTTTTTATCCATCAAATCCAAATCCACATGGGCAAAGTTCCAGATCGCGCGGATGCCCAGCCGCACCAGGCGCTTTGCAATCGAATCCGCCGAATGCTTCGGCATGGTAAGCGCCGCAATATCGATTCTGTTTGCGCCCGCAAATGCTTCGAGCTCTTCTAGCATCATAATCGGAATCCCCCGCAGCGAATGCCCCAAAAGGCTTGGATTGATGTCAAACAGGCCGATAATCATAAAGCCCAGTTTTTCAAATTTGCTGTAATTTGCCAGCGCCTGCCCAAGGTTTCCGGCTCCGATTACGATAATGTTGTGCTGCTGCTGCAAGCCCAAGATCCTGCCGATCTCGTCATACAGGTACTGTACGTTATAGCCATAGCCCTGCTGCCCGAACCCGCCGAAATTATTTAAATCCTGACGGATCTGAGAAGCAGTGACTTTCATTTTTTCACTCAGTTCATTGGAAGATATCCTTTCGACTCCTTCATCAAGCAGATCTCCTAAGTAACGATAATAGCGCGGCATCCTGCGGATCACCGCCTGTGAAATTTCTTTTCCCAATACTGTTTCCCCTCACATCATTCTCAATGAGTTTCCTTTAAATTATAAAGATAACTCACGCATTTGTCAATTCTTCCCATTTTTCATAAAGTACTTCCAGCTCCTCTTCTATTTGTACAAGCTGGGTATGCAGCTCCATGACTTTTGCCGAGACAATGGCAACCTGCGGGCTTGCCATTTCCTCCTCCAGTTCTTTTTTTTCCGTTTCCAGCGTTTCAATACGCTCTTCTACTTTGCGCAGCTCATTTTCGATTTTCCGTTTCGCTGCCTGCTGTATCTTTTTTAACTTCCAGTCTTCTTTGCCGCCTGCGGCGGTATCGGTGTCTGCCTGGGAAGCGGCTTTTGGCAGAAGCTGCGCGCTGCGCTGTACGTCCCGTTTTTCGAGATAATAGTCATAATTGCCGATATAATTTAATACCTGCTGTTCATGCAGGTCTAAGATCCTGGTCGCTGTGCGGTTAATAAAATAGCGGTCATGGGAGACGAACAGTACCGTCCCTTCATAATGCACCAGCGCATTTTCCAAAATTTCCTTGGACGTAATATCCAAATGGTTTGTCGGCTCGTCTAAAATCAGAAAATTTGCTTCCGAAAGCATCAGCTTTGCCAAAGATACCCTGCCTCGCTCGCCGCCGCTTAAGTCCCCGATCCGCTTAAACACATCGTCGTTGGTAAACAAAAATGCCGCAAGCACATTTCGAATCTGCGTATTTGTAAGCTGCGGGTAGTCGTCAGAAATCTCTTCAAACAGTGTTTTTTGCGAATGCAGTACCTGATGCTCCTGGTCGTAGTAGCCGATCTGTACATTTGTCCCAAGCGTAATCTCACCGGCGTCCGCAGGCAGCATGTTGTTAATAATCTTTAAAATCGTCGTCTTTCCGGTGCCGTTATTGCCGATAAGCGCCACACGCTCGCCCCGGAAAATCGAAAAATCTATCTGCGCAAATAATTGCCTGCCGTCGAACGATTTTGCCAGGCATTCCACCTGCATCACATCTTTCCCGCTCGTAATACAGGGCGCAAGGTGCAGGTTAAGATCCGTAAATTCATCCACCGGCTTATCCAGCCGTTTAATCTTGTCCAGCATCTTTTCGCGGCTTTCTGCACGCTTTATAGACTTTTCACGGTTAAAGGATTTTAACTTGGCAATGACCTCTTCCTGGTGCTTGATTTCCTGCTGCTGGTTATAATAGGCACGAAGCTCGGCGGCGCGCACCTGCGCCTTTTTTTTCGCATATGCCGTATAATTGCCCGTATAGCTGTTGACCTTATGATGGGAAACATCAACTACCTTGGAGACGATTTTATCCATAAAATAGCGGTCATGGGAGACGATTAAGACCGCACCTTTATAATTCAGCAGATAATTTTCCAGCCACTGAATCGACTCCATATCCAGGTGGTTCGTCGGCTCATCCAGCAGCAAAAGATCCGGCTTTGTCACAAGCAGCCTGCACAATGCCGCACGTGTCTTTTGCCCGCCGGATAATTCCGCCTGCGTTTTGGAAAAATCCGCTTCCGAAAAGCCAAGCCCGTTTAAAACACCGGTCACCTCACTGCGGTACGTATAGCCGTCGGCAAGCTCAAACTGATGGATCAGCCGTTCATATTTTTCCATAAACGCTTCCAGCTCGCTGGCAGGAACGCTGTCCATCCTATTTTCCATGCAGCGGATCTCCTGCTCCATATCGATCACAGGCTGTTTTGCCGACAGCACTTCTTCATAAATCGTCCGCGCACTGTCGATCACTTCATTTTGGGCAAGGTAACCGATGGTTTTTTCTTTCGAAACCGCAACAACGCCTTCGTCCGGCTCTAGCTCCCCTACGATAATCTTTAACAGCGTCGACTTTCCGGCACCGTTAATGCCGACGATTGCCGCTTTTTCATATTCTTCGATATGGAAGGATGCGTTTTGAATAATCACATCCGTTCCAAAGGTTTTCGTTATATTCTGGCACGAAAGTATCATAATAGAACCTCCGATCTTTTTTATTTTTTAGAGTGTAATAAAACATAAAAACGGATGCCGCATTTTGGAAAATGCTGCACCCGGTAATTATAAACAATTATTTTGCAATCGTCAACCGCAGGGACGATTGTTGTGTTTTTTAGAAAACAATGTGCAAAATCGAAAAAACAGATAGTTTTCTAAAGGGGGGAATATGGTATACTACAATTGCTGTCTGACCTCCAGCAGAAAGGAGGTGGGTTTCAATGGGAGAATTTTTTATAGCAATTCTCGGCTCTGTTATAGCGGATGTAATAAGTTCCTACATACGCAAATGGCTGAACAGAGAAGAAAGATAGCACAGCCGAAACGGAACAGCTCACCGTAACGAGCCAGAAACCCCCGGAGACGCCCCTCCGGGGGTTTCGTTGGTTTCAATGGGTTTCTTATAGCTTTTTTGTAACTGATATGAGAATAACATGGTTCAGAAAAAAAGTCAAGATTTTTTCAAACCACTTTTATGCATAGATCTTTTCTAATTCCTTGCGGATTTCTTTAATAAAATCCTCGCTGTTTAATACGGTCGGCTGTGCAATATCTGTAATCAGCGCAAGATCCTTTGTCATCTTGCCTGCTTCAATCGTGTCAACGCAGGCTTTTTCCAGATGGCCTGCAAAAGCAGCAAGCTCTTTGATGCCGTCGATTTCCCCGCGTTTGCGCAGCGCGCCTGTCCATGCAAAGATCGTTGCTACGGAATTGGTGGAAGTCTCTTCTCCATTTAGATGCTTGTAGTAATGGCGCTGTACGGTGCCGTGTGCCGCCTCGTATTCATAATAGCCCTCAGGCGATACGAGTACCGACGTCATCATGGCGAGTGAACCAAACGCGGAAGATATCATATCGCTCATGACATCTCCGTCGTAGTTTTTACATGCCCAGATAAATCCGCCCTTGGATTTCATAACACGTGCAACCGCATCATCGATCAGCGTATAAAAATAAGTGATGCCGGCTGCTTCAAATTTCTCCTTGTATTCGTTGTCGAAGATCTCCTGGAAAATATCTTTAAACGTATGGTCATATTTTTTCGAGATCGTATCTTTCGTCGCAAACCAAAGCTCCTGCTTTTGGTCTAGCGCATATGTAAAGCAGCTCCTTGCAAAGCTTTCAATCGAAGCTTCCACATTATGCTGTCCCTGGATAATGCCACAAGACTCGAACTCAAAAATGGTTTCTTTTGTCTGCGTACCGTCTTTTGCCGTAAAAACAAGCTCGGCGGTTCCTGCGCCTGGTATTTTCATCTCTACATTTTTATAGACATCCCCATAGGCGTGCCTTGCGATTGTAATCGGGCTTTCCCAGTTTTTTACACATGGTTCGATGCCTTTTACTTTAATCGGCGTACGGAATACCGTACCGTCTAAAATCGCACGAATCGTACCATTCGGGCTTTTCCACATCTCTTTTAAATCATATTCATCCATACGCGCTGCATTTGGCGTAATCGTTGCGCATTTGACTGCCACACCATACTTTTTCGTTGCATTGGCGGAATCGATCGTCACCTGGTCGTCCGTCTCGTTTCGGTAGGAAAGCCCAAGATCATAATACTCTGTCTTTAAATCCACAAAAGGCAAAATCAGCTCTTCTTTAATCATCTTCCAGAGAATCCTGGTCATTTCATCCCCGTCCATCTCTACAAGCGGCGTCGTCATTTTAATTTTTTCCATTGCTCTATCCCTCCTGGTTTGTGCAGGTTTTTTACATTTCGTACCAAACACATTTTATACAAAGACATACAGGTTTGTCAATGCATGTACCGCGGATTCTCTGATTTTTTTTGGAAACCTATACAAGCTGCCCTCATAGTATAAACCATAAAACAAATAAAACATGGAGGCAATCAATATGAGTGATTTAGCTGCTACAAACTGTGGATGTGGAGAAACAAATAACTGTGGGTGCAGTTGTGGATGCGCAAATGGAAACAGCTCCTTTATCTGGATTATCCTGCTGTTATTCTGCTGCTGCGGCAACAACGGCGGCGGTTCCTTCTTCGGCGGCTGCGGCGGCAATAGCTGTGGCGGCGGCTGCGGCGGTGAAAATAGCTGTATCTGGCTGATCTTACTGTTGCTCTGCGGCTGCGGCGGTGGCTGCGGCGGCGGTTTCTTCTAAATCGTTTGTCAAATGATCCGATGATCCAAACCATCCGATAAAAGCTGTGCGAAAGGCAAAATACCTTTCGCACAGCTTCGCAAAAGTATGAAAACTACCCTGCATTTTGTGTGCAGGGTAGTTTTTATACTTTTATAAAACTGCGCTTGCGAAAAGGGGCTGTCGCACTAAAAAAATTCTTAATACGGCAACCCCAAAATTACAAATAAATTTACATTCCCCTTCGTGTGCGCTGCTGCCGGTTTTGCGTTTTTCCAGGCGAAGCGCCGGTTTCCTGCTGGCGGATTTGTGCCAGTGTCAGGTTTTTCCGCTTCATGCAAGCCTCATCTACCGTATAAACTTTATTTCCGTCGACAATCAGTTTTCCCATAACTTAAGAAGCCTCCTTTTCTAATATTATATCGGTTTTTGGCAAATTGGTGTCATACGAAAGGCTTCCCGCTCATATACTAAATAAAAAAGGAAAATTTATGGACAACAATTACATACCAACTGCATTTGACGAAAAGACACAAAGCAAAGATTTGCAGATTTTAAAAACAGCGCTGCCGTATATGCGCGGCTCCCATCAGAAAGAGATTTTGACGCTGATCAAATCGATGGAGCTTAAAAAATCGATTGACTTAATCGACAGCGATGACACGTCCCTGTCTATCTGCTCGACAGACAACCCAATGGAAAACACCTTAAACATGCTCAGTGATATCCGCCAGTTTTGCAGCGAAAAGGAGCAGGAGCACATCGATATGATTATGAATCTCTTTTCGATGTTTTCGACGTATGAGACGATGTTTTCCTAAACCTTATTTGCAGGCGGCATGTACTGTCACCTTTTTCACACCGCCTGCATATGCTGATCTTAGAAACTTGACAGGGAGGATACTATGAATTTTGATGATGTATTTAACGCCCAGAATACAAACGGCATATCGCCGGAAAAACTCGCGTTTTTAAAAGCCATGTCTGCAAGGCAGGCAGGCGGGAACGCAAAGGATATGATGGCGGCATTGCTGTCTGCTTCAAATACCGCGCAAAAGCAGGGCGTAACGTTTAATGAAGCGGAACGAGACATGATGCTGGAGCTTCTTTTAAAAGTCTTGTCACCGGAAGAAAGCAAAAAGGCACGCGGCATGATACAGATGATGAAACGCATGAAAAAATGAATCCGAAAAACAGTCTCCAGCCCTTCCCAATGCAATCAGGAAAGGGCTGGAGCATTTTTGTATATTTTATTGCACTATTTAACCAGCGGATAGTTTTCAACATCCTGCGGAGCCTCGGGACTGCGCTCGTAGCCATAGCTTCCGGTAATGGCGCTTTCCGGGCTTTCCTGGATTTTAAAATAGTAAATTTCCCCTTCATGTTCCAGCGCTATTTTACAGATGCCGTCCTCGTCAAACAGATCGGTAACATTGACTTTTTTATCATAGAAATACAGCCATATCGTTCCGTCCTCGTCTGCCTGTACACAGTTGCTGACACTATCCAACAGGTCTTCAGCAGAAAGCCGTCTTTCATTGCCGTTGTCGTCAATTTCAACCCCGCCGCCAGTCTGTGACTGCTCCTTTCCGTTTTTGTCAGTAAAGGTATACGTATAACTGCCGTTTCCGTTGTCGGTGATATCCATCTGCGTCTGCTCCCCGTGGAACCATGCCGTAATTTTTTGCTGAATGCCTCCAATGTCTGCCGCATATGCCACTGTCATACTGCCAAACACGATTGCCACTGCCGCACATGCTGCGGCTACTTTTTTCATCCGATATATTTTTTTTCTTTCTTCCATAATCTTTCCCTCCAAAGAAATTTGTTCGGAGGCATGCAGGGTTTGAAACGCCTTCTTATACCGTTCTTTATTCGTCATCATCCCAATCCTCCTTTAATGCTTCCTTGAGCAGCTTGCGTCCACGCGAAAGCCTGACCTTGACGTTGCTTTCCTTAAGGCTTAAAATCTCACCGATCTCCCGCACCGAATAGTCCTCATAATAATACAGGTGAATGATAATCCGGTATTTTTGCGGAAGCTTCATCACCGTCTCAAACAATGTCTCCTCCTTTTGTGTTTCAAACACAAGTGATTCCATATACTCTTCCAGAGGCACTTTATGCTGTCTCCAAAAGGAGCGGTTGACGTTTTTTGCCTTATTGACCGCTACCCGGATCAGCCAGGCACGGATATGCGCTTCGCTGTCAAATTCTTTTTTTGCTACATAATACTGCAAGAACGTTTCCTGGACAATATCGTCTGCATCCGCCGCATTTTTACATACGTGAAAAGCAACTGCAAATAAGTTGTCACGGTAACGCTCTGCCAGTTCTTCTACTGTTTGTTTCATGAGCGATCCCTCATTTTAATGTTTATTTTTATTTCTTTGAAAGGTCCTTTCATTAATAGTACAATTAAGAACTGGAAAAGGTTACAAAAAAAGAAAAAAATTTTTAAAATTAGGAAAAAAACGGAAAAGCAAAAAAAGCAGGGATGCATCCGCTGCTTTTTCGCTAGGTTGTATACTGATCAGCCTGTCTTTTTCTGGAAATATCTGTCGATATTTTTCTTGATTTCCATTGGCTGCTGGTTTTTCAGCAGATAGCCTTCCGGTTTTAACGGCATTACTTTGGTAATGCTGTCTTTATCTACCTTGGCGGTCAGGAAAAAGACCGGGATTTTTGCAAAGTCTTTTTCCGAACGGATCATCTGCAATGCCTGGACGCCGTCGCAAATTGGCATTTCATAATCCAAAAGAACAAGGTCTGGACGGTCTAACGTAATACAGCGTATGCCTGACATCCCGGAAGTTGCCGTTGTCACCTGGTAATCGTCGCCTAAGAGCTTTTGCATAGCTAAAAGGGCGGTATCGGAATCGTCGATTACAAGCACCTTTTTCTTTGCTGTCGGTGCATTTTGCTTTTCGTTGTTCTTTAGATAATTGCCAATCTCCGATACGGCATTTTCTGTCACAATCGATGCCCCTGCCTGCGTCAGCGAACGCGGCGCCATCGCGCAGTAAGCAAAATAGCCGGCTCCTGTATCAAATAACAGGCTGCACTGCGGATTGGAAAATACTTTTTGGAACTGCTCGTAGCTTAGCAGTGCCTCATCCTGTAAAGTAAAGCCGTTGGCGGCTGGCAGGTGTTCCAAAATACGTTCTACAAACTGCTTGATCGCATATCTGCACGCATTCATAAGCACAACGCTCATTTTGCCTGACTGGTCGCCCATCATCTTGCCGACCGTTTCCAACAAAAGCTTTTCTTCATGGATCGTATAGACTTCCCACTTCTCTCCTTTTTCATTTTTATAGATCATTCGGAAATAAATGCCTTTTCCAAACCGTTCTCCGCTGTAGCGGTCGCTGATTAAGCGCGAATCAAGCTGAAACATATCTTTTACAAGCTGGATAATCAACCGTTTAACCGCAAGCTCTTCTTCTTCCGGCAGCAGGTTCTCCCATTTGCTAAAGCCCTCTCCGGTAATTGCACGGTCTTCCGTAAGCGTATGTCCGATCAGCCATCCGGCACAGACACTTAAAAAATGGCTGACCGCGTCTTTAGAATAATTTGTCCGCGCCAGCTCTTTTTCCAGTGCCGGCAGTGTATTCCGCCTGAAATTGTCATGCACGCGCCTGTGCAACTCAAATCCTTTATAATCGATTGACGCCATGTATACTTCTTCTTCTGCAAAATGCTTCATCGCATGGTCTTTAAAATATTTCAATCCTTCCTGGCATACCCACTGAATTTTATCTTCCTGTTCGCTGAATGCAAGCAGACGGTTCATAATACTGAAAAGCTTTTTGTGCTCTTTGTCTATGATGTCTACCCCTATATTAAACCGATCCTGCCATATGAACTGATTTCCCATGTTATCCTCCTTAGCGCAGCGCTGTCTTGGCACTGCAAATCCTCCTTTAACTTATTTTTCACGTTCCGTTTTCCTGCCGCAAGCCATTACCAGCCAGCGATCTGTCATGCACAGCCTGCCCGGAAACTATTTTGTATTTGATAAAATTGATACGTTTGAAGGTAATAACTTTAGAACGTAATAACTGAAAAGTATGTATGAAAATTATGTATATTATTTAAAATACTTTGTCAGTTTATTTAAAAAAGAATATATATAAGTACAGTTTAGCATAAAATTCCAAAATTGCAAGTCTAATTCCACGCATTTTAGAACCAATTCCACACATTTTAAAAACAGCAAAAAGGGCATTGCAAAATGTTTGTGCTTTGCAATGCCTTATGGATTGTATTTGGAAATTTTTACAGGAAGGGACGCCGGGAGAGAGGATGTGCCTCCCTTGGCTGCGTCCGTTCCAGAATGTTAAGAATCCCTAAGTATCCTGCTGTTACGCTGTGGCTGTGTCCGGTCGCGGCACCCCTGGTTTTTTCCGCAGAATACCAAGGGCTTCTAACCATTCTTCCAAAGCCGCAGCCAAGGGAGGCACATCCTCTCTCCCGGCTGCTTTTCGTAAATGCTACGAAACAAGCGCAATATGGTTTGGTTTGTCTGC
>Ga0137308_101336_pt1 | contig 25070 bp, 21 predicted proteins | sample Inofrocosms_June_FD_97181 | JGI IMG/M metagenome (GOLD analysis project Ga0137308, IMG submission 97181) | Mouse cecal microbial communities from Vienna, Austria - N-Acetylneuraminic and N-Acetylglucosamine D2O microcosms_June | ecosystem: Host-associated > Mammals > Digestive system > Large... | reverse complement strand
CAAGGAAGCTGGCAAACAAGAACAATTTTATTCTATTGCTTTATTTGATATATTAGGATTCTCTAATTATGTCACCACTCACGGTAATCAAACAATTTTAGAATTATATAACAAATTGCTTGATATAGTTTATACACCTGATATTAGCAAGGCTGTTCCTATACGAATGAGTGATGATTGGAAAGAGGGACAATATATTGCCAATGCAAATGGACACGTTAATGTTTGCCATTTTAGTGATACATTTATAATTTATGTTCATTACCTTTGCCGCAGAGAGGCTTATTGGCTGGCAACTCCCAAATATGAGCCTTACCCTTTATTGTTGGGAGAAAAAGATACTCCCTATTGTCCCATTTTTTATCAAGAACATCAAATCTATTTATCGTTCTTACAGACTTGTATGGACTTTTTTTGCCAGTCAATTATTGCGGGGATTCCTTTGCGTGGTTGCGTTTCTTCTGGCTTCGCGTTGATGGATTCCAACAAATCAATATATTTTGGCGCTCCCTTAGTAGAGGCTGCAAGAGGTGAGCCTGCACGTAAAGCGTTAGGAATTTCTTTCAGTAAAAGTTTCAATAACCATCACCCAGTATATAATGACTACTTTATTCCGTTTTGGGATTTTATCAAAACCGATGACCCTAAATCAAAATTTATTAGTCCGATGGTTTTGGATTGGCCAAGGTATTGGAGAATCTCACCAGATTATAAAGATTTTTCATTTGCTGACTGTATAAAAAAAATGAATACTAATCCTGACTTTTCTGAATATTATGATAATGCAATTAGCTTTTTTGATTTTTCCAACGGACATGAACACTGGTATGAAGAAATAAATAGAGATGGCATTAGCGATATTATTGATTATTATAAAAAGACAGAAGAATGGTTTAAATCTGTTACATAACTTTGCACATTATAAAATGAGCCGGAAATCAATAGAATATTTCCGGCTCATAAATTGTAATCTCTTTACATCTGCTGTATCTCATTTTTCAGCATACGCTTGATTTTGTCGCTTATGGTTTCCTTACTCGTCTTGCTGAAATGAACCCGCACAATGTAGGTAGTCCGGCCAATCTTCTTCACCAGTGCGGGAGCGTCTTTAGCCAGTGTTGTGGTGGCAGTGTCCTCTGTGATTTTCTCGCTGCTCATAAATTCTCCTTTTCATGCAATCAGTTTATGCTATCCCTTACTCACAATCTCCTTCGCCGCCACTTTGGTCGCCCTGGCTCCTTCCTCCCGGAAATTTTTACCGGAAAAGAGAACTGGCGCACACCGTTCCAGTATGCGGTCATAAATCCTTGCGTGAGCAAGGTCTGGCGGGTTCTTGATTTCTTCCAGTTTCAGGTTTGTCGTGACAATCAGCGGCTTCTTACTCCGATACCGGCTGTCAATGACGGTAAACATCTGCTCCATGGCATACTCGGTATTCCTTTCCACCCCTAAATCGTCAATGACAAGCAGGCTGTAATCGTCCAGGCTAGTACAGCATTGCGTAATTAACGGTGAATACTGCACCTACTATTTCTGCCAGCACTGCGTTGTCGTCAATCAACGATGCCACCGCGTCGCCTCTTTCCTCCGCCTTGTCCTGACAAAAATATCAGGCACATTATTCACCATTATATACGCAATGCTGTACTAGTGATAAAGGCCGTCCTGTCCTCGGCAAACACACCGGTCAGCCGGTTTAGGCGACCATGAAGCCATTGTAGACGAGCATACATGGAATACCGTGCAGGAAATCCTTGACAGGCATACGAAAGTGAAGCCATGCACTTCTGGTTATGACAATAAGTTCCGGGGGATTTTAAAATGCGCTGACTGTGGCAGTAATCTGACGATCCATACGGATGACCGGAACCCGGACAGGCCTTTGCTAGAAAAGACGTATTATTTATGCCGAATTTACCGTGTAAGAGGGGCGAAGTTCTGCAGCAAGCACTGTATCAGCGCCGGGGATTTGGAAGAACTGGTACTTTCCGATATCCAATTCCATGCAGGGAAGTTCATAAAGGATCGAGAGAAATTTATGCGGAAAATGCTTGGCCAGATGAACATGTCATCTGCAAACAGCAAGGCAAATATTGACAAGAAAGTGGCTGTCTTAGAGAAAAAGTTAAAAGAGTCTGATAAACAATTCATCAAGCTGTATGGGGACTGGTCAAAGCAAATGATATCGGAGCAGCAATTCCGGCTACTGTCTGCCCACTTTGAGCAGGAAAAGAAAGACTATACAGAGCAAATCGAAAAGTTAAAAGCGATGGCTGAAAATCTGGAGGACAGCGCAGGTAAAGCGGAATGCCTTGCCGATGAAATGGCAGAGTGTGCCGAGATTAAGGAGCTGACTACAGAGATTGTCAATCGCCTGATCGAAAAGATTGAGGTATCAGAACCTCAGACCATCAACGGGGAGAAAGTCCAAAATATCAGGATTTTCTACAAGTTTGTTGGGGAAATCAATTAAAAATCCATTTATGTATCTATAATACTGGGGGCAGTGAATATTGCTGCCAGGATACTTGCTGTCAGAAAAAAAGAGTAAAAAGTCTATTTCAGACAGGATACCCAAGTGCGTTCCATGTCTATTTTTCTGGTTGCAAAGGTCAAAATAGAACATGCGAAAATGACCTTCCCTCAGATTAAATTCAGATTTTTTGCGGGAAGGTCATTTTTACTCCAGCAAAAAAAGCAGAATTTGGAAAGTCAAAAGTTCGGCATTCTTGTATAATAGGTATTGTGCTGATGCGCAAGCAGGCCATCAATTTTCTGTGAAAATTGGTGACAAATTATAATGATATCAGAACGAAGGAACTGAAAGGATGGAAAATCATATGAGAGTTTTAGGTTTATCATTTGGCAAGAAAAACGCGAACAGCGACATTCTGACAAAGGAAGCATTGTTCGGGGCGAAGGAAGCGTATCCGGACGCGGAGATCAAGTTTATCAATACCCAGAGGCTGACCATTGACCGGTGTATTGGCTGCGGCGCCTGCTCCATGGCACTGGAAAGAGGAAAGGACAACAACTGTGTGATCAAGGATGACTTCCAGATGGTAGAGGAAGAGATCCGGAAGGCGGACGCGGTCATTGTAGCGGCTCCGGTATACGTACTGCAGCCGGTAGGCCAGTTCAAGAACCTGGTGGACCGCTTCTCCTGCCGTCATGACGTGTCCGCCATCAACTGGGTACTGGACAAGAGAAGAAGCGGCGAGATGCCCGGCGACCCGGACGCGTTTCCGCAGGAACGCTTCAAACGCCGTACCGTATCCTACATATCCGTAGGCGGCGCCAGCACGGAAAACTGGACCTCCATGGGAACCGCGACACTGCATCTCTTCGGCTTCCCAGTGATGATGCAGGTGATCGCGAATTACAATGCCAACAGCATGGGAACGATCGGCAATCCCTATCTGGACGAAGAGCTGATCGGACATATGCATGAGATCGGAAAACGGACTGCGGCAGCCCTGGAAATGGATCCGAAGGATGTGGAATTCTACGGACCGAAAGGTAACGGCACCTGTCCGGTTTGCCACCAGAACCTGCTGACAGTCAACGGAACGACGACCGTAGAATGCCCGATCTGCGGAATCGAAGGCAAGATTTCCATTGACGGAGACAAGCTCCATGTAGAATTTTCCGAGGCGCAGCAGGCACGGGCAAGAGGAACCTTTGCGGGGCTTCGGGAGCACACCACAGAGATCCAGGGCTTCGGCGCGATCTGCGGACCGAAGATCATGGCAAATAAAGAGCTGCTGGACAAGCAGATGGACCGGATTAAGAATTTTGACAAGTATATCAACGAATAATTGACAATGAAAAGTGTGTAAAAATCAATATTTCATTTTTACACACTTTTTTATAGTTCAACCGGATAGAACAACTTTTAAGCCTGCTTTGGATAAGGAATGTAGAGAATCAGGCATTTTGGCAGTATAATATAAAAGGAAAAGATGGCTGGCTTTTTTCAACCTGGAGAGCAGGCGAAGCCGGCTTTTTGGAACAGTGTCAATTTTACCGGCTCAGAGACAAAGGAGGAGAAGCATGATTATAGAAACAAAGTACGGAAAAATGGAAGGTGTTGACAAGGGCAGCTATATTGAATACCGGGGCGTGCCTTACGCAAAGCCGCCAGTGGGAGACCTGCGCTGGCGGGCGCCCCAGGAGCCGGATGCCTGGGACGGCATTTACCGGGCCGTGGATTTTAAAAATCGCTGTGTCCAGGAGGATCATCTGGCTCCGCCTTATGATCAGGATTTTTACAGCAATCCGGATTTCGCCCGGCCCGACGATGAGGACTGCCTGTATCTGCAGATTTGGGTGCCAAAATCCGGACGAAAGCATGTGGAAGGAACCATATCAGGAATTCATAAAAATGAAGCGGACTCCCCGGAAACGGCAGAGCGTCCCAGGCAGAAAAAGCTTCCGGTTGCGTTCTGGATCCACGGCGGCGCATTCCTGGGCGGCTTTTCCAGCGAGCTGGAATTTGACGGAAAGGCATACTGCGACCGGGGCGTGATCCTGGTCAGCGTGGAATACCGCTGCAACATCTTCGGATTCTTTGCGCATCCCTGGCTGAGCGCTGAAAATGAACGCGGCATCTCCGGAAATTACGGCATTCTCGATCAGATCGCCGCACTGAAATGGGTCTACGAAAATATCGGAGCATTCGGCGGCGACCGCGGCAATATCACGATCTTTGGTCAGAGCGCGGGAGCCATGAGCGTACAGACCCTTGTCTCCACGGAGCTGACCGGCGGCATGATCGCAAAGGCCATCCTGCAGAGCGGCGGTTCCTACGGCGGCGGACTGCACCGGGATATTCCGCTGAAAGAACAGGAGCAGTACGGAGAGCTCTTTGCTGAAATCCTGCACGCTGACAGCCTGGAAGAGCTGCGCACAAAGACAACGGAGGAAATCCGGTCGGCAACGGGAAAACTGATGGAAAAGGCAATGCCCATCGCAAAGGGCCTGTTCCTTGCGCCTACCCTGGACTGGTATGTGCTGGATGGAGAGTATTACGAGCTGATGGACGCGGGGAAGATCAAGGACATTCCCTATCTGCTGGGGACCACCAGGGATGATATCCTGGTCACACCGGAAATGAAGGAGAAGGGGGAATTTTCCGCACTGTACCAGGGCTGCGTCGCTTTCAGCCAGAAGCTGGAGGAGCTGGGGAGAACCCCGGCTTATGTGTATTACTTTACCCGAAACCTTCCGGGAGACGATTTCGGAGCATGGCATTCCAGTGAGCTGTGGTACATGTTCGGCACACTGGACCGCTGCTGGCGTCCGTGGGAGGAACGGGACCGGGAGCTGAGCTCCCGGATGCTGGATTACTGGACGGACTTCATGAAGACCGGCGATCCAAACGGCGCGGGGAAGCAGGTCTGGAAGCCGTGTACCAGGGAGGATCCGGAAGTATTCGAGCTATGCTGACTTGGAAAAGGCAAATGAAGTGATAAAGAACTGTCTGAAAATAACCTGTGCGATCCGCGCAAGTGATTTCCAGACAGTTTCCGGTCACAGAACTCAAAAAAACAGCAGGAACCGAAGATCATTTTTCGTGTCCCTGCTGTCTCTTTTTGATATCATCGTATGCGGAAAGGCTGCCGGCGGCAGGCTTTCTGTACTCCTTGTCATTGCCGTCCATGAGATTATTTCCTCGAAGACGGTACATAATACTGTCCGCTCATTGCTGCCAGTCCCGCGCAGATTATCTCCGCGTTCTCTGCCCAATATTTCTTGAATGCGCGGATGATCGCGTTTCCGATATTTGCGTTTGCCTCAAACATATAATTGATCTGTTCTGCTGTCATATTCATATACATAATCATTCTCTCCTTTTTGGTTGATGTTGTTTGTTTCCTTGCTACGTGTATTATCATATCACTGTCAGAAATAAGTTTTTAGATGACTTTTTGACAAATGATTAGGTCAAAATTGACATTCTTCATTATGCATTTCCGATGATGCTTTTTCGGCGGCAAATTCCTGGGTATGGTCTGATTGAAGCCTTCGGCCTATATGACTGCGTTTTATATTGCAGGACTTCTTATTCTATTCAATCGACGTAGCCACCGCTACGCCTTATTCCTCCGCCTTGCATATGAAATTAAACCTTTACAGGATAAAAACGCAGGGCTATAATGGAATCAGAAGGAAATGGATGAGCCTTTTCGGAAATACGATATCTGGGAAATGAAAAAGCAGATGCGGAAGAATACTATATGAAAAAGGTCCCAACTGTACGGTTCAAGGCTCCAGAAGAAAGGAAACAAAAGAGATGGAAACAATCGGCATTATCGAAGACGATGAACTGCTTGCGCAGGCGCTGGCTATCGCTCTCCGAAAGGAGGGCTACCAGACTTTGTCCGCCGTGAACTGCAGGGAGGGCAGGCATTTGCTGGAAAAAAATCCGGACCTGCTGCTGATCGACATCAATTTGCCCGACGGCGACGGGATCAGCTTCTGCCGGGACATGCGCAGATATCAGGATATTCCGGCTATCTTCCTGACCGGGCAGGACGAAGAGGAGGACATGCTGGGAGCGTTCACCGCAGGAGCAGACGACTACGTGGTGAAACCATTTCCCATGCGTGTTCTGACCAAACGGATCCAGGCCGTTTTGTTCCGGTGCGGAGAGAAAAAAGAGGCGTTTCTGTATCGGGGGCTTGCAATCGAATTTGCCCGCAAGCGGGTCACCCGAGGCGGAGAAGAGATTCCGCTGACGATGAAGGAATACCGCCTGCTGGAATATCTGGCCAGGAACAAGGGACAGCTCCTCACCAAAAATCAGATCCTGGAGCAGGTGTGGGATGTGGACGGCACGTTCGTAGGAGAAAACACGGTCAGCATGACGGTTACCCGCCTGCGCAGGAAGATCGAGCCGGATGCCGCGAATCCGGTGTATATCAAAAATGTATTCGGACAGGGATATGTCTTTGGGGAATAAAACAGGTGAGTATCAGCGATTCAGAATGGCAGATGCCGCTATTAGGAACAGGCCGTAATTATGAAAAAATTCCACCTGCAACCGTACAGGCGGGAAAGAATGAAGAAAAAAGGACGGAAATAAAAAATGGCAGTATGGTGTATGATCACGGCGGCGCTGGTAGCTTTAAGTACCGGCGCCGTCTGGTACGGACAGGGAAAATACAGGGAAAGGGAGCTGGCGGAGATCTCTTCCATGCTGGAATGCGTTCTGGACGGCAGGGAGTTTCCGGAGTATGTGCCCTGCCGGGAAACGCTTTCCTCCAAGATACAGCATCAGCTTTCCCGCCTGCAGCGCATGACGAAGGGATATCATGCGCGTCTGGAACAGGACCGGGATTCCATCAAAAATCTCATCACGGAGATCGCGCACCAGATGCGGACGCCGCTTACCAATATCGAGTCCTATCTGGACTTTTTACAGGATCCGGATCTGAGCGGGACCGAACGGGAAAGCTATCTGAAAGCGGCGTCGCTTTCAGAAAAGAAGATCCATTTCCTTGCGGAGAGCTTTATCCGGATGTCCAGGTTGGAGCACCGGATCATCCGCATCCGCCGCGATGACACCGATCTTTTGCTGACCCTTGAGGAAGCGGCGGACCAGGTACGGAGAAAGGCTCAGGAGCAGGGCCTTCGGATCCGCACTGATTTTCCGGAAAAGCTGCTCCACCCCCATGACGCGGACTGGCTGGGGGAGGCTGTCTTCAACCTGCTGGACAATGCGGTAAAGTACTCCCTTCCGGCGGCGGACAGGGCAGCCGGGAATGCCGGGGAGAACTTCCAGGAAGCAGGAAGCCGGACCGGGGAAAAGAATGAGATCGCATTCCATACGGATCAGAGCGAAAAAGATGTAATGCCCTCCTGCGCGGAACAGACCGAAGAAAATGAGATCCTGCTGGGCGCCCGGCAGAATGAAATGTTCGTGCGGATCTGGGTCAGCGACCATGGGATCGGGATTGAAGAGGGGGACGAGTCAAAGGTCTTCCAGCGCTTTTACAGAGGAAGCAACGCAAAGAAAACAGAAGGCTTTGGACTGGGGCTCTACCTGACAAGAGAGATCGTCCTTCTTCACAACGGATTTGTAAAGCTGAAACGGCAGAAGGATGGAACCTGCGTGGAGATCTATCTGGAAAGATATTCTGCCTAAAATATTTCCAGGGAATACAATCCTTGTGTGGAATACAGCTGTAGAATAGCCTGTGGAGCTTGAAAAATATACTGTAATATAAGCAATCAGTGCGATAAAAAAGAGTGCTTAGCGCTCTTTTTTATATGTAAAGAAATTTTTGATTTGTTAGTAATTTGTTAGATTTCCCTTTTATACTAAAAGCAGTGTACAGAGTAATCCCAGGAAGGAACAGGAACCAGAAACGGTTGAGTTCTTAATCGGCCGCGGACCATAGTGCATCCAGCGAAGGAAAGGGAGCCTCTTACACGGATGACTGCAGACAGGAGGGATTTTAAGCGATGGAGATCGTAAGAACAGAGGGACTGAAAAAATATTTTGTGAACGGAGACTATGAGGTCCGGGCCTTGGACGGCGTGGACATTTCCATTGAGGAAGGGGAATTTGTGGCGCTGGTAGGCAGCTCCGGCTCGGGAAAGAGCACGCTTTTAAACATGCTGGGCGGCCTGGATACGCCTACAAAAGGGGACGTACTGATCCGCGGGCAGAGCCTGAAAACGATGAAGAGGGATGAAAAGACCATTTTCCGGAGACGCAATATCGGGTTTGTATTCCAGCAGTTCAACCTGGTGCCGGTGTTAAATGTCTATGAAAACATCATCCTGCCCCTGCGTCTGGACGGCCTGACACCGGATGAAGCATTTTTAAAGCAGATCGTTCAGACATTGAACATTGAGGAAAAAATGGGGCAGATGCCTTCCACACTTTCCGGCGGCCAGCAGCAGAGGGCGGCCATCGCAAGGGCTCTGAGTGTAAAGCCCGCCATCATCCTGGCCGACGAGCCCACCGGAAACCTGGACTCCCGGGCCAGCATGGAGGTGGCAGGGCTTTTAAAAACCTGCGCGGTCCATTTCAACCAGACGGTCATCCTGGTGACTCACGATGAGGAAGTGGCCCAGATGGCGGACCGGATCCTTCCTATAGAGGACGGGAAGATCATGATGCGGGAAGGGAGGGGCTGAGATGCGGATTTTCGGAAGAAACACTCCCAACAACAACCAGAGCGCGGTCAGGCTTTTGGCAAAGGCATATCGGCGGAGCGGCAGGGGGAGGAATCTCCTTCTGGCAGGAACGTCTGCCCTTGGAATCGTGGTATTGTGCACGGTATTCAGTATCGCGTTCGGAAAGATAGAGGCAGACTATCTGCAGTCGGCCAGAACCTCCGGCACCGTAGCGTCTACCATCCTGGAACGGGGAACCATGGAGCAGTACCATGCGATCCGGGAACTGGATTATATCGAAGATGTAGGCAGAGAAGTGGATGCGGGCACAATCCGGCAGGGGGAAGATTTTTGGGCCTGTCTGACAGTGTTGGATGAAACGGCATGGGAGAAAATGACGGTGCCTGCGTATACCCATATCCAGGGAAGCTATCCCCGGAAGGAAGGGGAACTGATGCTCCCGGTAAGGGCGCTGGAAGCACTGCGCATTACCCGGCCGGAAATCGGGATGGAGATCCCCCTGTCCGCGGAACTGGACTCCGGGAAGAGGCAGGACACGGTATTTACCCTGTGCGGGTGGTATCGGGATTATGTGGATCCGGCAGTGTACCCGCCGATCGGATATGTCAGTGAAGCGCAGCTGGAGCAATGGGGAGGAAGCCTGGAAGAGCCGGATGTCCTGCTGATCAGCCAGAAAAATACCATGGACGGTTATGAGACGGAAGCGCGGCTTTATGAGGATGTTCAGGTCAGGGACAGGGTACAGCAGTTCCATGGCGGAAACCGCCTGCTCTATTTCATCATGGATGATTTTGTGGGAGGCTTTCGGATGGCGGCTATTTGCGGGGGGCTTGTCCTGCTGGGCGTTTTTTTCCTGATCTATAATATCTCCGGAATTTCCATCCAGAAAGAAATCCGTCAGATCGGACTTCTGGATACCCTGGGCACCACGCAAAAGCAGATCTGCGCAATGTATCTTCGGCAGACCGCGGCAACGGTCCTGCAGGGAGCGATGCTTGGCACGGCACTGTCTGCGGCGGTGGTCCTGTTCGCGGTTCCCCGGGCGCTGGGGAACCTGTACCTCTATAATTACGGAAAATCCGCGGAGCTGATGGTATTTCGGCCCGAACTGCTCGGGACAGCCGTGCTGTTTACTGTGGCCGTCATCTTCGGGGCGGCGGCATACACCATTGTCCGGGCGGCAGGCATGACTCCGTTGGAGGCGCTTCATTTCACAGGGATGACGGAAAAAAGGAAGGGAAGCAGGAAAACAGCGGAAATAAAAAGAGACAAGGGCAAAGAGCGGCAGAAACAAAAGGAGCAAAGCCAAAAGCAGCAGAAACAGAAGCAGGCGCAGAAACCAAAAAAGTATCTCCATACAGCCTTCCAGAAGCCGGTGCTCTATCTGGCATGGCAGAACGTGTTCCGGTATAAAAAACGGTTTTTCCTGACCGTACTGTCTCTGTTTCTGGGAGTTGTCACGGCGCTGGGAGCAGTCGTCCTGACAAAGGGGACGGACCAGACTTACGCCATTGAAAAGAACAGGGATTTTAAGATCGGCGGCACTATTATGGGAACCGTGGCCACGGTGGACGGCGTGGAGATCTCGAACCAGGATGATGAGTTTGAACTGATCACACCGGAGACAAAGGAGCGTCTTCTGGCCATTCAGGGGATGCGCAGGGAGAGCGCGGATATTATAAGAGGGGGCTATCTCTTTATGGACCGGACGGCAGAGGCGGTAAAGCCTTTGGCGGAAGCCTACGGATACGGAACCCATGAAGAAGGGGGAGAAGCGGACATGGAAGAAGAGGAGCCGGGGCTGCCGGATTCCTGGACATATTTCTTTGTTCAGATCGTGGATGAGGAGTATATGCAGGAGCTGGAAGCCTATGTGAAGGAAAATCATCTGAAAGCGGATCTCGAAAGCCTGCGGAACGGAACCGGAGCCATCCTGCTCCATTACCATGCGCTGTCTCCAACCTTAAGTGAAGAGGCCGATGAAAAAACAGGGCTTCCCCTGACCTTCTGGCAGTTTCCCTCCAGGGAGGAACGGACGGAGGCCTGGAACACTATGGACCTGGCCGGTTTTGAAAACTGGCGCCGGGAGAACTGCGATATCGTACAGCTGGAAGCGGCCGGATTCCTGAATATAAGGGCAAAGGGATTTCCGAAGCCGCAGATGTATTTTACCAGTTCGGTCATGTGGTATGCGCTTGTCAGCGAGGAGGGCTTCCAAAGGCTTGGCACCCAAGAAAAAATGTATGGCATGGAGATGGATGTGGAGCGTGCTCATGAGCCGGCGGCCAAAGCGGCGGTCCAGAAGATCATTCAGGATGAGAACCGCAGGGATCCAAGCCTGTACCTGCGTGTATATTGTAAATCCGATGAACTGGCCAGCAGTCAGAGCTATATCCGGACCAACCGAATCATCCTGGGGGCGCTCAGCCTGGTATTGATCCTGATGGGCTTTCTGAATTACCTGAATGTGATCGTCACAGGCATCCTTTCCCGGCAGAGGGAGCTGGCGGTGATGGAGAGCGTGGGGATGACAGGAAGGCAGATCCAGCGGATGCTGGCGGCAGAAGGCGCTGTCTACTGCGGGATTGTAGGGGCTTTGGTGTCCACCGTGGGAAGCGGGATCCTGTATCTGCTTAAGCTGTATATGGAACACAGGATCACATACTTCAAGTTCCTTTATCCCGGAGCCGCGGCAGGGGGGATTCTGGCTCTGATCTTCCTGGCCTGCCTCAGCGTTCCCCTGATCATGTATGGGCATCTGGAAAAAAGGAGCCTGACCCGGAGGACGGCGGAGGAGTGATCGGCGGATCTTTCCGGGACGGAATCATCTGGCAGCGCTTCGGCCATGACATCCGAATGCGGTATCATGGCCGTTCATAAGATGCAGGGAGCTGCGGGAAAATCACTACCGCGCTGCCGCTAACCGACCGTATGCGCGATATAGGTCAGATGGTCGCCCAGCCGTTCCAGATTGGACACCAGATTGATATACACGCTGCTGCATTCCGGCCTGCATTCACCGGAATGCAGCCGTTCCATGTGCCGGTTCAAAAGCTTTTTCCGGAAGGCGTCGATCTCCTGCTCCGTCTGGTCGATCCGCGCAAGCAGCTCCAGGTCCTTTTCCAGGATCAGTCGTTTGGTCAGTTCATACATCTCCTCGACCCGGAGCACCATGGCGCCGATCTCTTCCTTGACCGTGCCGGAAAAATGAAGGTCATGCCGGATGGTCCTCTGGGTATATTTTGTAAAATTATCCGCAATCTCCGCAATCCTCATGATATCTCCCACATTGTTGTGGAGGGTCGAGATATTTTCCTCATCGGACAGCTTGCTCTGGGCGGACAGACGGATCAGATAATTTACGATGGCATGATAAATGCCGCCTGCCTGGTTGATCTTTTCCAGGCTGGGTTCGATCAGGCTCTTATCCTTTTTCTCAAAGGAACGGTATGCGGTTCGAAACGCGTCCATCGCGGTATCCGACAGCAGGACCATTTCCTTTTCCAGCTGGGAAATGGCGATGGAAGCGGAGGAGAGCATCCTTTCGTCCAGGTAGGTTACCGCGGTTTCGGTCTTCTTTTCCTGGATCAATAATTCCGATATTTTTACAAATATATTACAGAACGGCAGAAACAGCATGGTACACGTCACATTGAAAAAGGTGTGGAACATGGCGATCTCTGTCGCCGCGGATTCGAACCAGGCGCGGAAGGTGGCATTCATAAAGTCCGGCCAGCACATCAGCAGGATGAAAAAGAAGACCGAGCCGAAGGTGTTGAACATCAGGTGGATCAGCCCCGCCCGCTTCGCGTTTGCCCCGGATGTAAGGGAGGACATCAGGGCGGTCACGCAGGAGCCGATATTGGTACCCAGGATAATATACAGGACTTCATTTCCTCCGGTTCCGATCGTCAGCCCGGCTACCGACATGGCGATGATCACCGAGGTCGTCGCGGAACTGGACTGGACCAGAGCCGTGAGGAAGATTCCGATCCCAAACAGCAGGAACGGGTTCGTCACCGTCTCAAATATCGTCTGTATGGCGTCCCGGTTGACCTTCATCGCGTCCGACATCAGGGACAGGCCGATGAAGATCAATCCCAGGCCGGATAATATAAACCCGGTCTTCTGCAGGCTGTCACTTTTGCAGACCATGGTCATCATCATACCGATAAATACGCAGAGCTGTATATATGTAGTAACAGGAAACGCGCTCAGCGCGGCAATCTGAGCCGTGATGGTGGTTCCGATGTTGGCGCCCATGATCATGGCCGCAGCCTGGTGCAGGTTCATGATCCCCACATTGACAAACCCCACGATCAGCACGGTCGTTACGCCGGAGCTCTGGATCAGGGCCGTAGTGGCGGCTCCGATCCCTACATTGACAAGCCGCCTGTCGGCCGTCTTTTCGAACAGATCCTTGATCTTTCCTGTGGCAAGCTGTTCGATATTGGCCGTGAGCAGGTGTACCCCGACCAAAAATACGCCTGTGCCGGCCAGCAGCCGGACTGCAAACATGATCAATTCTGCAAATGTCATCTTCATTTCCTCCGTATATATGTTCTCCACCGCCCCAAACCGTACAACGGAATGGCCGGCTCCTCCTTTAGATACCTGTCATATCCAGAAAGACTGCCGGAAGCAGTTCTCTGGATGCTTTCACGGCAAAGCGCAAAAAAGCGAGACAATGCCGTTTTGATACAGCAAAGTCTCGCTATTTCATCACAGAGCCGGATTCGGAAATCGTATTGACGGCTAAGTAAACACAGGATCCTGTGCAAGCTACTCCCTTTGACGCATATAGTATATAAGTTTTCGGCGGGGTTGTCAATCTGTCTTTCGCGCAAATATCTTTTTATAAAATGAACAGTCTAAGATACAGATGAGAAAAACGACATAATACATAAAAATATAAGTTGAGACTTAGGAAAGATGATGATAATATAAAAACATAAAAGGATGCCATCAAAGTAATAACGGGTATTCGCGGATGCGGGCGGATATGGGACATATCCTGGAAAATGTAGTTTACCTGGAGCTGCTGAGAAGAGGCTATGAAGTGTATATCGGAAAAGCGGGGAACGCGGAAATCGACTTTGTCGCGATCGGTGAAGAGGGAGAAGAGTATTACCAGGTCGCTCTGACCGTTTTAGAGAAAAGCATATTGGAACGGGAACTTGCCCTCTGGAAAGTATCCGCGACCACAATCCCAAGTACCTGCTGACTATGGATTTTACGCCGCTGACATCCCATAATGGGATCAAACAGTGGAATGTGCTGGAGTGGCTGAGGAAAGAATGAGACTGACGATCTTCATAAATATAAATCTGCAGGAAAATGACCGATACAGATTCGAAGGCGGCAGATTGCGGAGATGAATTTTCAAACACGCTCTAAGCTGTAAAAAGGAGGAGATGAAACAATGCCGGCATTTTTAAAGGACTTATCAAAATTTTACGGAACCGGGGAGCGCAACCAGGCAGGACAGACGCTGGAGGAATTTTTAGAGGGCTACGACCCTTATAAATACCGGACTCCAAGCTGCACGGCGGATGCCGTGATCTTTTCCTGTGCGGAACCCCTGACCAGGGAGCTTCGGGGCATCCGGCTCCTGCTGGTGAAGCGGAGCAATCATCCAAGTATCGGATATTGGGCGCTGCCCGGCGGTTTTGTGGATATGGAGGAGAACCTGGAGGAATCCGCAAAACGGGAATTGCTGGAAGAGACGGGGATCAGCGGCCTGCCCATGGAGCAGATCGGGGCCTATGGGAATTATGACCGGGATCCCCGGACCCGTGTGATCACTACGGCATACATGGCGCTTGTACAGGGGAAGGAGTTAAAAGCCCGGGCCGGGGATGACGCGGCAGACGCGGTGTGGTGCGAATTAGAGTTGGAAAAAATAGCGGACGGCGGGGCGGTTGATCCGGAAGCAAAGCGGCAGCAGGCAGAGGAAGGAGGAGACTCTGGTACGGATGCTTCCCGGAACGGTGGGCAGCAGGGATAGGAGACCGAGATCACGACCTACCGGCTTTCTGTGAAAAACCAGGAAAAGGGTCTGGATACCTGCGCGCTGGTAGAACGCAAGAGGCGCTCGGGGCTGATCCGGGAAGAGTCATTTACGGTAAAGGACTGCGGACGGATCGCGGTGGACCATGCGGCGATCATTGTCCAGGCGCTGACGATCCTGCAGGAGCGGTGCGGGTGATATGTGGAATAGAAATTGGTTACTGTGAATAGTAACGAAATTGTTCGTAAGTGCATAAAAAGGTCTGGACAATCTATGTCTTGAAAAATGGTTGAAATATAGTACAATATAGTTACACGTCATACGTATATTCTGATTCGAAAAGCAGGAGGTCAGATTGCCATGGAATCGAACGAAGATTCTATTAAAATTTTGGAAATGCGGATTCGGCAGCAAATGAATGTTTCCTTACAGAAGAACATGAAACCGGAAAATGTAAAATACTATATGCCATCAGCAGAGCTTTCGAAGCCTGTCATGCCGATATCCGATGTGCCGAAGCCTGTCACGCCGTTACCCAGTGTGCCGAAGCCTGTCATGCCGATATCCGATGTACCGGAGTCTGTATCGCAGGCAGCAGAGGTGAATCCGCCTGCCGATGCGGAGTACATAGACAGGGCGGTCGGGGTGCCGCCCATGCCGGAATTCGAGCATATAGAAATTCCGGAGTCAAAAGAGAGTCAGCATGCGAAGGCATTGACCGGCTATGAGACATCCCGGTCACTGGACCGGAATGGAACTTTTCGCATGGAAGACATGCATTTTCTGGACGCGAAGGGATAGGAGGAACAGGGCAATTCCCAAAATTAATGAAAAGAATGAAAACAAGATGTATCCGTTATTTCCATGCGGTTCCTTACAGCGAGATCTCAGCCCGCACTCCCATTTCCGTATTCTGCACGGTGAGAGACAGATGATGCAGGGCGCAGATTTTCCGGGTGAGATACAGACCCACCCCTAAGTGCTTTTCCTCATCCTCCAAATGCCTCTGCCCGCTGTAGAACATTTCAAACACATGGGGCAGATCCGCTTCCGGAATATGCTCCCCGGTATTTTCCATACTGCACCGGTCTTTGCCGACGATGATCCGGATCGTTCCGCTTTCTGTATTGTAGGAAATTGCGTTGGACAGCAGGTTCCAGATTGCCTTTTCCAGGTATTTCCGGTCGCCGGTTACATGAAATTCCTCCTCCGCCTGATACAATACCAGAAGCTTTTTGCCGGAAATGACATCATCCAGCTTTTCCAGCTGTGTCTGGATCAGATCATTGAGGCAGACCGGTTCTTTTTTCAGAACCAGCTTTTCCGAATCCAGCCGGGACACATAAATCATTTCCGCGGCCAGGCCGTCCATCTCTTCTGTCTTAAGGATGATCTGGTCCAGATAATGATCCCGCTTTACCTGTACCGTGTCCTCCTTTAAGTTTTCCGCATAGCCGCGGATCGCGCACAGGGGCGTTTTCAGCTCATGGGCGATGGCATTGGTGAAATCCCGGCGGTTTTCTTCCAGGGCATCCCGCCGGAGGTTGGTCCGGTGGATCGCAAAGGCTAAGACACCTGCGCATACCAACATACAGGCAAAGCCCAGCAGATAGAAGTATCTCATATAGTCCATGGCGGCAAGCCAGGGATGGCAGTCCACAGCCGCAACCAGATAATATCTGCCCGCAAGCCTGTCATCCTGGGGAATGAAGATTTCAGAGACCTTTTTTGTCTGCGGCTGGAAAGGCGGGAGCGAGTCAGCAGACGCATAGTACTGGGGCAGTGTATAGAACAGGTCTTTGTCCAGCTTCAGGTTCTGTAGAAAGGAATTTTCCTGCCAGGAAAGCCAGCGGTCATATCCGGAGGAGAGATAAGGAAAAAGGTAGTTAGGGTAACACTCCAGCTCAAAAAAGTAATTTTGTGGGATCCCGGAAATATCAATATCCGGATTTGTCCATGACCAGACGATCATGCTGTGATCCCAGATGTCGTTTGAAAAAAGGATTAATTCATCCTGTTCCGGGTGTGTCTGGCTGTCAGCAGATACTTCGGAGCTGTTTTTTTCTTTCTGCTCTTTGTTCCAGTTCATTTCCTGCACTATGATCTGAACCGGCACGTCGCTTCCTCTCTCGAATGCCATAGTGATACGATAGTCTATAGAGTTATATTCAGGCGGGGATCCTCCTCTTTTAGGAGAAATATTCCATTTGGCTTGAAGGCTTGTGAGCTGCTGTTTTCCATAATATGCCAGTTCCTTGAGTGCTTCCTGACTGAGATAATTCTCTATAGGAGAATAGCTCTGGGCCAGATTGGTATCCGGATACACAAGGCCGACCAGATTCTGGCTTTGTGAAAGTAAGGCCTTCTCCTCGTTAAACAGTGCGAAGGAGCACTGGAAATGGACATTGTTCGTCGTTGTCATAGAGCATAGAACATAGTCATAGCGTTGGATGGCTGCTTTCATGTTTCCATTTGCCAGCCATGCGTTGTCTCTTTCAGCCCCAAGTATCGTTTCTTCCGTTTCATGGATTACGGCGTTAAAATCTGTTTCAAATAGTTCCATAAATGTTCCTTTGATCAGAAATGTAGCGATTCCCATCAGCGCCAGATACAAGGCCAGAAATCCTGCCAGCACCGGCAGAAACGTATGGATCCATTTTTTCTTTCGTTTCATTCCGTCACCTCCAGACAATACCCGGACTTTCGGAAGGTCCGGATGCTGCATTTGCTGCGTTCCATTGCTTTTCGAAGCATCTTGATGTGGTTGTCCACGACCCGCTCATTTCCCTCAAAATCATATCCCCAGAACCGGATCAGGAGCTGCTCCCGGCTAAAGACCCGGTTAGGATTCTCCATAAAGAAAAGGAGCATCTCATATTCCCTGGGCGCCAGCGGCAGAGCGGCTCCCTGCGCCAGGATCTGCCGTTTCCTAAAATCCGCCTCCAGATCGCCCCGGCGAAGGCTTTGGAAGGGGGCCTCCCCCCGGACGCGGCTCATCAGGGACATGGATTTGGCATACAGCACCGGCAGGGAAAAAGGCTTGGTCACATAATCGTCGGCGCCCAAAGAATAGCCGTTCAGCTCGTCCTCCTCCATGACCCGGGCCGTGATGAAAATGACCGGTACGTCGCTGCGCTCCCGGATCCGCCGGCATACGGCAAATCCATTCAGCTTCGGGAGCATGACGTCCAGCAGGATCAGCTGGAAGGAGGCTTTAGTTACTTTTTCCAGGGCATCCTCCCCATTTGCGGCTTCGGTGATCTGCCAGCCCTTGCTTCCAAAATAGTCGGAAATGGTTTCGCGCAGAGCAGGATCGTCCTCTACGATCAATACATGCATTGCCATGTTTTTCACCTCGTTTCTTTCCGTTTCATTATCCTGTATACTGCGGATGACTGCAGGTCACGTCCCGGCAGGGTGTGCTCTGCAGCGCAGGCAGTTTCGGTGTTATAAAAAAATAAGTGATATTGGAAAATACTGTCACAGATACTATACCATGGAAATATATACTTATTGTATACTGATACAAAGAAGTTTTTTTCTGTACGTTTTTGACGAATGGATGAGCAGGCTGGAGGCTCTTTAGAGCATCCAACCGTACAGGTGGAATTTTTCCAACTGGATAAGCGGGATAGATGAACCGGCTTTTCCCAGCGGCGGATCCCCCAGAAGGAAAAGCCGGTTCAAAAGAGATTCCGAAAGATGATCATTCCCACGGATTTCCGTCCGGGGAGACACTCTGCTGTTCCCTCAGCCATTCCCGGAGGAAATACCGGAAGGATCCCTCCTCCTCCCGGGCGTGGTAGAGGTCGCCCGTCTCGCGGGTATAGCTCTGCATCAGAAAAGCGACCTCATAGGTCCGGCTGTCTTCCAGCTCAGCGCCGCCCTTTGTCACCAGGATATAGGGATAGGGTCTTCCGTCTCCGCCCAGATCATAGCCCTCCTCTGCCAGCTCTTTGGCTTCGGCTCCGGTCATGGTCAGGATAGAATATGTTCCGTCGTGTCCCGGGGAAATGGTGCTGGCCGTCTCGGCAGTGACCGTGCCCTTGTAGAGCTTTCCGCTGATGCCGGCCCCCAGCTCCCGCTCCTTATAAAAGGTAGCGGCAGGGATCATGGCCGCGTCCGCACCCACGCTGCTTCCCAGAGCCTTTCCAGCCAGCGCCGCGGTTTCCTCAATGGTAAAGTCCGCGGTGCACTCGCACAGATTTTTGATGTCCTCATTGCCGAGCTCCCGGGCTTCCAGCTTGTCCAGGATAGTGACGCATTTCTCGGTGTCCAGTCCTTCCTCCCGGCTGAACCACCGTTTACAGACCTTTCCCATGTCATAGAGAATATTTTCCCAGTGGGTAAAAGTGACCGGGAAAATCCGGCCGTCACGCTGGGCCAGCAGCGCGTCATAAATCAGGGAATCCTCCTCGGCTGTTGCGCTTGCCAGTACGCTCAGCCTGCAGAGCGTCTGATCGGTAATGAAGGTGTCCTGCCCCTCGGGGGAGTAGAGCAGGGACAGCATCTTGAGCGCGTCCTCCAATTTTTTCTCATTGCCAGGTTCTGTCAACCGGCTGCTGATGCCGATATAGCTGACCGGCTGATAAATATAGATATTTTTACTGCCGTCTTCGCTGATATAAGGCATCATTCCCAGCTGATCGCCGTCAGGCAGCGCGGTTTTGCTGACCTCCAGCATGGAGGTGCAGAACATAGCCTGCCGGTCTCCCAGCGCCTCTGTGATCAGATCCTGAGCGCTCCGCTCCTTCGGGTCTGCGGAGTACATTCCGATATCAATGTACTGCTGGACGTAGTCCATGGTATCTTCCCATGTTCCTGCGGCGGATGCATTGCCGGACAGAAAATCCTGCTCCCACCGGATCCCGTCCGGAGTCGAGAACCAGCCGGTCTTGGCCAGGTTGAAAACCGCGGAAAAAGAGTCGTCATTGAACCGGGTCCCCACCAGTCCGGGCGCCATCCCGGCTTTTTGGATCTGGCCGCACAGCGCCTCCAGCTCGTCAAAATCAGCAGGCACCGTCCAGCCGTTCTCCTCCATCAGCGTTTGATTGTAGTAGATCCCATGCAGGGAGGTGCTGACAGGCAGAAGATAGACCCCGCCGTCCACGGAGGCATCTTCCACAAACGCCGGACAGATCTCATCTATGAAATCAAAGCCGGACAGGTCTGCCAGCCGTTCACTCGCAAGCGCGGGGTCCAGGACCTGGGAAGTGACAAAAATGTCCGGGATATCGTTTCCTCGCATCTGAGACCATTCATAGCTGGTAGGGCTGGTACCCGCATAGGTGGAAAAACCAAGATGGATCTCAGGATAAGCTTTGTCCGCCAGCTTTAGAAAGCTTTCATAGCCGGTCCGTGTGCCCCAGGTCAGATCCGGCTCACCGGTATCGTCTTTCTCGTTGGTACAGGCAGTTAACAGGAATATTGCGGCCGCGGACAGAACCGAGACGCGGCGCAGCAGTTTTGCGTTCATGAAAAAAACTCCTTTCGTGTGTCATGATAATGCCTTCAGCGGAGATTTTCATTGACTTTCCGCAAAGGAATACTATGGCAGATTTATGATTTTATCATATCATATCTGAAAGTGATTTTCAATTTTTGAAACGATTCTGAACGAAAGCAATAGAAAAGTTACTGTTCACACGGTCCCTCTGGATCATTCCTGTGTATAATGACAGTATGGAATTAGAAAGCGATTTGTATTATGAAAAATAGCTATATAAATATGTAAAACTGATAAAGGCAGCAGGAATCGAGTATCTCTATGATTCCTACTGCCTATTTTTCAGTTAATGTGTAAATATTGTCCATGGCATTATTTTCTGCCGGACGGTACATAGAACTGCCCGCTCATCATAGCCAGTCCTCCGCAGATGACTTCCGCATTCTCTTCCCAATACTTTTTGAATCCCGCAATCATCCTCTCTACCAGGTTCGCATTTGCTTCAAGCATGTATCTTGCGTCTTTCGCTGTCATATTTGTATACATAATCTGTTTCTCCTTTTCTGATTTATATTCTGTCTTACTGTCTGTTTCCCTGTGACGTGTATTATCTTATCACGGTGGGAAACAAATTTTTAGATAAATTATTGATGAAAAATTAGGGCAATATTGACATTTTTACTGGGCGGTTCCGGTAATTCACAGTATGAAACAAGCCCGGGAGGGAAATCGGCAAAAGGGCTGTTTTCTAACTTCTTTCTGATTTGAAATATAATGCAATGCCGGCTAAAGCGACAAAACATTCCGTAATTGGAAAGGACAGCCATACCCCCGTCATTTTTAATAGAAATGACAGGAAAAACGCCATAGGGATTATAATTAAAAGACCTCTTGACAGTGAAACAATTTGTGCGGGCAGGGCTTTTTCTATGGATGTAAAATATGAGGATATAATGATATTAAATCCCACAAATGGAATCGCTGTAAAATACAATTTTAACCCGGTTTCTGCAATCTGCTGCAGCTGTATATTCTGCTCACTGTTAAATATGCTGACGATTGGATTGGCAGATAATAAAAAAATAAAATAAATGCCGCAAGATATAACCAGCATTGTTATTAAGGCATATTTCAAAATCTGTTTCTGACTTTCACGCTCACCATATCCATATACCCTGCTTAAAATGGGCTGCGTTCCCTGTGCTATCCCTGTATAAATGGAAATGACCACAAGCGACAGGTTTGCAACCACGCCATAAGCAGCCACACCAATATTTCCCCGCAGATGCAGAATAATAGCGTTAAAAGCGATTATTACAATTCCAGAAGCCATTTCTGTGATGAAAGACGGAACACCTAAAGAAAGGATATCTCTTGTCAATCGAAATGACAGATTTATTCGTACGAAATGAAACTGGTTTTGCTTTGTGAGCCAATGCCTGGATAAAACAGTCAAACTAATAACGGGTGCTAAACTTGTAGCGAATACTGCGCCGAATATTCCCATATGAAGGGGGAATATAAATATATAATCTAAGATTATGTTTGAGAAGCTTCCAGTCAGCATACCAATCATCGATAATTTAGGATTTCCGTCATTTCTGACAAAGCAGGTCATTGTGTCATTCGCCATAAATGCCGGAGCGAATAGCAGAATAACCTGTAAATATGTTTTTGTCATATGAAAAACCTCTTTGTCAGCACCTAATAGTTTTGTCAGGTTTTTAGAAAAGAAAATGCCTGTCAGCACGAAAATGACAGCCAATACAGCCATCATACATACTGTGTTTGAAAAAGCCTTATCCGCGTTTTTATATTTTTTTTGTCCTCTGTAAATGGAATATTTTGTTGCGCCTCCCATTCCAAACATCAGACCGCTTCCATGAATAAGGCTATAAACAGGAATGGCCAGGTTAAGCGCAGTCAGACCATTTGCGCCCAAACCGTTTGAAATAAAAAAGGTATCGGCAAGTATGTAACATGATAAGCCAATCATACCACATATATTTAGGATTACATATTGAAAAAATTCTCTTAAAAGTGTTTCTGCTTTCATAGATATCTCCTTTAAAAACAAAAGGCGCCAGAACATTCTATCTTCTATGACCTAACGATAGAATGTCTGACGCAAAATCTCTTTACCCGGTGGCAAAAGAGCAACGTTGTTTCCAGTATTTTTATTTCTGTTCTTCTACTTCAATCTTACGGATCTGCTTTGTGCGGATCTCTTCACAGATTTCACGGATAAAGGTATCCAGCGGCTTCTGGCCTTCATCGCCCAGATAACGGCTGCGTACCGATACCACGCCTTCCTCCTGCTCTTTGGCGCCCACGACCAGCATAAACGGAACCCGGTTCAGGCGGGCGTCACGGATCTTGTAGCCCATTTTCTCGGAGCGCTGATCCACGGAGCAGCGGATGCGGGCCTCTTTCAGTTTTTGCTCCACCTGGGCCGCATAATCGTGGTATTTATCCGAGATCGGGATGATGCGCACCTGCTCCGGACAGAGCCAGGTCGGGAACAGGCCGGCATATTTCTCGATCAGCCATGCCAGTGTTCGCTCGTAGCAGCCCATGGAGGTTCTGTGGATGATGTAGGGGCGTTTCTTGTCGCCGTTTTCATCAATAAAATACATATCAAACTGTTCCGCCAGCAGGGCATCCCACTGAATGGTGATCATGGTATCTTCCTTGCCGTATACGTTTTTGGCATTGATATCCACCTTGGGGCCGTAGAACGCGGCTTCGCCCACGTCCTCGACAAATGGGATGTTCAGCTCCTGGAGCATGGTGCGGATATGGCCTTCGGTTTCCTCCCAGACTTCCGGCGAGCCGATGTATTTTTCACTGTTTTCCGGATCCCATTTGGACAGGTGGTAGGTCACATCCTCCTCCACGCCCAGAACCTGCAGGATATGCTGTGCCAAGGCGATACAGTCTTTGAACTCCTTTACCATCTGGTCCGGCCTTACAACCAGATGCCCCTCGGAAATGGTAAACTGGCGAACCCGTGTGAGACCGTGCATCTCGCCGGAATCCTCGTTGCGGAAGAGGGTCGAGGTCTCGCCGTAGCGCAGGGGCAGATCCCGGTAGCTGTGCTGCTCGGCCTTATATACATAGTACTGGAAGGGGCAGGTCATGGGGCGCAGGGCAAAGACTTCTTTGTCCTTGTCTTCATCCCCCAGCACAAACATCCCCTCTTTGTAGTGATCCCAGTGTCCGGAGATCTTGTACAGGTCGCTCTTTGCCATCAGCGGGGTTTTGGTGCGGATGTATCCCCACTCGTTGTCCTCCAGATCCTCGATCCAGCGCTGCAGCTCTTTGAGCATGATCACGCCGTTGGGCATGAGAAGGGGCAGCCCCTGCCCGATCACGTCCACGGTGGTGAACAGCTTCATTTCCCGGCCCAGCTTGTTGTGGTCGCGTTTTTTCGCCTCTTCCAACATGGTGAGATGCTCCTGCAGCTCGTCCTTTGTGCCGTAGGCGGTTCCGTAGATCCTGGCCAGCATCTGATTTTTTTCATTGCCTCTCCAGTAAGCGCCGGAGGAGGAGATCAGTTTGAACGCCTTGACGCCCTTGGTGCTCATCAGGTGGGGGCCTGCGCACAGATCGACCCAATCTCCCTGGGAATAGAAGGAAATCTCCGCGTCCTCGGGAAGATCCTGGATCAGCTCTACTTTATAGGGTTCATTTTTCTCCTTGAAAAACGCGATGGCGTCCTCACGGGATTTGGTGAAATGTTCGATCTTTGCGCCCTTCTTGATGATCTTTTTCATTTCCTTCTCAATGGCGTCCAGATCCTCCCTGGAAAACGGGGCGCTTTCAAAGTCATAATAGAATCCGGTATCAATAGACGGACCGATGGCGACCCTGGCTTCCGGGAACAGGTGCTGCACAGCCTCGGCCAGTACGTGGGACGCGGTATGCCGCAGCGCCGCCAGTCCCTTTTCATCCCTGGCGGTGAGGATGTTCAGGCTGCAGTCACTGTCCAGGACAGTACGCAGGTCACAAACCTCGCCGTTGACCTCCCCGGCACATGCGGCCCGGGCCAGGCCTTCGCTGATATCATAGGCGATATCAATGATGGATTTTGATTCGGAGTATTCTTTTGTTGAACCGTCTTTTAATGTGATGATCATAGTGTGTTCGTTCCTTTCTGTAAAATGTAGAGAAAAGTGTCAGAAAAAAATATAGCCCGCCCCCTGTGACTGGTTGAGATCACAAGGGACGAGCTGAAATTCTTAGCCGCGGTTCCACCCTTCTTGCTAATTGCGTACGCAAAAAGCCGCTTTGTAGAAGCTGTTGAAAAAAACGGATACAGCTTCTTATGATGATAACGGAATCACCGGACCGGATTGGGGCCACTCGGAGGTGGTTTTCAAATGCTTCTGCAGTAAGATGCTTCCAGCACCGGACACAAATCCCTGCCCGGGCATCTCTCTCTGGAAAGTTCCGCACTCTACT
>Ga0137308_101335_pt1 | contig 25100 bp, 20 predicted proteins | sample Inofrocosms_June_FD_97181 | JGI IMG/M metagenome (GOLD analysis project Ga0137308, IMG submission 97181) | Mouse cecal microbial communities from Vienna, Austria - N-Acetylneuraminic and N-Acetylglucosamine D2O microcosms_June | ecosystem: Host-associated > Mammals > Digestive system > Large... | reverse complement strand
AAGTGGCACTTTCCCTGGGCTTTACCGTACATAAATCAGCGGTAGAATACACCGCAGAAGGAATACGGGATGTACTGCTGTATGATAAGATGCGTGGATAAGCCAGATTCCAAATCCAAATAGACAAACGAACAAGGAACTGTTAAAATAGAGGGACAGAAGATATTTTGGATAAAGAGTACGGGGGTACTATGCTTCAGAAAAATAAAAAATTTGTTTTTGTCGTTGCAGCACTTTTGATTTTATGGTTCTGCATTGGAGCTTATAGTTTTGTGGATGGAGTTCAGGGGCAGCTTTGGAAGAGCTCTATCCGCACAATTACAGAGAGCACCCACCAGGGAGTCAATGCCTTTAATATTCAGCTGGAATTAGATTTTGATATGCTAGAGAGAATCTTTAGAGAGCTAGAGACCAGTGAATATCCTGAGCATATAGTGGCACTATATGAAGAACTAGAAGAAGATGTAATACTCTATTTTGACAGGTTTGAAAGTACAGAAAAACAAGAGAAATACGATTATGTGGTTCAGGCATTTTTGGCAGAAAATGCACTGGAGCGTGGTCTGTTAAATTCTCATATCAGCAGCGTGACGGGCGAACATGTGTTCAATATTTTCCTAAAAGGAACGCTTTTAGATGGAACACAGGCTTATCTGGTAAAAGAGTATTCTACAAAAGAGATTGCGCGGCAATTTACTTTGACTTTTTATGACAATACAGGGTTTTCCTATCTGATTGACAAGAGCGGATCGATTGTGATGCGCCCTATACACAGAAACAGTTTTAAGACGATTCCTAATATTTTTCATATCATATCGGAAGAGGAGAATGATCAGGAAGCGATTGCCCGGTTTAGAGAGAATCTGCAGACACAAGAGAGCGGATGGGCAAAATTTTATAATGAAGGAAAAGGACTGGTCTTTTGCTATGAAGTGCTTCGCGAGGATGCAAGTTGGCTGATGGTCTCGATTATTCCAGAGCATGTGATTACAAAGCAGGCAACCAGTATTTTAAAAAGGACTACTTTTTTTACAGGCAGTGCATTTTTCATGGTTTTTCTGGTGGTTGCAGTTATCTATGGAATAAAAATGCATGAAAACGAACAGCATACCAAAGAATTGACAGAAGCGCTGCATGTGGCAGATGAGGCAAACCGGGCAAAGGGTAAATTTTTAATGGATATGTCTCATGATATTCGCACGCCACTGAATGCGATTATTGGTATGACTACGATTGCCCAGGAAAATGTGATTAGTCAGCAGAAGGTGGAAGACTGTCTGTACAAGATAAAGCGCTCTAGTATGCATCTGCTTAGTATGGTAAGTGATTTGCTGGATTTATCACAGTTAGAATACGGGAAGATGATATTAAAAGAAGAGACCATATCATTTGCCGAGTTGTACTTAGAGAGCGCAGAGCTTATGAGTTTTAAGGCGAAGGAGAAGCAGGTTGCTTTAAAGATTGCGCTTTTTGTACAGGAAAAAGAGATGGTGTCTGGCGATTCTTTTCGTATCCGTCAGATTTTATTGAATATTATCAGCAATGCCATAAAATATACGCCCTCTGGCGGAACGGTATCTTTGGAGCTTACACAGCTAGAAGAAAAACGGGAAGGGAAGTGTGTCTATTGCTTTTGTTGTACAGATACCGGGATTGGAATGGAGCAGGAATTTTTAGAGAGAATGTTTCTGCCATTTGAGCGGGCAAGAAATACAACGGACAGCAAGATTGCAGGGATTGGTGCCGGACTTACGATTACCAAAAGCCTTCTTGAGTTGATGGGAGGAGAGATTTTTGTAGAGAGTGAGCTTGGGAAAGGCTCCCAGATAAAAATAGAGCTGCCAATGAAAGTGGTAGAAGCAGCAGAAGAAAAGACAACAGATAAGAACGTATGTTCTGAGGAGGAAGCATTTGACTATGCCCATAGACGTGTTCTGCTTGTTGAGGACAATGAGTTAAATGTAGAGATTATGGAAGAGCTGCTTAGCATTACTAATATACAGGTTGAGAAAGCAAGCAATGGACAAGAGGCGGTCTCTATGGTCAGCGAAAAGGATATTGGCTACTATGACCTGATATTTATGGATATCCAGATGCCAGTGATGGATGGCTATGAAGCAACGCGCCAGATTCGCAAAATGGACAGAAGTGATACAAAGACACTTCCTATCTATGCTGTGTCGGCCAATGCGCTTGCAAGCGATATTCAGAATGCAAAAGATGCTGGTATGGATGGACATATTGCAAAGCCGGTGGATTTTGATTCTATCGAGCGGGTGTTAAAGCAGTACCTTTCTTAGACAGAAATTGTAGAGACAGATGGAGGAGTGACGATGGTGCGAAGGTATAACAGCGATATATTTTACCACTATACTGATTTTCAGGCGTTAGATGGAATCCTTCACAGTGCACAGCTTCGGGTAAACAATGTCTTAAATATGAACGATGCAGCGGAGATGAGACATTTTATGAGTGGTTTGTGCGCTGCAGTTGTCAAACGGTTAAAAGAAGAAGAGGATGTAGCGCGCGCAGAGGAAGTGAGAAAATTTTTTGATGAGGAGCTTGAAAAAGAATTCTTCTACTCTGCCTATGCAGCCTGTTTTTCTTTTTATCGGGACGATGCTGCACAGTGGGAGCGCTATGGCAACCGGGGAAGAGGGGTGTGCATTGCCTTTCGCGGAGAGTTACTTCGCAAGATGGCAGCAGGCAATCTCTCTTTGCAGACGGTATTTTATCAGGATGATATGACAGAGCACTCTCTGGTGGAAGTGTTCTATCGGCTGATTAAAAGCGGAGAGAGACTGTCAGAGGACAATCCATATATTCGCAATGTGATAAACGATGCCTGGATTTGTTCCGTTGTCTTTAAACATCCTTCTTTTGCGTCAGAGAAGGAGGTGCGCTTAGTGGTCTATCCCTATGAGAAGGAATACTTTGATGTTAAGCCTTGTTATCATGTCAGCAAGGAGCGGATTAAAAAATATTATCCATTGGATTTGATGTTGATGTGTCAGAGAATTGGGGTCGGGATAGAGGATTTGATTGTCGAGTTGATTATCGGACCAGAATCCACACAGTCCACGGCGATTCTTCAGGACTATCTGCGCGACCATGGATTACGAAAACTTTCGGAGCATGTATCATTGTCAAACTGTCCACTGCGAAGACAGCCCGTGTAGAGAAAAAAGACCATAGAGAAGGACCATAGACAAATGAGACGAGAATTAGTACACGGCGGAAATATTTATGAAAGAACAGATGTTCTTCTGGATTTTTCAGCCAATATCAATCCTCTTGGGATGCCAGAGGGTGTAAAAAAAGCGGTTACAGAAGCGCTTTCTAAGGCGGTGCATTATCCAGACCCCTTGTGTAGAAAGCTATGTCAGGCACTTTCCACAGAATATCAGCTGCCAGCAGAATATTTTATCTGTGGAAATGGCGGGGCAGACCTTATCTATCGGTTGGTCTATGCGCTTCGTCCTAAGAAAGCGCTTTTGACAATACCGACCTTTGCAGAGTATGAAGAAGCGCTAAAGCAGACCAATACAGAGTGTATCTTTCATAAGTCATGGGAGGATTACAAAGTACCCTATGATATTTTGGAGCGAATGAATTCTTCGATCGATGTGATGTTTTTATGTAACCCTAATAATCCTACAGGGCTTTTGATTCCTCCCAATCTGCTTGTGCGTATTTTAGCTAAGGCAGAGAAACTTGGGATTTATCTAATGGTAGATGAATGTTTTCTGGATTTTACCGGGCAGGAACAGCGCTCGTTAGTTTCCTATGTTGAGGAGTGTCCACATCTGTTTCTTTTAAAATCTTTTACCAAGATGTATGCGATGCCAGGGATTCGCTTAGGGTACGGCATCAGTCAAAATCAGGAACTTCTAGGGCGGATGGAAGCAGCAGGGCAGTGTTGGGGAGTCAGTGTACTTGCTTCGGAAGCAGGGATTGCCGCACTTAGAGAGAAGGAATATAAGCAACAGGCAATTCAGCTTGTAGAACAGGAGCGGGAGTATTTAAAAGAGGAGCTTCAAGCTGTTGGGATGAAGGTGTGGGACGGACAGGCAGACTATCTGTTCTTTACTACACCAGGCATTGAGCATCTAAGAGAGCGCCTCTTACCTTATAATATCTTGATTCGAGACTGCAGCAATTACCGGGGGCTTGATAAGTGCTGTTATCGAATCGCGGTAAAAGACCATGAATCGAATGTATGTTTGGTTAAAGCACTGCAAAAAGCAGTAAAATAAAGGGGATTTCGTATGGGAAAACAGAAAAGGCTTGGCAAAGATTTTGTGGCATATTTACATCATAAGGCTACCTCTTTAACTCGGACGGAACAAAGACTGCTGCCATCGATGGGACAGGATGGCTCTATCAGTATGGAGATACATAGAGAGGCATATAACTGGATTTGCAGTCTTTTAACGGCAAGGGATTGCCGAAAGTTAAGCGAAGTCTATCAAAAACAGTTGTCCGGCCTGGTAAATCTCTGCGTGGAGCCAAAGCATCGGACACAATTTTACTATGCACTTGATGAGATGAATTGCTTTCAGATGACAGAGGGGATGTTTCGGCCTAGTATGAGAAGTCAAAGATATGTCCCTTTTATAAAGGAAAGCGTCTGGCTTTTGTGGGCATATGCAAGGCTTCGCTTCTATGGAGCGAGTCTTAGTGAGGTATTGACAGGCAAAGTCTCAGAGGAAATCTATCAGGACGCCAGGGAAGAAAGCTTTCGCTATTCTGGTATATTGGCAGCGCAGATTGATTTGGGAGATAAGGATATTGTCCTGGCTGTAAGAGAAGTTCTTCTAGGAGAAAACAATACGCGGATGATAAGCCATGAGTTGATTCGGGGGATTGTAAAGAGTAAGGACAGAGGTCTCTATCAGGTGCTAGGGGATTTGCTGTTAGCAGCAAGGCTGCAAGAAGGCGTTAGACAAGCGGTCTGTGAGACGATGGATGCCGGACGCTCAGAGGCTTTTCTGTTTTTATTAGATGTCATCATTGCACATGATTTGATTCGGTATTCCTCTGTAAAGCGGGCAGTAAGTACCTGGATTGGCATCTGTGAGCCAAAAAGCATAGAGAGAATCTCCCAAAAGCTGCTTCAACTGATGGCCGGCTGTCTAAAAGAACATACATTCTGCGAAGAACAGCTTCGCACAGAGGATTCTGTGGCTATTTGCTGTGCGCTGTGGGCGAAAGGATTTTACGATGCAGATGAGGCAGTGCACGCAATACAGAGATTGGCAGAAGATGGCACCAAAAATCAGCTTATCATTGCTTCTTACTATGTTGGTACGCTGCAAAGCAGGCAGCTTCAACAAAAGGCGGCAAAAAAGATATGGTTTACCTATCCGGGGGATTTAGAGCTTGCTGCCTGCTATCTGCCGTATCTGTTTGGGGATGTCCTGACGGCGATAGCAGATTTGATGGACTATCACACCTGCGGGTGTTATCGCTATGGCTATGCGATGTCGTATGACAAAGGAGCAGCGCCAAAACAGATAACTTCAGAGAAGCTTTTGATGACACACGAGGAGGCAGAGCGCTCCTATCAGATGTTAAGAGAGATAAGAGAACATCTGCCAAAGAAAGGGATTGATTTTCACCCATGTATGATTCCATCGTGGTATCAGGTAAAGCTGACAGACTCAGAGATAGTCGCAGCGATGTGTCTTCTGGCTTGGGTGCTGCAAGAGAAAGAATATCTAGATGAGGCGGCGGCACAGATTCCATCGATGAAAGACGGACGGCATCTGGCAGCAAGACTGCTTTTGCACAGACCGGACAGTGAAGTGCGAAGAAATCTTTTATTTACGCTGCTGCGTAACCCAGAGACACATACCCGAGAGGTGGCTGCAAGGCTGCTTTCGCATCTTAGACTAACAGAAGAAGAATACCAAAAGGTCGAAGAAAGTGTCTGCTATAAAAAGAGCCAGGCACTGGCACTTACGATTTTAAAAGACCAAAAGCCAGAGGCATTAAAAGGGTGCATTGGGCGGCTTCTAAAAGAGAAGACAGAGGAAGCCCATCTAGGAGCACTGGAACTTTCGCAGTATATGAAAGAAAAGATGTCCCATGATTATTTGCAGGTGATTCCACTGCTAAGAGCCTATGAAAATCCAACAGAAAAAGAACAGATTTTATTGAGAGAACTGGTGGGCGAAAGTCATGAAGTGGAAGATATTTTAAAGACACCAGGGTATGGCTTGTATCAGAAAAAGACAATTCCAGTGATACCAGAGGTGACTACGGATATTCGACAGGCAGAACATCTGTTTGTATATGGGGATGTAAGATGCATACAGATTCTGGAGTGCTTAGAGCAGTTAATAGAAGAACATAAAGAGGATGAGTATCGGGATATCCAAGGAGAGGAACAGCTTCTGGGCGTTAAACTTGTCTGGTATCGCTATGAAAGAGAGAGCCTAGATAACTTTCCTTTTCTAAGCTTATGGAAACAATTCTATCAGACAGAGATAAAAGAGCCAGAGCTTTTGTTAGAAGTCTATCTCTACTTCGCATGTCTGTCTGAGAAGGAAGCCTATCTTCGCCAAAAGGAACTGTATCGAAAGGTATTTGGACGACTTTCTTTTGAAAAGATGATAAAAGAACTAAGATATAGAGAGCAGACAGAGCAGATTCTTCGTACTTTGTTCCGAATATATGTATCAGATGCGCAGAAGGGACACTGGGCACTTGCTGGTATGGCAAAGCTTTTTACTGTACAAAAAGAGCGAACAGACGGCTTACTTTTAAATTCCTGTATTCGTCTGCCTGTCTTTAAGGAGCTGTATGAGTGGCTCTCCTATGCGAAAGAAGACTGGGAGAGTGCTTTTTCCATGCAGTATCGTATTCGTCCAACGATTGCTTCTTTTGTACAGAGCTATCTAAGAGGAATCTGGACTAAAGATATGCTTTACAAGGCCCTCTTTCGGGAATGGAAGATGGAAGAGCTGGTACAGGCAGTCAGTGTGCTTCGCTCGTGGAATGGCTCTATACCCTGGGGAGTTAGCTGCCGGGAGATGAATATTTTTTTGGGATTTGACTTTTGGAATGTACCAAAGGGATTTGACCCAAGAAAGGATGCGAAGGCGGAATATGCATTGGCGTGTGAACTCTATGAGGAGTTAATTCCTCTGATACTAAAAGTAGAATTAAGAAGGGGCGAGCAGGAGACGCCATTTTCCAAAAGTGCGATTCAGATACAGGCAGTCTATGGTATCGAGACGCTGTTACAGATATTGACTGCACTTGGCAAAGAACCACTGCTTCGGGGATATGCGCGCTATGGCACAAGTAAACCGTGTGTATTAAGCCATCTTCTAAAAGTATCTTATCCCAAAGAAGGCGAGAGGGGAGAAGACTTAAAGCGTGCGATAAAAGGAACATCGATTACCAGAAAACGTCTGGCAGAAGTGGCGATGTATGCGCCGCAGTGGATTCCGCTGCTTTCCGAGTGCCTTAATATTCCAGGGCTTTTCAGTGGGTGCTATTATTTTATGGCACATACTGCTGAGTGGATAACAGAGCCAATGATGGCGATGATTGCAAGATATACACCGCTTAGCAGGGAAGAACTCTGCGATGGGGCATTTGCTCTGCCATGGTTTTTTGAGGCGTATAAAGCACTTGGAGAAAAGGATTTTAAGCTGCTGTATGATGCTGCAAAATACTCAGCGGTCAGCAGTGCACATGCAAGAGCGCGCAAATATGCGGATGCCGCGCTTGGAAAGACAACCTATCAGGCATTGACTGAGGAGATTGATAAGAAAAGAAATAAAGATTTGTTGATGAGTCTTGGACTTTTGCCACTGCCAGAAGAAAAAGAGGAGAAAGAAGCAGAAATTCTAAAGCGCTATCAGTATATCTTACAATACCAAAAGGAAAGCCGGCAATTCGGGGCACAAAGACGTGTAAGTGAAAAAAGGGCAGCGGATATGGCAATGCAAAATCTAAGTACAAATGCAGGATTTGACGATGTGATGCGATTAGTCCTTCGAATGGAAAACCAAATGTTGAAAGAGATACAGCCATATTTTTTATGGCAGGAGGTAGAAGGACAGGAGATAAAAGTGCAGGTGTCTGTAGAGGAGACGGGAAAAGTCTCTCTTTTGTGTGAGCGGGAAGGAAAGGTGCTAAAGTCTGTTCCTGCTAAGTACAAGAAGGATGAGACCGTGGTTGCCTGTCAGAAGGTTATAAAGAAGCTTCGGGAGCAGCATCGAAGAACCAAGAAGATGTTTGAGCAGGCGATGGAAGAACGAACTGTTTTTGAGATGTGGGAGCTTTTTAGGCTTTTGGAGCATCCGGTTCTTCGGACGGTGGCAGAAGGGCTTATCTATCGGACGACAGATGACAGAGGTCTGATGGGAAGTCTGACAGAGCAGGGGCTTGTTGACTTAGAGCAAAAAGTGATAGTGACTTCTGAGAAGGAGAAGGTGTGGATTGCGCATCCGCTGGATTTTTACAGAGCAGGAAACTGGGCGAGGTATCAGAGGGAGCTGTTTGATAAAAAGGTAAAGCAGCCCTTTAAACAGGTGTTTCGGGAACTGTATGTAAAGTTGCCAGAAGAACTTTTAAAAGAGGAGTCAAAGCTTTTTGCAGGGCATCAGATTCAGCCGGCGAAAACGGTGGCAACGCTTAGAGAGCGCAAGTGGATAGCAGATTATGAAGAAGGACTTCAGAAGATATATTATAAAGACAATGTGGTTGCAGTTATCTATGCGTTAGCGGATTGGTTCTCACCCGCAGATATAGAGGCACCGACTTTGGAGGCTGTGGAGTTCTATGAGAGGAAAGGCGGGAGACGGCTTAGGATAGAGGAAGTGCCAGATCTTATCTACAGCGAAGTGATGCGGGATGTGGATTTGGCGGTAAGTGTAGCGTATGTGGGCGGTGTGGACCCGGAGGCGAGCCATTCTACGGTAGAGATGCGCCGGGTAATTGTGGAAGAGAACCTAAGACTTTTAAAGGTAGAAAATGTAAGCATAAAAGGAAATCACGCATGGATAAAAGGACGCCTTGGAGAGTATACCATACATCTTGGAAGCGGTGTGGTACACCAGGTTGGAAATGCGATGCTACATGTAGTACCTGTACATTCACAATATCGGGGAAAGATTTTTTTGCCATTTGTGGATGAGGAGTGGAAGACGGCAGAGGTGGTGTCAAAAGTGCTGATGTTTGCAAATGACTTTAAGATAAAAGACCCAGGAATTATTGCACAGATACGATAGAGGAAAGAGAGGTGAGTAAGATGGCGAAAGCCATTATGGTACAGGGGACGATGTCCAATTCGGGAAAGAGCTTTTTGACAGCAGGGCTTTGCAGGGTGTTCTGGCAGGACGGGTATCGGGTAGCACCGTTTAAATCGCAGAATATGGCGTTAAATTCTTATATTACAGCAGATGGGTTAGAGATTGGAAGAGCGCAGGCGATGCAGGCAGAGGCTTGCAATCTTGCACCAACGGTGGATATGAATCCCATACTTTTAAAGCCGACAAGTCAGGTGGGAAGTCAGGTGATAGTCAATGGGGAAGTCCGTGGAAATATGCGGGCAATGGACTATTATCAGAACAAAGAGCAGCTGATTCCCGATGTGATGGCGGCATATGAGAGGCTTTCTAAAGAGTATGACATCATTGTGATAGAAGGAGCCGGAAGTCCGGCAGAGATTAATCTTCGGGAGCATGATATTGTCAATATGGGGATGGCAAAGATGGCAAAAGCACCGGTGCTTTTGGTGGGAGATATTGACAGAGGGGGCGTATTTGCAGCGCTGTATGGGACGGTAAAGCTGCTAGAAGAAGATGAGCAGCAGATGATAAAGGGACTAATCATCAATAAGTTTCGGGGGGATGTAGAGATACTAAAGCCGGGACTTGCGATGATAGAAGAGAAGACAAAGATTCCGGTTGTGGGAGTGGTGCCCATGGAAAAGCTTGACTTGGATGATGAGGACAGCCTTTCAGAGCGACTTTTGCAGACCGAGCAAGGAGCTGGCGTGGATGTGGCGGTGATTCATCTGCCGCATATCTCAAACTTTACGGATTTTTCAGTATTTGAGCGAATGGAGGGCGTATCACTTCGCTATGTGCAAAAGCCAGGGATGCTAAGAGAGCCGGATTTGATTCTTCTGCCAGGTACAAAAAATACTATGGATGACCTTATATGGATGCGGGAATCCGGGATGGAAGCTTTGATACTTCGACAGGTGGAGAAGGGGACGCCACTTGTTGGTATCTGCGGGGGATTTCAGATGATGGGAGAGAGGATGGAAGACCCATATCAGGTAGAGCACGGCGGAGAGCTGCGGGGAATGGGACTTCTGCATATGAAGACCGTATTTTCCAAGGCGAAGACCAGAACACAGATACGCGGGACGATGGTTGAGGGGGCTGGACTTTGGGCGGATTTTGTGGGACAAGAAGTGACAGGGTATGAGATTCATATGGGGACTTCTGAGAATTTAGGCGGCTGCAGGGAGCTGATTCGTCTGTCAGACGGACGTGTGGATGCACTTTCTAATACAGATGGAAACGTGCTTGGAAGTTATCTGCATGGGATTTTTGATACGCCAGGCTTTGCAGAGATGATGATTCGTAAACTAATGGCAAAAAAAGGGATGGAATTTGGAAACTATCGTTTTGATTTGGAAGCACATAAGGAAGCAGAGTATAATAAACTTGCGGATTTGGTGCGCAGGTCATTTGATATGGAGCAAATATATAAAATATTGGAGGCGGGTGTCTGATGCTTGAAAAGATAGAAGTTGTAAGACCAGAAGAGATTGAAAAGAGGAGTATGGAGATTATTACAGAGGAGCTTCAGGGAAAGACCTGGCCGGAGCCGGAGTTTTCGATTGTCAAGCGGTGCATTCATACTTCGGCGGATTTTGATTATGCTAAGAACATATGTTTTTCTAAAGATGCCGCGCGTCTTGGTGTGGAGGCGCTTCGAAGGGGCGCTGTGATTGTGACAGATACCAAGATGGCATGGTCCGGGATCAATAAGAAAAAGCTTCAGGAATATGGCGGAGAAGCATACTGCTTTATGGCAGATGAGGATGTGGCTAAAGAGGCAAAGGAGAGAGGCTGTACAAGAGCTACCATCTGTATGGAGCGAGGGGCCGCACTAAAACGCGAAGTTATTTTTGCGATTGGAAATGCACCGACAGCCCTGATTCGGCTATATGAGTTAATCGAGGAAGGAAAGCTCTCTCCAGCCCTGATTATTGGAGCTCCGGTTGGCTTTGTCAATGTGGTGGAGGCTAAGGAGCTGATTATGAAGACAGACGTACCATATATTGTGCCAAGAGGAAGAAAGGGTGGAAGCAATATCGCAGCGACTATCTGCAATGCCATGTTGTATGCGAAGGAATAAGGCGTAATAAGGATAGGAAAGGAGTCTTAGACAGGATGTGGACATGTCCAAAATGTGGAAGGAGTTTTCAAAAGCAGAACCAAGGGCATTATTGTGGAGAGGCTCCAAAGACTGTGGAGGAGTATATTAAAGCACAGCCAGAAGAAGTACAAAAGTATCTAGAAGAAGTCAGAAAAGCGATTCGTAAGGCACTTCCTAATGCCAAGGAGCGGATTTCCTGGAGTATGCCAACTTTTTGGGATGGGCAGAATATTATTCAGTTTGCGGGCTTCCAGAGGCATATTGGGCTATATCCGGGACCAAAGGCAGTGGAACATTTTGCAGAGAAACTTGTAGATTACAAGACCAACAAAGGAACGATTCAGCTTCCATATCAGAAGCCACTTCCAATAAAGCTGATAGAAGAGATTGCTGCATGGTGCCAGAAGACAGGGAATCATCCATAGAAAAAAGAGCCGTTACACAGGCCAAAGTAGTATGGATTTTCTGAAAATAAGGAGATAGGAGAGGATAAGGATGCAGAGTTTGGAAGAGTTATTAGAGGGAATCAGACCGATAGACCGGATAGTGATGGAGGAGAGCTGGCGGTGTTGGGATTCTTTATGTAAACCACTTCGGGGGCTTGGCTGGTTGGAGGAAGTACTGGTACAGATGGCTGGTATCTATGGGACTTCTTACCCACATCCAGACAAGCGGGCAGTTGTGATTATGGGGGCAGATAATGGAGTGGTGGAAGAAGGAGTAACGCAGACAGACAGCTCAGTGACCATACAGGTATTGGAAAATATGGGCGAGCGCCTCTCGGCGGCCTGTGTGATGTGCAATCTGGCAAACTGTGAGTTGATTCCGGTAAATATTGGTGCGCTGACTGACGGAAAGCATCCACGTATCCGCAACTTAGTGATTCGTCATGGTACCGGAAATATCACAAAGGGTCCGGCGATGGCAAGAGAAGAATGTATCCGCGCGATTTTAACCGGAGCCAATCTGGTACATGAACTAAAAGAGGAAGGCTATCAGCTGATTGTCACCGGAGAGATGGGCATTGGAAATACAACGACCAGCTCTGCGTGTGCAGCGGTTCTTTTTGAACAGCAGGTAGAGGAAGTGACAGGCCGCGGAGCCGGACTTTCCACGGAAGGACTAGCGCGCAAGATTCGGGCGATTCAAAAAGCCATTGAAGTAAATCAGCCAAACCGTGAGGATGCGATTGACGTGATTGCAAAAGTTGGCGGACTGGATATTGCCGGAATGGTGGGCTGCTATCTTGGCGCAGCATATGAGCGGCTGCCAATACTGATTGACGGCTTTATTTCAGCAATTTCAGCATATCTAGCCACAATGCTCTGTGAGACCTCTAGAGAATATATGATTGCCACCCACTGCTCTGCCGAGCCTGCCTCTAAGCTTGTGATGGAGCGCCTTGGTATGAAAGCACCACTACATGCGGGGATGCATCTAGGAGAAGGCACAGGAGCGATTATGGCATTATCACTTATTGACCAGGCACTCCATGTCTACTACCATCTGACCACATGGGATGGAGGGCATGTAGAAGCATATCAGCATCAAAAATAAAAACAGCGAAATCCCAAGGAGCACCCAGAAGGATTTCCAGACGCAAGGCGTCGGGAAATGGTTCTTGAAACCGGGGTGCGGATTGAGATGGAGCGGGACTAAAATAAAAAAACAGCAAAATCTCAAGGAGCACCCAGAAGGATTTCCAGACGCAAAGCGTCGGGAAATGCTTCTTGAAACCGGGGTGCGGATTGAGATGGAGCGGGACTAAAATAAAAAAACAGCGAAATCTCAAGGAGCACCCAGAAGGATTTCCAGACGCAAGGCGTCGGGAAATGCTTCTTGAAACCGGGGTGCGGATTGAGATGGAGCGGGACTAAAATAAAAAAACAGCGGAATCTCAAGGAGCACCTAGAAGGATTTCCAGACGCAAGGCGTCGGGAAATGCTTCTTGAAACCGGGTGCGGATTGAGATGGAGCGGGACTTTAATAAGGAGCTTGCGATGATTATTATAAAACCAACGATTGAGATTATTGATATGGCGGACTATCAGGATATTTTAAAAAAGATTGAGAGAATTGGCAGAGTCTGCTACAAGAGTGAGGACAAAATCCGTGAGGATTCTGCGGAGCGTTTTATTGCGGGTATTGTAAAGAGAGGGCATGAGTCGGTGATTGAGCATGAGAGCATCACCGTTAAGGTTATCTGTGACCGCGGGGTAACGCATGAGATTGTACGGCACCGGGTGGCAAGCTACAGCCAGGAGAGCACACGCTATTGCAACTATTCTAAGAACCAGTTTCAGAATCAGATTTCTGTGATAGATCTTGCAGGTGGCTTTTCTTATCAGCTGGATAATCCCGCAGATTGTGAAAAATATAACATCTGGCGTGAGGCAATGGAAAGTGCAGAGAAATATTATTTTCAGATGCTAGAAGCTGGTGCAACACCACAGGAAGCCCGCTCGATTCTGCCAAATTCTCTAAAGACAGAGCTTGTAATGACTATGAATCTGCGGGAGTGGCGGCATTTCTTAAAGCTTCGTCTAAGCAGTGCAGCACATCCACAGATTCGGGAAATCTCGCAGATGATGCTGGAAGTATTTAAAGAGAAGCTTCCGGTATTTTTCCAGGACATCGAAGGCTAGGATGTGATGGAACAGTTTATCTATAAAAATCATCAGAAGCTTCGATATGGCTACACCACCGGCTCCTGTGCAGCGGCAGCAGCTAAAGCAGCAGCTTCTATGTTGCTGTCGCAGACAGAGCTTACTACGATAGATTTGATGACACCCAAGCAGATACCGCTTCATTTGCAGGTACTAGAAGTATCGATGGGGGCAGAAGCGGTAAGCTGTGCAATTCAAAAAGACAGTGGAGACGACCCGGATGTAACCAATGGGATTTTGGTCTATGCAGAAGTGTCCTATCTAAAAGATGCGACGAGCGGTGAGATACGAATAGAAGGTGGTAAGGGTGTAGGCAGGGTTACAAAACCAGGGCTTGAACAACCCGTGGGCGAGGCAGCAATTAATCGGGTTCCCAGACAGATGATTATAGAAAATGTCCAGAAAGTCTGCAAACACTATGGCAATACCAGAGGACTTCTAGTGCGTATCTCGATTCCAGAAGGCGAGGCGCTGGCAGCCAAGACCTTTAATCCAAGACTTGGCATTGTCGGCGGCATCTCAGTTCTTGGCACAAGTGGTATTGTGGAGCCAATGAGCGAGCAGGCTTTGATAGATACCATTCGCGTGGAGATACGCCAAAAACTTGCCACCCAAAAAAAATATCTTCTGATTGTACCAGGCAACTATGGAATTGATTTTCTGGCGCAGTATGGACATGGACTTTCTCTGGAGGATGCGATAAAATGCAGCAATTTTGTCGGGGAAGCATTAGATGCTGCCGCCTGGTACGGCGCGAAAGGGGTATTGCTTGTCGGCCATATCGGAAAATTTATCAAGCTTGCCGGTGGGATTATGAATACGCACTCGCATAGTGCTGATGCGAGGATGGAGCTTTTAACCGTACATGCAGCGCTTCTGGGGGCGCCAATTCACGTGCTTTCCCGGATGATGGAGAGTGTGACAACCGATGATGCGCTTCAGTGCTTACAAGAGCTTCAGCTTATAGAGCCTGTGATGGAACAGGTGATAAAACGGATGGAATTTTATGTAAATCAAAGGGTACAAGGAAAATTAGAGGTTGGAGTGATTACGTTTTCCAAGGTCTATGGAGTATTAGCAGAGACCGAAAACGCAGAACAGTTGGCAAGGCAGATTGCCAAGCAGTAAATAAGGGGATAGAAAAATAATTATGAAGGCAGGACTTATCAGTTTTACACGTCATGGGGCAGTATTGGCGCAGAGATTGTCCGCCGGACTGGCTTTAGAAAAAATCTTATGTGAAACGTGGGTGAAAAAGAAAGAGATAACACCACCAGATGGGGTACAAGTATTACATGGTGAACTAAAAGCATGGACCAGAGAGCAGTTTGCAAGACAGGATGCAATAATCTTTATCAGTGCTGCCGCAATAGCAGTCAGAAGTATTGCGCCTTATCTAAAAAACAAAAAGGATGACCCGGCAGTATTAGTGATTGATGAGCAGGGGCGCTATGTTATCTCTTTGTTGTCCGGGCATATTGGAGGCGCAAATGAGCTTGCGCTTTTAGTAGCAAAGATTTTAGGAGCAGAACCGGTGATTACAACAGCAACCGACTTGCATGGAAGATTTGCAGTGGATGCTTTTGCAGCCAAAAAAGGGATGTATTTAGATTCGATGTTATATGCCAAGGAGATTGCAGCGCGGCTGGTGGAAGGGGCGCGTGTGGGGATGCGAAGCGCCTATCCGGTGGAAGGAAATGTGCCAAAAGAGCTGGATATGGTTGGGAAATATGAACTGGGGTTTACGATTGATATTCGAAAAGGTGCCCCATTTTCCCGTACGCTTCATCTGGTACCACGAGTTCTAACACTTGGTATTGGATGCCGCAAAGGGATTCATGAGACGGTAGTAAAAGAAGTTGTCACAGAAGTGTTAGAAGAATATGGCATCTATCAGGAAAGTGTGCGCCAGATTGCATCGATTGATCTAAAAAAAGAAGAAAAAGGGATTCTTGCACTGGCAGACAGTCTGGGCGTTCCATTTGTCACTTATTCAGCGACAGAACTTTTGGAGGTAGAAGCAGAAGAGGACTTCCAGGAATCAGAGTTTGTGCGCCAGGTGACTGGAGTTGGAAATGTCTGTGAGCGGGCAGCGCTTAAAGGGGCTGGAGTCCGTCGGCTGCTAATACCCAAGACCGCTTGCGATGGTGTGACTGTGGCAGCAGCAGCGATGACATATACAGTCTGTATGGAGGAGACAAGATGGAATCAGTGATTGTATTTGCCGGGACGACCGAAGGGAGAATCCTGTCAGAAGAATTGGCAGGATATCAGGTCTATGTAACCGCCTGTGTGGCGACCGAATATGGAGAGACACTGCTTCAGCGGATGCCATATCTTCAGGTACATAAAGGACGGATGAGCCAGAAAGAGATGGAGGATTTTCTAAGGGCAGAGCCAAAAAGCATCGTAGTCGATGCAACACATCCCTACGCGGTGGAAGTGTCTAAAAATATCCTAGAAGCATGTAAGGCGGTCGGAACAGAATATATTCGGCTGATTCGGGAGGCTTCAAAAGTGGAGACAGAGGACGCGGTTTTGGTCGGCTCAGTAGAAGAAGCCATCGATTATCTAGAAGGAACCAAAGGCAATATTTTGGCAGCGACCGGAAGTAAGGAGCTTTTTAAATATACCCGACTATCAGATTATAAAGAACGTGTGTTCGCACGTGTGCTTTCAACAGGAGAAGTGGCACTGTCTTGTGAAAAGTTGGGATTTTGTGGGAAACATCTTATCTGTATGCAGGGACCCTTTTCAGAAGAACTAAATATTGCAATGCTTCGGCAGTTTGACTGTAAGTATCTGGTAACCAAAGAGACCGGAAAAGCTGGTGGATTTGAAGAAAAAATAGCTGCTGCCCAAAAGGCCAAAGCAAAAGTGGTGCTGATTGGAAGACCAGCGGAACAAAAGGGGTATTCCTATCAGGAGGTAAAAAAGCTTCTGATAGAGCGATTGGGGTTAGAAAGAAGAAGTGATACAGAGACAAAAAGTGAGTGTAAAAAACAGGACTTGGCATCGATAACAGAACAAAAGGACAGGCCAAAAAAGCGTGTGGTAACACTAGCAGGCATTGGCATGGGAACTTTTGATGGTATGACTATAGAGGTGTCAAAGGCAGTAGAAGATGCAGATGTACTAATCGGTGCCAAACGGATGCTTGAAGCAGTCTGCAAGTGTAAAAAGCCTACCTATGTTGACTATGATGCAGAGCGAATCGCAGATTTTCTTGCAACACATCCTGAATATTCCCATCCGGTGATTCTTCTGTCTGGTGATATTGGCTTCTACAGCGGGGCAAAGCGGTTATATGATGCACTTGCTAGGATAGGCTGTGAGGTACATACACTCTGTGGTATTTCCTCCGTGGTCTATTTTTGTGCAAAGCTGCATCTGGCCTGGGAGGACGTCTGTCTGAAAAGTGCACATGGGCGTATGACCAATATCATAGGTGCAGTTACAACACATGCTAAGACATTTGTTATCTTAAGTACAGCAAACAGTGTAGAGGATTTATGCAGTGAGCTTCAGAACTATGGACTCTACCATGTACAGATACATATTGGAGAGCGTCTAGGCTATTCTGAAGAGCGCATTACTTCTGGTACTCCCGCAGAGATAAAAAGAGGAACTTATGATGGACTGTGTGTGGCGCTGATTGAAAATCCGGGACATTTTCCGGGGGTGATGTCCTGTATTGATGATGGCAGATTCTTACGTGGAAAGCCGCCGATGACTAAGAGTGAAATCCGCTGTCTCTCCGTGGCAAAGCTTCATCTGACCAGAGATTCCATCGTCTACGACGTAGGGGCGGGGACAGGCTCTGTCACCGTGGAGATGGCACTTCAGGCGGTGGATGGTATGGTCTATGCTATCGAGAGACAGGAAGAAGCCTGTTGGAAGATTGGGCAAAATAAAAGGGAATTTAAGACGCCTAATATTGAGATTATCAAAGGACATGCCCCAGAGGCGCTAGAGGACCTTCCAGCGCCAACCCATGCTTTTATCGGCGGAAGCGCGGGCAATCTAAAAGCGATTCTAAATTGCCTGCTTCAGAAAAATCCCATGATTCGCATCGTTATCAATACCGTGACACTTGAGACGATAAGCGAAGTAACCGAGTGTCTTAGAGAACTTCCACTTATCGAAGAAGAAATTATCTCTGTCAGCGTGGCAAAGGCGAACAAGCTTGGAAAATATCATCTGATGATGGGACAAAATCCGATCTATATCATTACCTGTCGGGGAGGAAAACAATGAGAATACCAAGAATTCTCCTTACAGCCCCGGCAAGTGGCAGCGGCAAGACCTTGATTACCTGTGGGATTCTGCAGGCGCTCGTCAACCGTGGACTTCGAGTGGCTTCCTTTAAATGTGGACCGGACTATATTGACCCTATGTTTCATGGGCGGGTAATTGGCACCAAATCCAGAAATCTGGACACCTTTTTTACAGATACGGATACCACACGCTATCTGTTTGTTAAAAATATGTCAGACTGTGAGCTTGCCGTGGTGGAAGGCGTGATGGGATATTATGACGGACTGGGGGGCGTACAGGTAACAGGGAGTACGTATGATGTGGCGCGTACACTTTCGATTCCAGCGGTGCTGATTGTGAATGCAAAAGGAGCCAGTCTGTCCATACTTGCCACCATCAAAGGCTTTTTGGAGTATCAGAAAAACAGTCAGATTTGTGCGGTAATACTCAATCAGGTGTCACCGATGATATATCAGCAGTTAAAGCCTTTGATAGAGCAGGAATTATCAATAAAAGTATTGGGCTATGTGCCAAAGATAGAAGAACTCTCTTTGGAAAGCCGGCATCTAGGACTTGTGCTTCCAGGGGAAGTTGAGAGACTAAAAGAGAAGCTGCAAAAGCTTTCAAAGGTGTTAGAGGAAACGCTTTCCATAGACGGATTTTTAGAGATTGCAGAGTGTTATGCGGATTTTTTGGTGAAGGAAGAAGATGGGGGCTCTAGAGCTGCTACCGAAGGTCTGTGGGCACAAAAAATAGTATCCATGGCAGATAAAGGTTCTGTACGAATTGCAGTTGCCAAAGACGATGCATTTTGTTTTACCTATTTAGATAATCTAGAGCTTTTAGAGGAGATGGGCGCAGAGCTTGTTGCATTTTCACCGCTGTCAGATAAGGATTTACCAGAAGGGGTGTGCGGGCTGATATTAAGCGGCGGGTATCCAGAGCTTTATGCGAAGAAGCTTAGTGGCAATCTGTCAATGCGAAAGGCTGTCTATCAGGCAATCCAGAAAGGGATGCCCTGTATTGCAGAGTGCGGAGGCTTTCTATATCTTCATCGGGAGCTAGAAGATGCAGATGGCATCTTCTATCCGATGGCAGGCGTGATTGATGCAAAAGCCTATCGGACAGAAAAGCTTGGACGCTTTGGCTATGTGACACTTGAGGCGGTAAAAGACCAGTTATTGGGAGAAAAAGGAACATTTGTTCGTGGACATGAATTTCACTACTGGGACAGTGAGTGCTGCGGAGAAAGCTTTTGTGCAAGAAAGCCAGTGGGAAAGCGCTCCTGGAACTGTGTGCATGGAGATAAGACGCTGTATGCTGGATTTCCACATCTGTTTTTCTATTCTAATCTTAAAGTGCCCTGTGCGTTTTTAGAAAGCTGCAGGGCGTATGGAGGTCGTATATGTTCATTGTAGTGACAGGTGGCAGTGGAAGCGGTAAATCAGAATATGCAGAACAGCTTGTCTTAGAGCATCGGACAAAACCCTATCTCTATCTTGCGACGATGTATCCTTTTGACGAGGAATGTCACAGACGGATTGCAAGACATCGTGCAATGCGTAGAGAGAAGGAGTTTGATACCTTAGAATGTTACACAGGATTAAAAAAAGTAGATGCCAGCGGCTATGGAACGGTGCTGTTAGAATGTATGTCCAATCTAACAGCCAATGAACTATACCAAAAGGATGGCGCCAAAGAGCGATGTGTGGAGGAGATTCTTTTGGGGATTGACAGACTAAGAACGCAGTGCAAGCATCTGATTGTTGTCTCAAATGAGATTTTTTCTGATGGGATATTGTATGAAAAGGAGACCAAAGAGTATCAGAAATATCTAGGAGAAATCAACCGCCGGTTAGCAGAGAGGGCAGACCAGGTGGTGGAAGTTGTCTATTCGATACCAATTCTACATAAAGGAGACCAAGACGCAGGATGAGTAAAAGAGTATGGAATAGTTTTTTGATTGCATTTTCCATGTTTTCCAAAGTTCCAATGCCACAGGCGGACTGGGACAAGGAAAATATGAAATATATGATGTGCTTTTTTCCGGGTATCGGGGTTGTGACTGGGCTTTTGGCGTATGGATATGGAAGCCTTTGTGTATGGGCGGATTTTGGGAGCCTGATGCGTGCCGTGGGCTTTGTGGTTCTTCCCGTAGCAGTGACAGGCGGCATCCATCTCGATGGTTTTTTAGATACCATAGATGCACTTAGCTCCTGCCAGCCAAAGGAGCGAAAGCTTGCAATACTAAAAGACTCTCATGCAGGGGCTTTTGCGATTATTATGGGATGCATCTATTTTCTGTTGATGCTTGGAGCTTTTAGTGAGCTGTCCTTCCATGCACTTCCAATTCTGTGTGTTGGGTATGTGGTGTCCAGATGCTTTAGTGGCTTGGCACTTGTATTTTTTCCATGCGCCAATCAAAAGGGTTCGCTTGGGATGTTTGCAGATGCAGCGCAGAAAAGAGTGGTGCTTATAGCACTTTTGCTGTGGCTTGTACTTAGCGCTGTTGTAGCATTTTGGCTAAATACAGGGCTTTCGGTGCTGCTTTTTCTAACCGCAGTGGTGGCGTATGGGTATTATTATTATGTGGCGATAAAGGAATTTGGCGGTACGACAGGAGATATCGCCGGATTTTTTGTGCAGGTATGCGAACTGATGTTTGTATATGCGCTGATGTTGGGAGGAAAATGGTTATGATTTTGGTGACAGGCGGATGCTTTCAGGGAAAGAAAGCCTATGCATATAAGAGATTTGGCATCTTGGAGGAGAAAGGGGTGGATGGGGCAGTCTGCGAGATGGAAGCACTCTACTCAGCAAAACTGTTATATCATTTTCACGAATATATCAGGAGGATGATGGAAAAGAAAGAGGAGTGGTCGCTTGCACGCTTAAAAGAACAAAATCCAGAGATTATACTTGTAACCAATGAGCTTGGCTATGGAGTTGTCCCTGTGGATAGATTTGACCGGGAATACCGGGAGCGGACTGGGCGTATCTGCTGCGAGATTGCAAAAGAAGCCAAAGAGGTACATCGGGTTATCTGTGGGATTGGGACGGTGATCAAAGGTGGCTGAAATTGTTTTACTGCGCCATTCATTTACAAAAGGGAATCTAGAAGGGCGTTATCTTGGAGGCCGGACAGACGAAGGACTTTGTGCACAGGGGATTACACTGTTAGAGGGGCGTCTATATCCTGAAGTTGTGCGTATCTATACAAGCCCTATGAAGCGGTGCATAGAGACGGCAAAATTTATCTGGAAGGTAGAGAGCAGCCAGATGCAGATAGTAGAGAAACTTCGGGAATGTGACTTTGGGGATTTTGAAAATAAAAGCTATCAGGAGTTAGATGGGAATCTGTCTTATCAGGCCTGGATTGACAGTGGAGGAACGCTTCCATTTCCAGGGGGAGAGTCGATGGAGGAGTTTAAAGCGCGCTGTCAGGAAGGCTTTGCAGAGATTGTGAAAGAGATAACAAAGATAGATGGCACAGTGGCTTTGGTGGTGCATGGGGGTACCATTATGGCGATTATGGAGCGCTATGGCTTTCCAGAGCAATCCTATTTTGACTATCAGGTAAAAAATGGGTGTGGGTATCTTTTAACGCCTGTAGAAGGGACGATGTTATGGAATTATCAATGCTTGCCGTAGGGCTTGGATTTATACTGGATTTGTTGATTGGAGACCCGCATTGGCTATATCATCCGATTCGCTTGGTGGGGCATCTGATTAGCACTTTGGAAACACTGCTTCGAAAGATATTTCCTAAGACGGAGCAAGGGGAATTGATAGCAGGAGGATTTCTTTTAGTGCTGACAGCCGGGATAACATCTGGGGTCGCATGGGGACTTTTAGCACTAGCCAAAAGCGTGCATCCATATCTTCGCTTTTTATTAGAGACCGTGATGTGCTATCAACTGCTTGCCACCAAGGCGTTAAAAGATGAGACGATGAAAGTATATCAGGCACTAAAAGCGAAAGACCTTGCAGGGGCAAGAGACGCAGTGGCTATGGTGGTTGGAAGGGATACGGCGGTGCTTGATGAGATTGGAGTGACCAAGGCGGCAGTGGAGACGGTGGCTGAGAATACATCCGATGGGATTGTGGCACCACTGCTTTTTATGGTAATTGGCGGGGCGCCTTTTGGGTATTTTTATAAGGCAGTAAATACGATGGATTCGATGGTAGGATATAAAAATGAACGCTATCTGTATTTTGGCAGGGCAGCGGCGAAATTTGACGATTTGGTAAATTATCTGCCAGCGAGGATTTCAGCGCTTTTGATGATTGGAGCAAGCGCATGTCTTGGGATGGATGCAAAACATGCATGGAAGATATATAAAAGAGACAGATATCAGCATAGCAGCCCCAATTCTGCACATACAGAGGCAGTGACAGCCGGGGCGCTGCATATTCAGTTGGCTGGTAATGCATACTACTTTGGAACACTGTATCAAAAACCGACACTGGGCGATGAGCATCGGGCAGTGGAATATCAGGATATTAAAAGGGCAAATCAGTTGTTGTATGGAACAGCAGTGCTGGCACTTTTGGTATTCTTGCTTGTGAAAGGAGCGATAGTATGGATAATGTAAAAGGGTGTCTGCATATTTATTGTGGAGATGGCAAGGGGAAGACAACCGCAGCCGTGGGGCTTGCCGTGCGGGCTGCCGGATATGGGATAAAGGTACTGTTTTGCCAGTGTATGAAGGATGGGACTTCAAGTGAGGTAGAGATGCTTCAAAAACTGGGGATTGACTATTGCTGCTGTACAGAGAAGTTTGGATTTTACTGGAATATGACAGACGAGCAAAAAGAGAAGGCAAAAGATGCCTATATGGAGCTTTTTGTGAAGGTGATAAAGAAGGCAAAAGAAGAAAATTATGGGATGCTGGTGATTGATGAATTTATGAGCGCTTATCAGTATGGGATGATAGCGCCAAGAGAGGCGATTCGCTTCTTGATGGAACGGCCAGAAGGGCTTGAGGTGGTGCTTACAGGGAGAGATCCAGGAGAAGAACTGATAGAATTAGCGGATTATGTGACAGAGATGAAGAAGAGGAAGCATCCATTTGATAAGGGCGTGAAGGCACGCAAAGGGATTGAGATGTAAAATGCTCCATATGGTAGGGCATGGAAAGGAATGGCAGAGGGGCGAGATGAATTTTGTCACCCCTCCCATGCGCTGAGCATGCATTTTATCATAACTTCTGTTCCAGAATGGACCATTTTACATGCTGTCGGGTTCCCTGATTTTCAATAATGTTTTTTTCCAAAAGAGCAGCTATGCAGCGTTGCACAGTTCTCGTAGAGAGCTTAATGTTGCTGGAAATTATGCGTGTGGAGGCTTCAGGATTTGCTTTTATAAAGCAGTATACAAGAAATTCATTTTTGGAGAGTTCTGTTTGGACAGTATTCTTGATATCCTTGATGCTAGAAGTCATGCTGCTCGTGCCAGAAGTCGCGCCAATCGCGTCAGAAGCCGCGCCAATTTGGTTTCGGATTGTCGTATTTAGCATAAAGGCGACATCTTTATATTCGGGTGCTGGTAGTCCTGCTTTCTCCATTTCCTTATACATGCGGTCGACGCCTTCTCCAAATTCCTGCACATAATCATACTCATGTAAAAAAGCAGCTATTTTGGGATTACGGGAAAAATGGACTTGGCGCATGTTGCTCAAACGGACGATGCCAGGTAGGTTTCCTGGACTTTCCACAACGATCCGGTCATCAAACATTTTGACCTGGATATCGGTTCCCTTGATGCTGTAATCGCGGTGGGTGACGGCATTTATGATAATTTCCTTCCAAACGAATTCAGGAAATTCAGGTGTTGTTATGAATTTCCCTTCTTTTCCAAGGTAAGTATGTTCTTTGATCTGATCCTGGACAAAAGCCAGCGTTTTTTCAACCATGTCAAGAATACGCCCAGTAAATATCTTATCCTTTACCACATTCATTTCAGATCCGACCTTCGCTTCTATACCATCATAACGGGTAAAACGGATCCGGGCTCGCTGAAAATATTGCTGCGGATCTTTTCCAAACAGGAGAATGGCGGCAACGCTCATTTCTTGACGGCCACCTTTTGTAACAATGTAGGATTTATTCTGCTGGATATATTCGGTCGGTGATTTAGCATATCCGATTTTTTTGCAGTAGGACGCTACGAAATCCATATCAATATCGTCAATAGAGGAATCCGCTGCCGGTTCATCTTCGTAATAGCGTGAGCCTTTGGAGTACATCAGTCGTAACCGGTCATCAAAGCTAAGCTTCTGTGATTTATCACCCATACGGTAGTATACGTCATCCTGTTGATTTGCATGGAGCTCAGGACTTTGGGGGATATGGATGACCAAAAGATGGTTGGGATTTCCGTTTTTATCGATACATTCCAAGGTTTCTGTTTCTATAAGGACAGACGGTCTGCAGAAATCAAAAGGGACGCGCAGGATTTCATTGACTTTGTCGGTATAGCTATCAATTCCTGTAATTTCGCCATTATCTTCAATTCCAATGACCAATATGCCACCGTCAGCGTTAGCAAAGGCAACGATATGATTAGACAGCCCTTTCGGTTCCTTTCGGGCGCTTTTCCTGTCATAAGTCTGGTCTTCCTTTTTTATTGTTAATTCTTCAACTGAATATTTCATAAAAAATCTCCATACCATCAGGCACCTTCGTGTGCCGTTGGTTCTGCTTTTATATATTTTCCACCCTTGATTTTGGCGTCTGAGGCTTTTTTGCATTTTCTGGAAA
>Ga0137308_101334_pt1 | contig 25122 bp, 21 predicted proteins | sample Inofrocosms_June_FD_97181 | JGI IMG/M metagenome (GOLD analysis project Ga0137308, IMG submission 97181) | Mouse cecal microbial communities from Vienna, Austria - N-Acetylneuraminic and N-Acetylglucosamine D2O microcosms_June | ecosystem: Host-associated > Mammals > Digestive system > Large... | reverse complement strand
GTCTGGACGGAATGGACGAACGTTTTGACAGAATGGACGAGCGTTTTGACAGAATGGACGAGCGCTTAGATGGAATGGACGAGCGTTTAGATGGAATGGACAATCATTTTGACAGAATAGAAAACAGACTGGACAGAGTTGAATCGGAAGTATCTTCGCTGAAGAGCGGTCAGTTGGAGATAAGAAAAGGATTAAAGGAAGTGGAGCGTAAAGTTACGGGTACATATGATCTTGCGCTCGAGGCATGGGGGAAAAGCACGGAAAACAGGAGATGGCTTGAAGGAGAGCGTGCAGTTTTCCGGTAAAAGTTTCAGAGAAGGAAATGCGCAGGTGCAGTAAGGAAGGCTTGGGTGCCATTTAATATTGAGAAGTATGTAAAAAGAGTATTTGGAAGATAGATATCAGATATTTTTTATAGAAGCGGGAGAATGATATGAGCGGCATGGAGAAAGAAGTGTCGGATGCGGCAGGCAGAAACAGAAAGGATACCGGTTTAACAGAAGGAAAACTGTGGGATAAGATACTATTCTTTGCGATGCCGATCGTGTTGATGAATATATTACAGCAGTTATTTAACACGGCGGATATTGCGGTCGTAGGACGGCTTGTGGGAAACGACGCCCTCGCGGCGGTGGGAAGTGCGGGACCGATCGTAACGTTGTTTATTACGATCTTTTCGGGATTATCCGTGGGTGCTAATGCGGTTATTGCGCGGATGGTCGGTTCGGGCAATAAGGAGCAGATCGAAAAGTCGGTACATACTTCAGTAGCAATAGCCGTATTGAGCGGTGTGATCGTTCTGGTTGTGGGGGAAGTGATAACAAGGCCGCTGCTTGCTCTGGTAAGTACACCGGAAAATGTGATGGATATGGCGGTTTTATATCTGAGGATTTATTTTTCCGGCAGTATTTTTATTATGCTGTATAATTTTGAGGCGGCGATCCTTAGGGCGGGAGGCGATACGAAACGGCCGTTATATATCCTGCTGATCTCCGGTGTCCTGAATATTGCGCTGAATCTCTTTTTTGTCACGGTATGCGGCATGAGCGTTGAAGGCGTTGCGCTGGCGACACTGGTTTCCAATATTGTCAGCGCCGTTATGCTGTTTGGTATTCTGGTAAAGGATAAGGGCAGCTTCCGGCTGCGGATGCCGGAAATACGTCCGCATCCCGGCATTGCAAGGGGCGTTCTGATGGTAGGCATTCCGGCGGCGGTGCAGGGTATGCTGTTTAATATCGCCAATATTGTCCTGCAGTCGGGGATAAACAGCCTCGGCCCCATCGTGGTGGCAGGCAACATGGTAGGGGTGAATGTGGAGATTTTCCTGTATTTTATCGTGGCAGGATTTGGACAGACATGCATTACCTTTAACGGGCAGAATTTGGGGGCCGGCAAGTTAAAGCGCTGTGTGAGCGCCACAAGGTGGTGTCTGGGACTGGGATTTATTTTTACCGTGATCGCCAGCGGTATTGCGTTTATGCTTAGAAATGGTTTGGCAGGACTTTTTACGCCGGATGAGACAGTGATACGGATCGCGGCGTTTCGGATCGCCATACTTGCGGCGTTTGAGGTGCTGAATATGATGATCGAAGTGCTTTCCGGAGCGCTAAGGGGCTGGGGGCATTCTTTTCTTCCGGCATTTCTCAGCCTGTTTTTTGTGTGCGGGGCGCGGATGATATGGCTTTTTGTGATCTTCCCGATGGATAGAACCTATGAATGGCTGATGAGCGTGTATCCGGTGAGCTGGGCGCTGGCGGTGGCAAGCCTGGGCTGGGCATATTTTTATGTAAAGCGGAAGCTGTTTAGAGGGACGCCGCAGGAAAATTGACGGCAAAGTGATCGAGCCTTGCGGATGATTGTTCCGCAGGGCTTTTTTCGAGAAAACGGAAAAGAATTTCTATCAAAAGAAAAAAATTTATAACTTTTTTCTTTCAGGTCAAAAAATTCTAAAAAATGGTAAAGCAATTCTATTCTAAACAAAAGTCGGAAAAGTTAAAATCAAACCATCAAACTTAACTTATTTTTGAAAGGAGAGGTCATGAAAAAGAGAGTTTTAAAAATGATCAGTTTAATGATGGCGGCAGTTCTGGTACTTGGCTGCACGGCCTGCGGGAGTTCAGGCGAAGGCGCGGCGGAGACAGGAAACGACGGTGCGGCAGAGGCGGATAATGCGGCTGAGGAGTCTGCGGACGACAGCGCAGAGGCGGCAGGCGGCGAGAAGGTAACGATCACTTTATGGTCACAGTTCTCAGACCCGAATTCTACCGACGGTAACTATGTCGCGTTTTACAATGCGCTGGAATCGATCAAAACAGATATGCCCAATGTGGAAGTGGTGCATGAGGGAACGGAATCCGAGTCCTATAAAGTAAAACTGAAAACGGCGATGGCGGGAAACGAACTGCCGGATGTATTTTTCAACTGGGGTGCAGGCACGATGAAGCCCTATGTGGACGCAGGTCTGGTACTGCCTCTGGATGAGTATATAACCGACGATGTAAAGAGCCGGATTCTGGGCGGCACGCTGGATAACTTTGTCTTTGACGGAAAAACATACGGCTATCCTTACAGTGTGGCGGTTGCTTCCTTATATGTCAATACGGAATTGTTTGAACAGAACAATGTAAAGGTTCCCGAAACATACGATGAACTGCTGGATGCGGTGGATGCTTTTAATGCGGCAGGCATTACCCCGATCTCGCTGGGCGAAAAGGATCTGTGGCCGGGGCTGATGATCTTCGGTATCCATGCAATCAGAATGGCAGGCGCAGAGGACTTTAATGCGGCGCTGAACGGCACGGGCTCTTTTGATACGCCGGAAATGGCGGAAGCGGCAAAGAGGGTGCAGGAACTTGCGGCAAGAGGCGGCTTTGGCAGCAGTGCGATGGGCACATCGGAAGATGATGCGGTGGCAGCATTCAAGCAGGGAAGAGCGGCAATGATGTTTATGGGAAGCTGGTTAAACGGCGACTGTGAAGCGGAGGATGCGGCAGTAAAGGGTAAGATATCCGTTATCAAATTCCCTGTGATCGAAGGCGGAAAAGGCACGATCGATGAGTTCCACGGCGGCTCCGGCGAGACATTCCTTGTGAGCAGCAGCACGGAACACCCTGCGGAGGCGGCAGCGGTTGCACAGTATATCTGTGAGAAGATGTCGAAGGATCAGTATCTTGCAGGTTCCGGAATGCCGGCATGGGAGGCGGACATGGGCGATACCGCTGATCTGAACCGCTTATCACAGGAGATCGCAACGCTGACGGCGGATGCGACAGGATATGTGTACTGGCTGGATTCGCTGACCGGCGGTTCAAAGGCGGATACGCTGATGAACGAGATCGCGAAGCTGATAGACGGTTCCGAGACACCGGAGGATTTCTGTAAAAATCTTCAGGCATTGAATGAATAAATAAGTAAGGAAAGAAAACGGCGGACGACCGGATGGAAATATCCCTTACGCAACCTGCCTGCACAGGCTCCGGGAAACAGAGCCGGGGCAGGTGCAGCGGATACAAAGCCTGTATGTGGAGTTCACATCGGCTGCGGTGTCGGTATCTGAGAGGGTTGCCGCGGGGATATTTTCGTCTGTGCCGGCTGCTGTCCTGATGAAATATTAATGAAGAGCGAGGGGCAAAAGGAGGTATACCATGCAGAAAATGCTTGGAAATAAAAAGGCATATTGGATTTTTGTTATCCCGGCGCTGGTGATCTATCTGGTTATGGCGTTTATCCCGATTGCCATGTCCGGGTATTACAGTACGATGCAGTGGGACGGGATCGGTGAAAAAATATTTATCGGAATTGACAATTATCTGGAACTGGTAAAGGATGAGGCGTTTCTGCTCTCGGCAAGGAATTCCCTGATCCTGGCGGTTGCGTCGATCGTGGGGCAGCTGATTCCGGCGCTGTTTTTCGCGCTTGTGCTGGCGCGAAATATCAAAGGGGAAAGGGCATACAGGACAATCTATTTTATTCCGGTTCTGCTTTCCACGGTGGTGATCGGGCAGTTGTTTTTGAAAATATATAATCCGGATTACGGCGCTTTAAATGCCGTTTTGACGAAGCTTGGTCTGGAAGGGAAGGACTGGCTCGGGGATAAGCGGTATGTGCTTGCCTCTTCCTTTTTCCCGATCGTCTGGCAGTACATAGGATATCATATGCTGATCCTTTATACGGGTATTAAAAGCGTGCCTTCGGATATTTACGAGGCGGCACAGATCGACGGGGCGAATGAGCGCCAGATCGCATGGCATGTGACGATTCCGCTGATCAAAAGCACGATGAAGGTGAGTCTGACCTTTGCGGTGATCGGCTCGCTGAAACTGTTTGACCTGATCTGGGTTCTGACAAAAGGCGGACCGCTCCATGCCAGCGAGGTGCCAAGTACATTGATGTATACTTCTATTTTTACAAGAATGGAGTACGGAAGGGGAAGCGCGATGGCGATCTTTATCGTACTGGAATGCCTGCTGTTCTACTTCCTGATCGAAAAATTCTTTAAAGTGGAAAACACAACTTATTGATGCGGGAGGCGGATATGAAGAAAAATAAACTGACTAATATAAAACCGGCAAGGGTTCTGCTGCATATCGTGTTGGCGGCTTTTGCCGTTGTACAGATCTATCCGCTGATCTTTCTGGTATTCTTTTCCCTGAAGGATAACAATGAGATATACAGCGGAAACGTTATGGGAATTCCGGATCAGTTCCAGTGGGGAAATTATGAGAATGCCCTGTTTAATGCAAATGTAGGGCATTATCTGCTGAACAGCATTTTTGTGACGGCGGTGGTGATCATTATATCGGATATTTTGGCGTGCATGGTTTCCTATGCGATCGCACGGATGCGGGTGAAGGCGAATCGTTTTGTGAAACTGTTCTTTTCCATCGGTTTGATGATCCCGCTCCACGCAGTGCTGCTGCCGGTGTTTATCATGCTCCGGAACCTGAAGATGTTGGATACTTATCAGGCGATCATTGTGCCTTATATTGCGTTTGCGCTGCCGATGGCAATCTTTTTTATGATCGGTTTTTTTCAGGCGCTTCCGCTGGAACTGGAGGAATCGGCGTTTCTGGACGGCTGCGGGATATTCAGAACTTTTGCGGTTATCATCGTACCGCTCGTAAAACCGGCACTTGCAACGATCTCCATCTTTACCTTCCTGTCTACATGGAATGAGATGATGTTTGCCATTACCTTTATCAATTCCGAAAAGTACAGGACGCTGACGGTAGGTATCATGCAGATGGTAGGCCAGTATACGACAGACTGGGGAACTATGGGAGCCGGGCTTGTGGTTGCGACCCTGCCCACAGTAATCATCTATCTGCTGTTCAGCAAACAGGTACAGAGCGGTATGGTTGCCGGCGCAGTGAAAGGCTGACTGAGAGTTAACTGTAATAAAAACAGCAGAATTTCCGGAAGCGCAAAACTCGATTAGCAGATGTTTTACGGCTGTGAATTGAGTTGTATCAGGATGTGCTGCAGGAAATTCTGCGGAACTGAAATAAAAATTGAAAAACAGCAGAATTTCCGGAAGCGCAAAACTCGATTAGCAGACGTTTTACGGCTGCGAATTGAGTTGTACCAGGGTGTGCTGCAGGAAATTCTGCGGAACTGGAATAAGAACTGGAATAGGAGAACAAATATGAAAATAAAAAATCCGATTTTAAAAGGATTTCATCCGGATCCGAGCCTGATCAGGGTGGATGATACCTATTATATTGCTTCCTCAACGTTTGAGTGGTGGCCCGGTGTCAGGATCCATGCCTCAAAAGATCTGGCAAACTGGAGGCTGATCACTTATCCGCTGAACGAAAAGAGGCTTCTCGATATGTGGGGGAATCTGGATTCGGGCGGCGTCTGGGCGCCGGACCTGTCCTATTATAACGGGAAATTTTATCTGGTGTATACCGATGTGAAGGTAACGGACGGATCGTTCAAGGACTGCATCAATTATCTGATCACGGCGGAGAATATCATGGGGCCGTGGTCCGATCCGGTCGTTCTCAATACGGCGGGATTTGACGCGTCGCTCTTCCATGATGACAACAGGAAAAAGTATCTGGTAAACCAGTACTGGGATCCGAGGAGTTTCCACCATCCTTTTTACGGCATCATGTGTACGGAATATTCGGAAGAGGAGCAGAAACTGGTGGGAGAGCCGCAGGTGATTTATAAGGGTACCGCGGACCGGTTCACGGAAGGACCGCACATTTACAAGATCAACGGATACTACTATCTGTTTGTGGCGCAGGGCGGCACAGTGTATGCCCATCAGGAGAGAGTGGCAAGGGCGGAATCCCTTTCAGGCATCTTTGAGACACAGCCCGGGGAGCCGTTTCTGACAACGCTGGATGCCCCGTTCCATTCCATTCAGAAAGCCGGACACGGTTCCCTTGTACAGACGAAAACCGGGGAATGGTATTTTGCGCATCTGATGGGACGGCCTCTGCATCGCCATACGGAGTCTGTCGCGGAAGTAAGAGGCTGGTGTCCTTTAGGGCGGGAGACGGGAATCCAGAAAGTAATCTGGGATGACGACGGCTGGCCCCATATCGTGGGTGGACACAAGGGAATGGCAGAGGTGGAAGTTCCGGCGGATGCCGTGGAAAGCGAAAGAGATGAGATCAGCGGAAAAGATGATTTTGACGGGGAAAAGCTGGGCCTTCATTTCCAGACGCTCAGAATTCCGCTGCCCGAAGATACGCTGTCTCTGAGGGACAGACCGGGACATTTGCGGCTCTACGGAAGACAGTCGCTGGTATCCAATTTCCTGCAGGCGCATGTGGCGAGAAGATGGCAGAGCTTTACTTTCGATGCGGAGGCAAAACTCTCCTACCGGCCGAAAAATATTCAGCAGTTCGCCGGACTGAGCTGCTATTATAATACGAAAAACTGGTCCTGTATTCAGGTGGAATGGCATGAAAAATACGGCAGATCGATCGATGTGGTATATACGGATCTGGGAAAGACATACAGCGTATATCGGGAAGAGCCGGTTCCGGTGCCGGAGGATGCGGAGTATATTTATCTGAGAGTGCAGGTAAGGGGCATTTCCTACAGGTATCAGTATTCCTTTGACGGAAAAGTATGGCGGGATACCGCATACCTGTTTGATTCCGCGAAACTGTCCGACGAATACATCAAAGCCGTCTATGATGCCGCTTTTACAGGCGCCTTTACAGGAATGTTCAGCGTAGACGGACTGGGCACGGCGCTCCCTGCCGACTTCGACTATTTTTCCTATCGGGAGCTGGATATGGAAGTGGACGGGAAGTACATTTAAGAGAATGTTATATTAACTTTCTGATATCAAAAAGGTACTGATAAAAATACTTTTGATTTCAGCATTATATGGCTTAACGATCATCAGCCCGGAGAAAAGTATTCAGGGGGGATGTGACCTGTATCAATCACATCGCCCCTTATTTTGGATTATCTATTTTCCGATCGTCTCCCTGTTTTGGATTATCTATTTTCCGATCATCTCCCTGTTTTGGATTATCTATTTCCCGGTCGCGCCCCTGTTTTGGGGTATCTATTTCCCGATCACCCCTCTGTTTTGGACTATTTATGTTCCGACAGCCCTGTCCGGCTGTAACCAGCTGATCAAGTCCCCCCTTTCCGGTAATCCCGTATCGATTTCCCGGTATATTTTTTAAAGCAGTTACTGAAATAATAGGCATCCGGAATGCCGACCGATTCCGCGATCTGATAAGCCTTCAGATCCGTCGTGCGAAGCAGCACAATGGCGCGTTCCATACGGAGCCTGTTTAAGTATTTGGAAAAGCTGAATCCCAGTTCCTTTGTAAAGGTACGGCTTAAATAACTGTCATTCATATGAAACAGTTCAGCGACAGAGCCGAGAGAGAGGGACGGGTCGGTCAGGTTTGCCTGAATATACTGCAAAATTTCCCACAGAGCGGATTTGCTTTTATTTGTCCTGCATTCGGCGATCTGGGCGGCAAGGCGGGTCAGAAAGGCGCCGGTCTTATGCCGGAGATTCTGGCTGGAAGGCTCAAGCAGGATCTGGATAAAGGAATTGCCGGGATCGGAAAGCAGATCATCTAATGGGATACCGATATCATTCGCCACATTGACGGCGGAGGACAACAGTGTCATGGATAAAATGCGGGCATGTTCCAGAGAGAGCAGGCTGCCGTCCGGTGTCAGATAGAGGGAGGGGAGCAGTTTCTGGACGGAATCGGGAAGCCCGGCCTTGATATAAAATCTGATATCTTCCAGCTGCGCAGGAGAGGAAGTCCAGCCGGTATTCTGCACATGGATATCGTTCTGGTAGATAACAATGGGCTGGTTGGGCATATACTGGCTGAATTTCAGGGATTCCAGCGCTTCCCGGAAGGAGGTTTCCGCCTGATAAAAATTATCGTAATGATTGCCGATGCCAAACAGGATCTCGTTGCCTGAAGTCTGGTAGATAATGCGCTTTAACTGTTCACATAAGGGAACGACCTGCACATCCGGCGAATAAGTCAGAAGCACCAGATGATGGTTATTGTCCGCAAAGATTTCCACATCCCTGTTCCCTTCCAGATATTTTTTGATAAATTCCAGATTTTTCATATCCTGCAGCAGCCGTTCCTCTTCCGTTAAATCACCGGCATGGGAAGCGTGGGATTTCAGAAGCGTTACCTGAATGTAGGAGGGGATGCCTTCCGGAAAATAGTAGGCGATCTGCTGTTCCGTGGAAGCCGAACGTGTACTGTTTTCGCAGAATTCCAGCAAAAACCGCTCCCGCAGAAAGGAATAATTTTTTTTCAGTATCTTTTTTAAATGGTCAAATTCAAACCACTGCTGTTTTTCGCTTTCAATCTGCTCCCGCAGTTTTAAGAGGGTGGATACCAGATCGCTGCGGTTGATCGGCTTTAGCAGGAAATGGGAAACGCCCAGAGAGATGCACTGATGGGCATAATCGAAATCCTTGAAAGCGGTGGTGATGACGATCTTGATATGGGGATATTTTCTGGTCACGATATGACACAGTTCCATGCCGTCCATATAAGGCATTTTGATATCGGTAAAAAGAATATCGGGCAGTTGTTCTTCCATAATCGAGAGCGCATCCTGCCCGGAGACGGCTTCCGCGATGATCTCCATATTCAGCGCCTGCCAGTCGGCGGCTGTGATCAGCATTTTGCGTGCCGGTTCTTCATCATCTGCGATAATAACCTTAAACATTGAGTCATTCATGTTGTTTCTCCATTCTGCCGGATCATCGACGGTCAGACGGCCGGCGAAAGATCAGACGTCCTTTTTTAAGAATCTGTGCTGCACCGCGCCGTGGGGATAAAAAAGGTGATCGTGGTGCCTTCGTCCGGGCGGCTGTCTATCGTGCAGATATCCTGTGTTTCATAGAAGATCTGCATGCGTTCGATGGTTCCCTTTAATCCGAAGCTTCGGGAAGCGCTGTCGGGGCCGGCATTCCATATATTTTCCAGTTCCGCCTCGGACATGCCGACACCGTTGTCCGAAATGCGGAGGATCAGATGGTCCTTCTCGGTGTAAGCGCTTATTTTTATAATGCCGTAATCACAGGTGGGAATGATACCGTGGTACAGCGAGTTTTCCACCAGAGGCTGCAGGATAAGCCGCGGGATCTGGCAGGCGAGTACATCTTCCTGCAGTTCATATTCATCATGAAAAATATCCGGGAAGCGGACTTTCTGCAGCTTCAGATAGTTTTTGACGATATGGATCTCGGTGGAGAGGGGGATGATCTTATTTCCCTTGCTCAGGCTTTCCCGATAATATTCGGACAGCGAAATGATCAGATCATAGGCCTTTTCATTCTGCTGTGAGGTCACCAGATAGGAGATGGCGCCCAGGCTGTTGTAGAGGAAATGGGGTTTGATCTGTTCCTGCAGTATATTCAGTTCGGCTTTGCGCAGCCTTTTCTGTTCGGAAACTTTGGCTTCCAGAAGCTGCTGTATTTTATCCACCATATCGTTATAGGCGTTCTGGAGCTGGCCGATCTCGTCATGGTAGGGCGTTACGTTGGCATGGTTAAAATCTCCTGTTTCAGGTTTTTTCATGGCGTTCATCAGCCGGTAGAGAGGCGCCGTAATAAAACGGTTCGTGCTGAGGGCAATCAGTAGAAAGAACGCAAAGCTGATAAACAGTATGATCATGGAGATCAGGATGAAGGCTCTGTGCTCGCCCGTAAAAAGATGGTAGTTGACTGCGGCTATGTAGTTCCAGTCCATACCGGAGGTCTGGAATTTCAGAAGCATATACCGGGTGTGGCGTAAATGGGTCGTCGATTCGGCGGGAAGGGAATCTATGGAGGTATGTTCCAGCCGGAGGTTCAGATCCTCGTTTAAAAACGGCAGGATGATATCATCCCCGGAGGATACACAGAAATCGGTGTAATTGCTGCCTTCTTCCCCGGCAAAGGAGAGGAGGGAATCTACGGAGATATTGATAAACAGATATCCGAGAGGCCTGGCGTCTTCCGTACTGTTGATCCGGCGGATCAGGGTGACATAATTTTTGCCGTCCTCAAAAGACAGATAGCCGTCCGCGTTAACCGTTAAGATCGGAGCCCCTTTTTTTTCACAGAGCTCTTCATACCATGAGGCATCTTCCGGGGAGTCCATTGTTATGGAAGGCAGGGCATAACGCGCAGCCCCTTCGTAGGCACCGGAGGGCTGCATCACGATAATGGAGGAGGCAAGGGGCATGGATTCCATGGTCAGATAGAGAAAATTGCGGAGCTGCTTGGATAAGATGGCATATTCCGAGTGGTTTATATCCTGCAGGTAGTTTTGTACTTCTGCGGTCCCGAGCAGATAGGTGGAAGTCTTGGAGATCACGGAGAGAGAACTGTCCACATTCCGGGACACGGTCTCCACAGTCTGCGAGGTGAGTGTGGAGAGGGTTTTCTGCATCTCGCGCGAAAAAAAGCCGTACAGGATCAGCAGGTTGCAGGAAATGCAGAGGAAGATCAGAGCGGTGTAGATGTATTTCAGTTTTGAGGTTAAAGAGAGATTGAAAAATGCTTTTTTCATTCGTTGATAGTACATGCGGAGATCCCCCTGACTGTTTTCCATTAATCCTACTGTTTAAGAAGATTATAACAGAATCGGGAAACGGGGGCAATGATGTTGCAGGAATTGATTGAGGGACAAAATCTGGCGCTGCCCTATGCAGGCGCTGAAGCCGGTGAATCAGTGGATGGGATTGCGGGTACGGAGACGGCTGTGAGGGCGGCGCCGGCAGAGGGTAATGCGGTGTATACCAATGCCACGCCGTATTTCAGTAATGCCTGTGGCTTTTTCTATTATGGCGGCGCTGATTCCAGCGGGTGCGCCAGAACGGCAGGGCTGATGTATGAGATGCCCGGTGTGGAATGGGAACATGCGGCAGTAAGCTATAACGGTATGATTCTGTATCATTGGAGTGTGGTGACCATTGACGGACAGCGGTATACGGTTGATCCGTGCCTTGGCATACCGGCACCGGAACAGAGCAGATTTTCGCATCCGGGGCTTGATTATATTTTCAGTCTGTATGGAATAGGGTAAAGAAGAGCGAACCCCTGCGGTCATCGAAAAACCGCAGGGGTTCTTTCTACATTTCCAATATCAAAACCTGATAACCATGCAAAAGGATGGTGCTGCCTTCCCGGGTAATATCCGCATAGTTATTCAGCAGTACCTTTGTATAAGGAAGAGGAAGCGTTACAGCCTGCTTTCCGCTTTGATAATTGCCGATCACAAGCAGCGTTTTATCGCCTCTGCGGTAGTATGCCATCAGGTTATGCTGTTCTCTGAAGGCGGGTTCCAAAGTGCCGTATACGATTGTTTCTTTATAGACAGGATCTTTGCGCAGCCGGATCAGTTTTTGATAAAAATGGAAAACGGAATCCGGATCTTCCAGCTGGGCGGCGGCATTGATGGATAAGTAATTCGGGTTGACGCGCAGCCACGGCTTACCGGTGGTGAAGCCGGCATGGGCGGCATCGGACCACTGCATCGGTGTGCGGGCGTTGTCACGGCTGAAGCGTGCAACCGCTTTTAGGGCATCTTCAGGGGAGAGGCCTGCGTCAAGGGCAACCTGGTATTCGTCCAGCGAGGAGATATCGTCCACTTCATCGATCGAGGAAAACGGTATGTTTTCCATGCCCAGTTCCTGCCCCTGATAGATAAAGGGAAGCCCGCGCAGCATAAAGTTCAGGGCGGCGAGCATTTTCTTGCTCTCTTTGCAGCAGTCCCCTTCCGGGATATAGCGGCTGACGCCCCGGGGCTCGTCATGATTTTCAATGATATTGGAAAGAAAGCCGATATCGCCGACTTTTTTCTGAGATGCAAAACAGCAGTTTTTGTAATCTTCCGGCGTGATCGGCTCAGCGTCGTACCATCCCTTCCCGCTCTGGCCAAAAATGGCCTCGTTGAAATCGAACATGGTGGAGAAATAGCCGCCATCGCCGATAAAATCCGGTATTACTTCCGGCTTTTCATTAAAGACTTCTCCCACGGAGAACGCGTCATATACGGAAAAGGTGCGATCGCGCATCTCTCCTAAGAATGCACCGATGCCCTCTGCGTCTTTTAACATGGTATTTATACTGCAAAGACCGTCGCTACGGTCAGGCGCGTAATCGCGGAAGGGCAGTGCCTTCTTGATATTGATGATCGCATCAATGCGGAAGCCTGCCAGCCCCTTTTCCAGCCACCAGTTGATGTTTTTGTAGACTTCTTCACGGAGTTTCGGGTTTTCCCAGTTAAGGTCAGGCTGTTTTTTATGGAATACATGAAGATACTGCCTGTTCGTGCCGGGAAGGTCGTCCCAGACCGGCCCGCCGAAATAGGAACGCCAGTTGGTGGGCAGTTTTTCTCCGTCTTTTTCTCTCAGATAGAAGAAGTCCCCGTATTCGCCGTCGGGATCTTCGCAGGCTTTCCGAAACCATTCATGTTCATCGGAACAGTGGTTGACCACCAGATCCATCAGAATGTACATATCCCGTTTTTTGGCTTCGGCGATCAGCCGTTCCATGTCTTCCATCGTACCGAAACGGGGATCGATGTTATAGTAATCCGAGATGTCGTACCCCTGATCCGCCAGCGGGGAGGAATAGCAGGGGGAGAGCCAGATCATGTCCACGCCAAGCTCCTGCAGATAGTCCAGTTTGGAGATAATGCCGGGAATATCACCGATGCCGTCTCCGTTGGAATCATAGAAGCTTTTCGGATAGATCTGATATGCCACTTTGTCATGCCACCATTTTTTCGTCATAGTATGTACCTCTTTTACGGCTGCGCTGCTTCGCTTCGAGCCGGTATCATATCTGTTGATATAATACCATGTCTGGAGGACATGGTATGCGCTTTACGATGCACACTCGCTTCGCCCGCGCCGTGATATCATATCTACCGATATTATATCAGAAATGGAAAGTAAAGAAACTATTGATTTTTATCTTCCGAATTGCTATACTGTATTCAATGACGGAAAATGGCGGGAGAGAAAATATCCTGTTGTAAATCAGATGAATATTTGAGGGAAGATCTATATAAGCCTGTCGGACTTATATGTTCTTTCCTTTTGTTTTTTTATACGAAGACCCGCATGGGGAGGCCTGCTGCAAAGGCAGCATGCGGGTTGTGCGACGGGCAGGAAAAGAGGCTTTTCCCTCTGCCCGATCTAAGGGATAAGACAAAATGAGACTTTTATCAAATCGGATGAAAACTGCATTTTATACGACAGCGGCTGTATTGGTCCTTCTGGGCGGGCTGGCTGTTCTTGACAAAAACAATGATTTTTCTCTTACACAGAGGGAAAATGTGCATAAATTCGGGGCAACGTATATGACCATGAACAATCCTTTCTTTGAGGTGATCAACGAAACGATACGCGCCACCGTGGAATCAAACGGGGATATTCTGATCACAAGAGATCCGGCCCTTGATGCGGACAGACAGACGCAGCAGATTTATGATCTGATAGACGAGGGAGCGGAGGCTATATTTATCGCCCCTGTTGATTTTGAGAAGATCATTCCCGCTATCGAGTATGGGAGAGAGAAGGGGGTAAAAATAATATTTGTGGACACGGAGATCTATGATGAGAGCCTGGCGGACTGTACCGTTGTCTCGGATAACTATCATGCGGGGGTTCTCTGCGCCGAGTATCTTCTGGATAAAAAAACAGAAGGAAAGATCCTGATCTTTGAACATCCGACAACCAAATCCTCGAATGACCGCGTGGAGGGATTTGTAGACACGATAGAGGGGAACGGAAATTATGAGATCGTGGACAGGCTGAATTATGCGGGACAGCTTGAGATCGCCATGCCGCTGATGATCGACGAGCTGAAAAAGGGTGTGGATTTTGATGTTGTTTTTTCCATCAACGATGTGGGAGCGCTTGGTGTGATGGCAGCGCTGAAGGATTACGGGAGACTGGACGGCATATCTGTTCTCGGAGTGGATGGCGCGCCGGAGGCGAAGTCCATGATAAAAGAGAGGATCATGCTCGCGACGTCGGCACAGTATCCGTCTTTGATCGGACAGAATGCGGTGGATCAGCTTTACAATATGATAGAAGGCAGGCCTGTCGAAAAGAAAATAAAGGTTTTGGTCACTTTGATCAGTGAGGAAAATATAAACGAATTCAGTACAAAGGGATGGCAGTAACAAATGGACACGTCGGCATTAAAGAATTCCGTATTAAGTTTTATGAAAAGCTTTAATTTCATAACGGTGCTGTATATTTCCGTTATTTCCGCGGTAACCATCATAAAGATCGGAAACTCTGGGGGAGCGGTCCTGTTCCTGAAAAAAGTAAACACGCTCCCCCCGGTGCCGGGGAGGATGCTTCTTACTTCGCTGAGTTTTTTTGCGCTTTTGATGGTACCGATGTACATGCATGACAATTATGAGATAAAACATCAGTGGTATATTATCGTTATGGAATTTATCTGCACGGTTTCCGTGATCGCCGCACTGCAGGTAAACTATAACGGCATCATCCTTCTCTTTGTGGCGCATATCATGAAATACTTTGAGGGAAGCAGCCAGAGGCTGCTCCCCCTTATACTGGGCAGTACCTTTTTTTTTGATCTTTGATTTCAACGCCTGCTCCAATATCATTAAGATCATATCCTTTGAGACCTATACGGAGTATTACATCGGAACGGTGGCGGCGATCCTGATCCTGATCAAAAATCTTTTTACGACGCTGAATATCATTTTCTTTATTGTGTATACCATTTTGCACCTGCGGGAACAGATGGATGATAAGGATGAGATAAATTCTCTGTATGGGCAGCTTCAGGCGGCAAACAGGGAACTGGAAAATTATGCAGCCGAGTCGGAAAAACTGGCGCAGACAAGGGAGAGAAACAGGCTGGCAAGGGAGATACATGACACGCCGGGACACACCCTGACCGGGATCATCGCGGGGATCGATGCGGCGTCTGCCGTTGCCGACGTTTCACCCGAAATGTTAAAGCGGTATCTTTCACTGGTCTCGGATGTGGCAAGGCAGGGCATGACGGATGTAAGGCGTTCCGTCAATGAACTTCGTCCCGATGCGCTGGAACAGAGAGATCTGCTTTCGGCGATCCATAAAATGATCTCGCAGATGGGCGCCGCTTCCAAAGTGACGATCACGTTGGACAACAGCGCAGGCAGGCTGTCCTTCGGCGAGGATGAGGAGGAGGTGATCTACCGGATCATTCAGGAAAGTATCACGAACTCTATCAGGCACGGAAAGGCGGATACGGTAGGGATCAGGATGACGCGGGAATACAATATTGTAACGATAACGGTAAGGGATAACGGCGTCGGCGCTCCGAATATCGAGCCCGGCTTTGGGCTGACACATATGAAAGAACGGTTGGACATGCTCGGCGGGAAGATACAGGTTGACGGAAGCGACGGGTTTTGCCTGGTGGCGGAGATTCCGATAAGGTGGGGAACGGAAAATGATTAAAATACTAATTGCAGACGATCAGGAACTGATAAGAGACAGCCTGCGCATTGTACTGGCGGGCAATCCGGATTTTTCGGTAGATACTGCGGCGAACGGCATCGAGGTGGTCAGGGCGGTCAGGCGGGATAAGCCGGATGTCATTTTAATGGATATCAGAATGCCGGAGATGGATGGCGTGCAGTGTACCCAGATCATCAAAGAAAACTATCCGGAGATCAAGATCATCATTCTGACAACTTTTGACGACGATGAATATATTTTCAGCGCTTTAAAGCATGGTGCCAGCGGTTATCTTCTGAAAGGTATTTCCGCGGACAGGCTGATGGAGGCGATACATAAAGTTTATCATGGAAATGCCATGATAAACGAGGATATAGCCGGGAAGGTTGTGAAGATGTTTTCACAGATGGCAAGGGAGAATGCGGCAGTCATCACGGTGGATGAGAATTATATAAAGGAAATTACGGAGTCGGAGTGGAAGGTGATAGGACTTGTGTCAAAAGGGCTGTCCAACAAGGAGATCGCGGCGGAACTTTTCCTCACGGAAGGCTCCGTAAGAAACTATTTAAGCTCCGTCTTAAAGAAGCTTGATCTGCGCGACAGGACACAGTTGGCTATCTGGGCCGTACAGTGGAGGAAGAGTTGACTTTGATGAAAAAGAAGATAATGGGCAAAAGATTTATCGCAGGTGTTTTTCTGGCGGCAGCCCTTACGGCGGCGGCCTCACTGTATTATTTCCAGCATAGAAAGACGATAACACTGGGCTTTTTTACCGGCAGCGCATGGGATGTTCCGGACGCTTACACCTATCAGCTCATCGATGATGCGGTGGAGAAATTTGAAGCCTGCCATCCCGGAGTCAAGGTAGAGTTTGTAAGCGGAATTCAGAAAGATGACTATTCGGAATACATTGCGTCTGCTCTGATAAAGGGAAACGCGCCGGATGTGTTCTTTGTACTGCCGGAAGATTTTTCCACGTTTGCGGGTACGGATGCCCTGATGAAACTGGACGGGTATATTGACAGGGATACGGATTATGACAGAACCAGATATTACGATGCGTCCTTTGAATTCGGAAATATTTCCGGCAGCCAGTACGGAATTCCTTTCGAGAGCGTGCCTCAGATGATGTTTGTAAATAAAACGCTGCTGAAAAACGAAGGGATAGATGAAATTCCGGAAGATTGGACGTGGGAAGATTTTTATGAGATATGCGACAGGGTCACCAAAGATACCGACGGCAGCGGAATAGTGGATCAGTTCGGTGTCTGCGGTTATACCTGGGAGCACGCATTTATCACAAACGGTGTGGATGTCTTCGACGCAGACGGTACAAGCTGCGATCTGCTCAGTGAAAATGCGATCGAGGCCGTGGATTTCATTAAGGAAATAAACGGGCTTGCAGGAGGAAATATTGTCACGGCAGACGACTTCGACAGGGGGAATGTGGCGTTTATGCCTGCGCTTTTGTCGGATTACAGAACCTATAAGCCCTATCCGTGGAACATTAAAAAATATACGAATTTTGAACTGGACTGTATTACGCTGCCGCGGGGGGAAAAAGGTGATAACAGATCAACTATGAGCACGCTCCTGCTGGCGATGAATTCCAGAACAGACGATGAGGGGCTTGCCTGGGAATTGATAAAGACTTTTTGTTACGATATAGAAATTCAAAGTGAAATATATACCTATAAAGAAGGCGCGTCCGTACTGAAAACGGTTACCGATTCCATGACGACCATGTTGAGCATAAATCAGGTGCTGTCCGAGGAGGGCGGAATGGATATAAACCTTATCACATCCATTATGGATCACGCCGAGCCGGATTATAATTTCAAGGATATCACATCGGTTAAGGAGATGATCGACGCCGGCATTGACGATATTGTGAAAAACGGGACGGATTCAAAGATCGGGCTGCAGATGATAGAAAAACGAGTCAGGAGCTTCCTGAACGAATAAATAAATGAAACGGTTTGTATATGACAGAAATGTCAGCGGCATTTGCCTGATGACAATTGTCATATGCAAACCGTTTTTTTATTTGACGAATGTCATTATAAAAGATATGACATCCGGCAATAGGCAAAACACGGCGATTTTTCTAAAATAAAGACAGTTAGAGATTGCAAAAGCAAAACGAATTTTACGGGGAAGGGAGGTAAGGGGTTAGATGAGTGACGGTTATATTTTGCAGATGAAGAATATCACCAAAACGTTTCCGGGGGTCAAGGCGCTTTCCGATGTGACGTTAGAGGTCTCAGAGGCTTCCATACATGCGATATGCGGTGAAAACGGCGCGGGAAAATCCACTTTGATGAAAGTTTTGTCGGGAGTTTATCCGTATGGCAGTTATGACGGCGAAATCATTTTTCAGGGCAAAAAAATGACATTCAAAAACATCAAGGACTCTGAACGTGCGGGAATCGTTATCATTCACCAGGAGCTTACGATGATTCCCGAGCTGTCCATTACGGAAAATATTTTCATGGGCAATGAAATTGTGGAAAAGGGACTCATAAATTGGGAGAAAGAACGAAAGAAGACAAGGGAACTGCTGGAGGAAGTCGGATTACATCTTGATCCTGATGCCATCATCAAAAATCTGGGCGTCGGACAGCAGCAGCTTGTCGAAATCGCAAAAGCATTGTCAAAAAATGTCAGGGTGCTTATTCTGGATGAACCGACATCGTCGTTAAATGAATCGGATTCGGAAAATCTGCTCCGTTTGATGCTCGGGCTGAAGAAGCAGGGGATCACCTGTATTATGATCTCACACAAGTTAAATGAGATAGCGGCGGTTTCCGATTATGTGACGGTGATCAGAGACGGAAAAACCGTGGACGGTTATGCCGTGGAGGCGGGCAGGGTTGACGAGAACAAGATCATCAGGGCGATGGTGGGACGTGAGATTGAAAACAGGTACCCTGAGCATACGCCTAAGATCGGAGAAGTGATCCTTGAGGTTTCGGACTGGAGTGTTGAGGATGCGAAAGTTCCCGGAAAGATGCTCTGCAAAAATTCTGCATTTTATGTCAGAGCCGGAGAGATCGTCGGATTTGCCGGTCTTATGGGGGCGGGCAGAACGGAATTGATGAGATCCCTGTTCGGAAAAAATATGGGGATTTTCAGAGGCGGAAAAATGAAGATAGAGGGCAGGGAGGTACGGATCAATTCTGTCCGGGAGGCTATTAAAAATAAGATTGCCTATGTGCCGGAGGACAGAAAGGGACTGGGGTTAAATCTCCTTGACACGATCAGAAAAACCGTTGTCTCCGCAAATCTCGATGTGATCAAGACAAAGGGGCTTCTGGACTTTGACAAGGAGAGGGCAGCCTCGGAGAAATACAGGGATTCCCTGAAGATCAAGTGCCGCGATGTGGGTGTCGGCGTGAATACTTTATCAGGCGGGAACCAGCAGAAAGTCGTTCTTTCAAAGTGGATGTTTACGGAGCCGGATATCCTCATTCTGGATGAGCCCACAAGGGGTATTGATGTGGGCGCAAAATATGAGATCTATAAACTGATCCATGAACTTGCGGATCAGGGAAAGGCAATTATTCTGGTGTCCTCGGAACTCCCGGAGCTTCTCGGAATGGCAGATCGCATTTATACGATCTTTGAGGGAAGAATCACGGGTGAGATTTCCGCAGAAGAGGCAGATCAGGAAATAAAAGGAAGAAAGATCGCGCTTGTCTCCGGGAGAATGCCCTGTGCAGTGTCGCAGGTCGAAAAACAGCTTGAGACAGACTGTATTAAAATATGCAACGCGGGAACTTTTATGATCATGAATGGGGTATGTGTGAAGGAAGAGGCGATGTCAACCCGGGCCATGAGACAGCTGTATACGGATATTGCGGAGAAGCATCATGTGCCGCTGTGGGTTTTTCAGGGATATAAATGGTATGTGACCCGGATCGACAGTTTTGTGGAAAAGGAGAGCGATATCATAAAGTATATGCCGGATGTTGCGGATCTGTATGAGCTGGCGGAAAACTGGGACAAAGCCGGGGTAAAGCCCAACAAATTCCTGATAGCGGCGAAGGAGGAGAAGACGGCAGAGATACAGTCAGAGTTGGAGAGATGGAAAGACAGAGCGTTTGATGTTGCAAGATCGAGCGGAAATTATCTCGAAATATTTCCGAAAAATGTTGACAAGGGAAAAGCCGTTGCATCTCTATGCGCTATCTTAAATATCGGCACGGAAAATGCAGCGGCAATAGGGGATCATGAGCTGGATATCCCGATGATCGAAACGGCAGGTATCGGGATCGCAATGGGAAATGTAATACAGGAGCTGAAAGAAAAAGCCGATTTTGTCACTTTGACCAACAATGAAGCCGGAGTGGCGTATGCGTTGGATCATTACTGCGGCTTCTGACCGATAGCTGCGAAACGCAGCGGGCTTTATCATCGGCAGTTTCTTCGTTTAGTATTCGGGCAGCCTGATCCGGAATGCTTTTGTGTATCCCTCGCCGAATTCCTGATCCAGAAAAAGCTTTCCGCCGTGCATTTCTACGATCTTGGCGCTGATGCTGAGGCCGAGGCCGCTTCCTTCCTTTGTTCTGCGGGAGGAATCCTCCCGGGAGAAGGGGTCAAAAATACGTTCCGCAAAATCGGGATCGATGGGTTTGCCGTCATCGGCGACCGTGAGGAGATCGTCCCTCAGACGTACCAGTACCTTTCCCTTTTCCCGCCCGTAGCGCAGCGCGTTTGTGAGCAGATTGGTGATGGCGCGTCCGATCTGCAGGGAGTCCATCTCACAGGGGAGGTCATGATCCGGAATGTCTATGGTTAGCGTGATCTGTTTTTCTTCAAAATCCGCATAGTGAGCGGCGATAGTCTCCCGAAGAAGTTCCGCCAGATCCCCCGGCTCTTTGTGCAGGCAAAAGCCCTCGCTGTCCAGTTTGACATATTCAAACAGCAGAGTGATCAATTCGTCGATCCGCAGGGCTTTCCCGTAGATGGCGTTCAGATAATCCATGCGCTTTTCTTCCTGTGCGACGCCTTCCGACAGAGCTTTGCTGTAACCGCAGATCGTGGTGATGGGGGTCTTGATGTCGTGGGCAATGTCCGACAACAGTAGGTTTCTTTTCCGTTCATAGTTTAACTGTCTCTCCTTTTCCTCTTCCAGCAGTTCATTGACTTTCCCGGTCACTGTTTTGTAGTACCAGAGCGTACCTGCAATATAGGGAAGAAGGCTCAGGCCCAGCAGAAATAAAAGCAGGAGCAGGAAGGAAACGGTAAGCAGAGAAGCCCACTGCCCCTGATAAAGCGGCGAGGTGACTTTAAACTGTATACCGATCCCGAAAAGGTCGGTGAGGAAGCCCTGCAGATAATCGGAAGCGCCTTTCGGCAGAAAGGAAACCAGATAGCAGAACAGGAGCTGTATCATAAAAATAAGAATATTACCGTTCCCGGAGATCGTGATCTGCTGCATTTTAAACAGATCCATCAAACCGGGCAATATAACCAGCCGGTACAGCAGGCTGAGCAGTTCTTCGCTGATATAAATACATAACAGGATGATCAGAAAATTTTGTATCAGAAACAATTTCAGGGATTTTTTTTGCATAAGTCAGTCTTCCTCATCTTCCAGCCGGTATCCCAGAGAGCGGATCGTGCGGATATATTCTTTTTCGCCGCAGTCCAATTTGGCCCGCAGTTTGGAGATGCATACCATAACGTTGTTGTCGGAGAGCATATAGGCCTCGCCCCAGCCCTGCTCAAAAAGCTGCTGTTTTGTAAATACTTTGCCCGGGTTTTCCATGAACAGTTTCATGATCCGGAATTCCACGGAGGTCAGAGTGATCTTTTCACCCATCCGGTAGAGCAGGCAGCCCTTCAGATCCAGTTTCAGCGTCTTTGTTTCCAGAAATTCGGTTTCCGGTTTCCGGCATTTCCCGCTGCCCAGATCATAAAAGCGGCGAAGGGCGGAATGCACTCTTGCGACGGCTTCCAGGGGGACGAAGGGTTTGGTGATGTAGTCGTCCGCGCCCAGATCCAGTCCCAGGATCTTATCGGAATCGCTGCTTTTTGCGGATAAAAGGATCACAGGAATATTGCTGTTTTCCCGGATATTGTGGAGCACGCGGTATCCGTCGGGACCGGGCATCATGATATCTAAAACGGCAAGATCGATCTTTTTCTGTTTTAAAAGGGCGAGGGCTTCTATGCCGTCCGCTGCCTCAAAGACTTCGTATCCGTCTTTTTCCAGATATAACCGCAGAAGTTCGCGGATCTCTGCCTCGTCGTCTGCTATCAGTATTTTATATGCCATAGTATACCTCGAATAAAAGCGGCAGATCCAGCCCGGCGTTGAAGGAGCCGGACTGCATCCGTGTCATCATGTATCAGAAGGAATATCGGTAAGGGTTTTGCAGTAGTTTAGCCCGGGGCTTTGTATTTGCTGTAGAGTTCGTGACAGTTCAGCATTTGGCAGAACTGTCACAGACTTTACAGCATTTGGCAGAACTGTTTACAGGGATTCCCCGGATGTTCCCTGCGGCAAAGCTTCCGGCCCGCTCAGCCTGCGGTATAGAGCCGCGGAGGTCAGAGCCTGATAGGGCGCTGCATAAAATATTTCCACTATGAAGCAGGTGATGATGCCAAGTATATGCCACGGTATAAAAGAAAGATCCAGAAGAAAAGCTTTCCATTTGTGCCCGTTCATCAGGGCGGCGCTTCTTTGCAGTACTTCCCGGTAGGGCATGTCAGGGCGTTCCGCCAGAATATAGGGTACCAGACGGTACTGGTACTGTTTATAGATACCGGGGATGATAAACAGTAAATACCACAGGGCTATGCGGATATCGTAGTGGAACATGGTTTTGATCACATTTTTGTAGGAGTGGTCAAAACCGTAGGCGATCTCTTTGACGTTTGCCCTGTCATCGATGCTTTTTATCATAAATCTGCAGATGCCGACATGGAAGGGAAAGATCAGCAGTACCTGCAGGATATACAGGAAAACGAGAGCGACGAGAGCGATCAGGATAAAGAGAACGACAGCCACCATTCTGGCTTTTTCCGGGACGATGACAGGGTATTGGGACTCGTCTGTCATGTCAGCGGCATCTGTTTTTTGGACGCCGATCAGAACGGAATCGTCCTGTTCTTCCATGATATCCGCAACATCCGTGCTATCTGCTGTGTCAGCGGCGGCGATCTCATCAGTCATATCCGTATTCTCCGCCGAGATTTCCGTGTCGGAATCGGAAGCGGCTCCCTTGCTCCAGCCGGTGCCGGCGCTTAATCCGCCGCAGAATAGGAGCGATAAAAAGGAGACCAGCACGATCTTCCAGTAGTTTCGCTGCAGGGCTTCCTTTGCCCATATTTTTAATTCTTTTCGTGTCCACATATTTTTATATCCTCCGTTTGAAATACTATTCCTGTCTGGTGTCGATTATTTGCTGTCAATAACAGGATAACACGGCAGGCTTAAAGAAGAAGCGGGAAAACCTTAACGTAACCTGAAAGTGAAAAAAGTTTTGTATCATAATGACAAACAGTATTATAGGTGCGACTGAAAAGTGTAATACTGTATATAATAGCAGATAGAGGTACAGAGCATATGGAAAGACTTTTACTGGAGCAATTGCAAAAGTGGAAAAATAAAAAGAACAGGAAACCATTGATCATCGGGGGAGCGAGACAGGTTGGAAAGACCTGGCTTATGAAGTGAAATATTTTTATGAGGAGGCGCCGGAATACGCAATCGTCGCAGCGGGATCACTCTTAGGGGTGGCATTGCATCAGGGGACATCATTTCCTGTGGGAAAAGTGGACTTTTTAAATCTGTATCCTCTCAATTACAAAGAGTTTTGATGGCGGCGGGAGAGAAGGAACTGGTATCGCTTTTAGAGAGCGGAGATCATGAGATGATCAATGCTTTTTCCGGAAAATATATTGACCTGCTGCGGAAGTACTATTATATCGGCGGAATGCCGGAGGCGGTTCTTACCTATATTGAGACAGATGATCTGGCGGAGGTGAGGGAGGTTCAGAAACAGCTTTTGCTGTATTATGCCAATGATTTTTCAAAACATGCGCCGAAAGAGACGGTTCCGCGGATCCGGATGGTATGGGATTCCATTCCGATGCAGCTTGCAAAGGAAAACAGGAAATTTATTTACGGAGCACTGAGGGAAGGGGCAAGAGCCAAAGAGTTTGAGATGGCGATACAGTGGCTTTTGGACTGCGGGCTTATCCATAAGAGCAGAAGGGTGGAAAAGCCGGGAATGCCCCTGATATCTTACATGGATATGTCAGCATTTAAAATATATATGCTGGATGTAGGACTGCTTGCGGCAAAAGGAAATATAGCGGCTGCCGTACTGCTTGAGAAAAATGCGATATTCTCCGAATTCAAGGGAGCCTTGACGGAACAGTTTGTGGCGCAGGAACTGGCTGCGGCAGGAATGGAGCTCTATTATTACAGTGCATCAGGTTCCAGCGGAGAAGTTGATTTTATAGTGCAGGTAGAAGATAGGGCGATTCCTGTAGAAGTAAAAGCGGAAGAGAATCTGCAGGCAAAAAGTTTGAGGGCGCTCGTTGCGAAATATGGTCTGAAAGATGCGGTCAGGACTTCCATGTCAAATTACCGGGAGCGGGACTGGATGGTAAATGTGCCGTTGTTCGAGGTGAGCGGATATTTGAAGGGAAGATGAGCAGGGGCGGCAGTACAAAAAAATTGTAGATCCGGAAATAATGAGGGATCCCGGGAAAAGTCCGGTATGTTTGAAACTGAAAGGCTTTAAGTGGAAAGTCAGTTCGTTGTATTGAATATGCCATTCTTCCGGCAGGTTAAAAAATTCCCGTTCACCGCCGCCTTTATTACTTCTGTGGTAATGACCGTTTCTTTTTTTCCAGCCGCTGTGGCTCTGCGGCGTATTCCAGATTACCTGAGGATCCAGGCGTATAAGCAGGTATTTTCCCCAGCGTTCCAGTTTTTCTCCGGCAGAGGTATCAATGACTTCATAATCTTTCCGGTTTTTGGCTATCCACATAGGCAGTTTCCTTTCTTTGCGGTATACAGGTTCGAAAGTTCGTGCCATGCAGCCGCTTGTTTTTTTGTGTATGTATTATTATATCAGTAAGATTGAGAAATTGGCAATCGGAGTTTGGAGGATCGGTGTAAAATATTAGCGAAATTTGAAATGTTAT
>Ga0137308_101333_pt1 | contig 25123 bp, 20 predicted proteins | sample Inofrocosms_June_FD_97181 | JGI IMG/M metagenome (GOLD analysis project Ga0137308, IMG submission 97181) | Mouse cecal microbial communities from Vienna, Austria - N-Acetylneuraminic and N-Acetylglucosamine D2O microcosms_June | ecosystem: Host-associated > Mammals > Digestive system > Large... | reverse complement strand
GGCAAATGCGCCCGTCAGCACATTGTCTAGGACGTTCTGGTTTTCCAGCAGATAGATGCCCTGAAAGACAAATCCGCAGTTTTTTCTCCGAAACACCGCAAGCTGATCGTTCGTATAGTCCTGAATCTCGGTGTCGCCGAAGAATATTTTTCCGAGAGTGGGTTTGTCCATTCCCGAAAGCGCGTAGAGCAGGGTGGACTTGCCCGAACCCGAAGCGCCCATGATAACAGTGAAATCGCCCTCCATAATCTCCAGATCGAGGTTCTTGATAACATGCTGCTGTACGGCGCCGTTTGAAAAAGACTTGCATAGCTTTTCTGTACGTAAAATAGGGATCATATATAACACTACCTTTCTTATTATGTTTCTGATAGAATTATATATGATCCCGTTCCTGATTTCCTTGTCAGAATCTTGTTAAATTCTTGTCTTTTTCTTAACTGAGCGGAATAAGCAGTGTTACGCACAGCCCGTTTTCACTCCTGACAGACAGTTCTCCGCCCATTTTATCCATGAGTATCCTTGCGATATACAGGCCTAAACCGCTGCCTTCCTTGTCGCCATGTTCCTTTCCGCGGTAGAATTTGTTGGTGATAAGCCCGATCTCATCCTCGGGAACGCCCGGGCCGCTGTCACGGATTGACACCTCAAGAAAGCTCTCATCCAGGCGGAAAGAAATGTCTATGGGCGTATCTGCGTATTTGTAAGAATTAAATAGGATATTGCCAATAACCTGCGATAAACGCAGCTTGTCCATATGCACAATGACCTGCGGTATTTCGGATATACGCACAAGCCTTCTGTCATCGTATTCAGACACAAGTTCTGCGATAACAGCGGAATTTTCGTCCGAACATTTTATTTTGAACGCACCTAAGTCCTCCAGGGTGGAAGCAAACAGGTCGCCTACAAGCAGCGCGATCTCATCCGCTCTTTTATAGATGTTATTCATCTTCACGATCATATCTTCCGTGACGGTTATTTCCTGTCCCTTATTTTGAGCAAATACCGCCGCCATCAGCTCAGATGTGAGTTTAATCCCTGTCACAGGCGTTTTCAGGTCGTGAGAAAGCGACGCGATAAGCTCTTGCTCTCTTGCCCTGGACGCTTTCAGCTCCTCCCGCATGATATCAAAGCTCTCCGAAAAAGCGCCGAACAGATTGCCCTTATCCATTTCAAGCGGCCGGTCAAGGTCGCCTGCCGCCACATAAGAGGCAAACTCTTTCATCCTGGCAAATGGGAGCAGGATCGCTTTGCGGATATACGCCCCGAAAGCCGCCGCCGCACCGATCAGGAGAAAACCGCATACACAGTAAACAGCGATGATATCTGTGCGCAGACGGTCGAACTGCTTCCTGCTGTCTGTGAGTACGACGCTGCCTGTTATCTGATTATTTTCTATGATATAAGTGTAGGGGTAACACTTCTGCATTGCCGTCTCAACGGTTATCACTTCCGAATAGTTGGAGCGGTTATCGTAAATTGCATTTCCGTTTCTGTCAAGTATCACATATTCCCGTTCCGTGTTTTCAGGCGGCATATCGTCCAGAACCATCTTGTGCGCAAGCTCATTGAGCAGAAGTACATCCTCATTATTTTGTGAAAAATCATCTGTGCCGGTGATTTTCACAACAGCAAACAGCCCGGCAGTGAGCAGCAGAACAAGAAGTACTGTAAAACTGTAATATCTTTTCATGGCGCAGTCTCTTCCATCATGTAGCCCACACCCCATACGGTTTTTATGAGCTGTGGTTCTTTGGGATCGGCTTCGATCTTTTCACGCAGATGCCGGATATGTACGGCGATCGTACCCTCGTTGAGATATGCATCCTCCCATACATCTCTGAGCAGATCTTCCTTTGATACGACCTTGCCCCTGTTTGTGTAAAGATAATACAGCAGCCTGTATTCGAGTGCTTTGAGGGTAATCTCCCCGCCGTCTGCAATGAGCTTGTGCGTATTTGTGTTGAGGTACACTTCACCTGTCAGTTTCACAAGGCCGTCCTCATTCTGCTGAAAATTCCCGACAATGTGCGTATTATCCCGTGTCCTGTCGTATCTTGAAACGGCAGCTTTCACCTTGGCAAGCAGGACGCTTAGCGTATAGGGCTTTTTGATATAATCATCGCCGCCTATGTTCAGGGCGATTAGCACATCATCATCGCTTGTCCGGGCACTGATGAAAAATATTGGCAGGTCATAGTTTTCCCGTATCTGCCTGCAAAGATCGAAGCCTGATGTCTCGCCGAGATTGATATCGAGCAGGAGCAGTGAAACATCGTGTTTTTCGAGAAAAGCTATCGCATCCGCGTAGCTTGTTACATAGGAAGTCTTTACGCCGAACATATTGAAATATTCGGAAGTAGCCGTGGCTATCATTTCATCATCGTCTATCATTAGGACTTTATAGCTTTCCATATCCATATCTCATCTCACTCGCTTATAATATTTGTTGTTTCAATATTATTCCCAGAATCCGTGATATATCCGGCATTTTGGAATATTGCAAATTCCTCATTGCTAATCACACCCGCAGCATACGCCATTTCCATTAAAAAGCTGATTCGACTGTTTGATGTCCCCACGGACAACAAGACACCTTCTATCCTCTTTGCGTGATAGTACAGAGTTTTGCCTGTTAGTATCCGAGTTTCCGTGATAATAACCGACTTTTGTCTACGAGTATATACTCGCAGGCAAAACAACACCAGAACAAAAGTATGCGCTCTCGCTAATGTAAAAATGCCCCTAAAAGTACACGGAAATAATGTAACTTTGGAACCTATGTAGCGCTGAAAGTGCCGTGTTTACGAGTTTTGTAGGCTTTCCGCAATTTTATCCACCGAAAACTAAGACACCGTTAGGTGTCAGAGTTATTGCTCTCAAATCAGGACAAATTCCAATCGCTTAACTTGAGTCATTTGCATCAAATAGTAATACGCAACCCCAAAATTTACTGTACTATTATCATATCCTTCTTTTTCATAAATTTCTTTTATAATTCCTGTAACTACCCATCTATATTATTGATGGAAAAATCACTATTCTTTTTACAAACAATACGCAATTTATATGGAGCCTTTATTTTATGAGAACTTAATTTATATGACCAAATCATCATGTTAAGTAAATCTTGCTGTGAAATGGAGGCTCCGCTCCCGCCATCAAATGATGTTGTTCCGGCTCCTAATATTGGTACGCATACATCTTTTTCAGAATAGTAATTCTCTAATTCCTTCCACAGTAAATCCAAGCACTTGATATATTCATCTCGAGAAAAGAATCGCCCCTTACCCCTTTCATCTAATTTGGCAAATGCCATCAATAAGTCATCGCCATTCGGAACTATCGTTCCTGAGTCATACCGAGTCTTATGCTGATACTTTGATTTGCTCCGTGCCGGTGTTATTTGAGCTGTTTCAATCAACTGCTGGACATCTAAATTCGGATGTAAGGATAAATACTGTCCACATATAGAATTGGGATTAATATCTGCTGTTGCATTTCCTACTTGTGTTGTGAAACACTCATCAAAACTAATTACTCTTTTGCACTTTCTCTTTTTAAGTATATTCCCATACTCAACTTTAATTGAATAATTCTGGCCTTTAATTGTAGTCCATCTTCGAAATTTCAGGAATGCTCCATATAACAACGATGTTCCAATCCACACAAGCAGAAAGCATACAAGTCGTGAAATTATTATGTTAATATCTTGAGCATCGCAAAAAGCAAACCATTTATATTGTTTAAGAGTAATCTGCGTTACCCATTCGTATTTTCCAAAAAACGCCTCTGGCACAAAAGTAAATATACCTGTGGCGATACCAAATGCCATCGCTACGCTTTTTAGGATAAAGCCAATCAAAATCCAAGTGCCTCCTTTATGTATGCGTAATCTCCAACTTTATTTCCATTATCATCAATTTTCCAAAATGGTCTCGCAATGTCTTCGTAACCATTCATATATGAAGGAAGCCAGCTTGATTCCTTACGTGTAGAATTATATACAATTATGATTGTATTTTTCTTCTTTTTGGCTTGTTCAAATTCATGACGAAGATATGAACATTTATTTATGTTTCCATAATCATCATTCTCGCCAGGTGTTGAAACACTGGGAACCTTGCATAGCTTAATTACATATCAATGAAATCTACTTTATGGAGACTATCACTTCCCCATTTATTTAGTTCTTCAACAACATTACGATCACCATAAAGCTGGTCATAGTCGGCACTGATTAGACTTGTTTGCTCATAATTTTCTATCCTCCCTATGCGAATCATAATCTGTATTGTTAGCACTCATCAACGTCGAGTGCTAACAATAGCATATCACAGATTTCCAAACATTACAAGTATTCATTGCAAAAATTTTACATAATTTTACATATAAACCTAATAAGAAAACGCAATCCCCATCAGTATTCTGTTTTAACATTAAACTCCATTTCACCCACCCATACCAGTATTCCATTCTTAAAGTCACTAAAACAATCAAATATTTTTGAAAAAATTTCTTACTTCAACAGCATTTTTCTACAAACAGGCAAAACTCCAAACAAACACGGAAACTCCGGGCAGTTTCCGTGCTTGTATCATATCCCCCGTTTTTCAACAGCATTTTCCGTCAAGCTAATACACTTTTCACCTAAATCCAACAATATCCTACTCCTTTTTACCTTTCCGTTTTATACTATCACGGAAACCCCGGACTTTTGCGTGAAAGTATACTTTTGCCTGATAGTACGATTTTTTCCCCTATCGCCATGCTATCAGCGGCATCCAAAAACATGAAAAAAGGGTCCACCATCCACCGTGATGAACCCCACCAAGCCTTAAAAGCCTTGATTTTAAGCCATTCTTCCATACTTTCGCCTAATAGTGCCAAAAAACCTATGGCATTATTTCTGAATAGCCGCCTGGGCGGCTGTTAGATATTGTTCACATAAATTCTCCAAGACGCAGAGGGGCCACGCTGGACAAGGGGAGGGGGCAAAACCGTGACCACAGGGGTCACATTCACACCATAGGGGTCAGACCTTTAGCCGCAGGGGTCAAAACAGCCACAGAGGGGTCAGACTTGTGACCACTGTGGCCGTCCGTAACCGCCGCTCCCATGCTGCCCTAGCACAGCCCCAAAATCAAACAAGGGATTCCGGCAACAACCAATGTGCCGGAACCCCTTGTTTTCAGCGGTTTCCCCGATATTCTGTTCATGCCCTTTGTATCAATTAAGCGGTTTACATTTCGGCAAAATGGCGTATACCAGTAAAACCGTTTTTCTCCGCATAACCTTCAAGCATTGCCTTTTGGTTGGATATGCTGTTGCTTTCACCTTGTAACTCATCGTCATGGCTCAATCTCTCGTATAATGCTGTTAAATCGTGACTCATAATCAATTTCCTCCTTTCTGCCAGTACCGCATAAATGCTATGCTGTGGCTCCTTTGTATTTGTTTTGATTAAGAAGTCTTTTATATTTTATAACTCCAGATGCGGCGATATACATATTGTTATGCGGGACACTGATTAGGAGGAACTATTATGAAAATGCCGCTGAGACAGACAGCCGATGCGTACAAAGGAAAATTCCAGGAATTTGAACCCTTTCCCCGGGCGGGACATCCAGAGGGGTATAAAAAGGTTTCCCCGAATCTGAGAAAGCGTATTCTGGAGGAGGGAGAATCCTACCTGGGCTACAGATACCCTTCTATTTTTGCCACGGATTTTATGAATTTTAAGCGCACCGGCATCCGGGTGGCTTACGAAGATCTGTATTTTGCCAGGCGACATGCCCTGTGTGCCCTGGTGACAGCGGAGTGTGTGGAATACAAGGGACGCTTTATGGATGACATTGTCAACGGCATCTTTGTCCTGTGCGAGGAAAGCGGCTGGCAGCTTCCCCCGCACAATTCCTACCAGCGGGACAAGACTCAGCTTCCCCTGCCGGACAGCGCCAGGCCCGTGCTGGATCTGTTTGCCTGCGAGACCGGGGCGCTGCTGTCCTGCGTCTCCTATCTTCTGGGACAGGAACTGGAGGGAATAAGTCCCCTGATCACGGCCAGGATACAGGAGGAACTCAGCCGCCGCATTGTCACGCCTTATCTCAGGGAACATTTTTGGTGGATGGGCCAGGGGGAGGAGCCCATGTGCAACTGGACGGCCTGGTGTACCCAGAACGTGCTGCTGACCGCATTTCTGGGGGACACGGACCAGGACACACGCCGGCAGGTCTTTCGCAAAGCCGCCCGGAGCCTGGACTTTTTTCTGAAGGACTACGGGGAGGACGGCTCTGGCTGTAAAGGCCGGGGACAATGGGGACAATCACAACCACAACGATACGGGCAGCTTCACTCTCTACAAAAACGGGCACCCCTTGTTCGTGGATATCGGCGTGGAAAGTTATACGGAAAAAACCTTCTCCTCAAGGCGCTATGAGATATGGACCATGCAATCCGGCTACCACAATCTCCCTACTTTGATGGGAAAAGACCAGAAAGACGGAGAAACCTATTGTGCTACAGAGGTATATACCCACTTCGGCCACAGTGCCTCCATCTCCATGGAACTGCTGACGGCCTACCCCATCCCCCGGCCAGAGGACGCCGGCGCCGCCTCGTTCACCTACCGGCGCAGCGTAACTCTGGACAAAAAAGAAGGGAAGGTGGTGGTCAAAGATACCACTAACCTTCCGGATGTAATACTGAACTTTATCACCTATGAAAAACCTGTAGTGAGCGAAGGACGGCTTCAGATCGGCAGCCTGGCGTCGGCAGCCTTTACCGGGGCAGCGCCCCTGACCCGCCCAAAGGACTTCCCCGGCGCACAACCCCCGGATTCTTCCCCTGCCGTGGAGGTCCTGCCCGTCACGGATGAGCGGCTGAAAAAAGCCTGGGACCACGATCTGTACCGGGTGCGCCTGCGGATGACAGGGAGCATATTTACCATGGAAATTAAATAAACACCCTTCCGGACCGGATGCTCTACTGCAGGGTTGCCGTCAGCTTCTCTATCATGTTCTCCAGTTCCCCGGACTGCTGGGACATTCTGGCAATATCCCTGGAATTGTCCTCGATCATGGCAGCTATGTCATCAAACTGAGTATTCTCCTGCCGGATCGCCTCCACGATCTGCTCGTTGATCCGGACCGTATTCTCCAGAATCTGATTCTGGTCCGTTCTGACAGTTCCAATGGTCCTGACGGCATCCAGGGACTCACCAATGATCGTCATCATCTCCTGAATACCGTCAAAGGTTTGGCGGAACACGGCATTCTGGCTTTCCAGGCTGTCTGCGCTCTCACTGACCATGGTCGTCACCTGATCCACACTGTCCTGTAAATTGGCAATCACATTTTGAATGCCCTTCAGTGACTCTCTGGTGCTGGCCGCCAGGTTGCTCACGGACCCTGCCACTACGGCAAAGCCCTTCCCGGCTTCCCCGGCTCTGGCCGCCTCAATGGAAGCATTCAGTGCCAGCAGTCCCGTCTGGGAGGATATGCTCTCAATCACCTTCAATGCCTCCGTGATCTCACTGACACAACTCAGCAGGCCCGCCGTCATCTCTCTGGCATGTGACGAAGAATCCGATACTTCCCTGTTCTTCTCCTGCAGTTCCTTCAGCAGAACCTGGTTTTCCTCGGACTTTTGGAGCAGGCGCCTTGCCACAGACTCCACTTCAGCTATATTCTCATCCATCTTCCGAGAGCTTTCCTCCAGCGCCGCGATGCTGCCGCGGCCCTCCTCCACGTCATTGAGCAGTCTCCCGCTTTTCACCAGCAGGGACTCTCCTGTGGCGGAAAGCTTCTCCATGGAGGCGCTCTCGCTCTGTGATACGTCTGTCAGCACTTTTCCGGCAATCTTCAAGTTCTCCGCAATCTCCGCCGCTGTGGACAAAACTTTTTCGATCCTTGCATTGTTTTCCTCCAGCTGGCTCTTCTTGATGTTGATCAGAAAATGGCTCACCATATAGTTGAACAGAAGGATTGCGGCAGCAGAAAGCGACACCGCCACCCACCTGAGAATCAGTTCGGGGATAAATATGCTGTCTTTAATGGGCAGTGCCGTATCCATTCTGATAAAGGAAGCAATCACGGTAGATGCCATATTTAATACAGCTGTCCACACTGTCATCTTCATGTCCAGAAAGAATCCCGCAAGAATCAGGAAGAAAAAGCAGTAGCCCCAAAACTGTCTGGATGGAATCAGGTACAGCAAAACATTCCATTGGATCAACTCAACCAAAAATATAAAAATCTTTCCCTGTCTCAACTTGCCTGGGAGCAGATGCTTTTCCCCCGCCCCGTTGACTACATAGGAGGTACGCACAATCCAGATTCCACATAGAAAATATAATACACAACTCAACATGAAAATCCCTATGGCAATCCAGGACACTTCCGGATAAAATCCAAGCGCTTTGAATCCTCCAAAGGTAACCGCAGCTATCAGAGTTGCTCCCGTTACGGCAAATATAATGATCGTAAATACTCTGTTCATGTATTCTTCCACGATGTTTAAGTTCATATGTATCCTCCTTAGTTCATTGCCTTGTATTCCGCATATATTATAGTGCCTTTATCAGCAAAAAGCAATGACCTATTTAGATAGAGAAAAATGAATTCGCTTTATATCGGCAGCATCATCGCCAGCGACATCAGCGGTGAGATGGTCTGTGCCGCCGCGGCAAACCTGGCTCTGCTGACCCGGAAGGGACTATAACAGCGGAGGCGGGAATCGGATGATCTTCTGCGGCAATAGCAAAAAGCCTCCCACCGGGAGGCCCTGGAAAGTCTGGTGAGACTGCATATACAGAAAACACCATATTTCACAACTTGCTAAAGGCTAAAAGCACCAGAATCACCCCGCCCAGCCAGCCCAGGGACATATTAAATCTTTTAGACAGCCGCTCCCCCAGCCAGGATCCCAGCAGTAATGTGAGTTGATTGGCGATCAGAGAGGCCGTTACCACCGCCGGGATGCTTGCCTGCCCCAGCGCCGCGCCAAAGCCCGCAGCCGCCCCGTCCAGGGACAGCGCCAGCGCCAGTGATGCCGCCTCCGCCGGAGAGATGGATTTGGAATGATCCAGGTCTACCGCCGCAGGATCTGCATATACATGTAATACGAAGCGCAGGCTGAACAGTGAGAAATGCAGCCTGCCGTCCAGGCTGCCATACCTGCGGATCGCCGCCCTGACAATCCCATCCAGCAATTTTACCAGGCCCAGAGCAAACAGCAGACCAAAGCACAGCCCCCTCTGCAGGCTCTCCGGAAGAAAACCGGCCACCAGACTGCCCAGCCCCAGAGACAGTCCCACAATACCGCTGCAGATCAGGTTGATCAGCAAGACGGACCGCCCGGACATCCGAATCTGCCTGGCCCCATAGGCAAAGCCTGCCACGAAGGCATCTATGGAAAGTGCGGCTGCGATCGCAGCGGCCTCCACGATTATCTGAAAAATTCCCAAGAATATCACCGCCCGAAATCATACGACTTACTAGCATAATATTCCTGTTTTCCCCCATGGGTTACTCCGATATGTAATCAGTCCATGCCCCGGAGCGCCGCCTGGGGGACATGCTCCGCCATAGCCCTTGTCATATCTTCCAACTGCCCCCGCTCAAAGCCGGCAAAGCCCCGTTCAATCACTTGTTCACTGTCACGATAATTTTGCAGATAAAAGGCTTTGCATCCCTGCAGCCACTCACCGATGGCTGTAAATTCCTCCGCCGTATGGATGCCCTTTACCGCCGTGGTGCGAAATTCATAGGGGATACGGCAGTTCTTCAGCAATTCCACGCTCTGCTCTATGAGTTCTATCTTCACCTCCGGCAGTCCGCAGGCCAGGCTATAGTGTTCCCTGGATGCCTTGACATCCATAGCCACATAGTCCAGCAATTCTTCCTCCAGCAGATACCGCAGCACCTGCGGCCTATATCCGTTGGTATCCAGCTTCACCAGATAATTAAGCTCCTTCACCCGACGGATAAAACCTTCCAGATCGGGCTGAAGGGTTGGTTCCCCGCCGGTGATGCAGACACCTTCCAGAATGCCCCTTCTCTTTTGCAGAAAGGCCAGGATATCCTGCTCCCGGATTTCCGGCTGGGACTGAGGCTCCAGCACCAGGCCGCTGTTCTGGCAGAAAGGACAGCGCATATTGCAGCCGCCCGTAAACAGGGTGGCCGCCACGTGACCCGGATAATCCAGAAGCGTTGTTTTATTTATGCCGCAGAAACGCATGGAAGACCTCCTTTAAAACTGCCTGCCTTGACGGTTTATGGATTGTGCGTTACAATAACTCCAGTATATACGTTTTCCTCCTGCTATGCAATGATGATAGGAGCGCCCAATACTATTTCACTATAAATCCTTATTTGGATGTATACATCCAAACTTGCAAAAGGGAGAAGAGCATGGCTAAAATTATCAGTGTACAGGAAAAATATATGAGAATGGCGCTGAGGCTGGCCCGAAAGGCTCTGGAACTTGGCGAAGTGCCCATCGGCTGTGTCATTGTCTATGAGGGGAAGGTCATCGGCCGGGGCTATAACCGCCGCAACACAGACAAAAATACGCTGGCCCATGCGGAGATAACCGCCATCAATAAGGCCAGCAAAAAGATCGGGGACTGGCGGCTGGAAGGCTGTACCTTGTATGTGACGCTGGAGCCTTGTCAGATGTGCGCAGGCGCCATCATCCAGGCCAGAATCCCGGAGGTGGTTATGGGCTGCATGAACCCCAAGGCCGGCTGCGGCGGATCCATCCTGAACATTCTGGAGATGCCGCAGTTCAACCATCAGGCCGCCGTGACCAGAGGGGTGCTTGAAGCGGAGTGCAGCGGGATATTGAAGGAATTTTTTACACAGCTGCGCATCCGCAACAAACAGGAGAAAGTGCGGAAAGCCTTGGAAGTCACTTCTCCCGGAACACAGATTTAGGCTGTTTGCACACGGGACATACATAATCCTCCGGCAGTTCCTCAAAGGGGATGTCCCCATTGTATTCATAGCCGCATATACTGCATACATAGGCAGTCTCCGCCTTGGTCTCCTGTTCCTCCGGGATATAGGTGGGCGCCGCCTTGGGGCTCTTGCCCTTGATCACATTGTGATAGTAGGCATAGGTCATGGGATCATCATTGTTCAAAATATCCGCATCCACCACCTTGCCCAGGAACACCGTGTGGCTGTCGGTCTCCATCTTGTCCACCACCTCGCACACAATATAGGCGCAGGCATCGGGAATTATGGGCATATATCCCCGGATCTCCGGCTTCACCTCGTCAAACTTGTTGTTGTCACGTCCGCTCTTAAACCCGAAAACACCGATGGTGCCCGGATCGGAATGCACTCCCAATACGGATACGGCAAATTTTCCCAGCTTACGGATACACTCGTTGGTATAATTGTCGTGGTTGATGCTCACTGCAATCGTGGCCGGATCCGAGGTGATCTGCATGGTGCTGTTGGCTGTGCAGCCAGTGGCTCTCCCCTCGTCCCAGGTACTGATCACATACACTCCATAGGATAACTGTCTGAATGCGTTTGGGTTCATATTTACCTCTTTCCTGCATAACACGGGTCATACTCATGTTATTGCATTAATCAGTATTTGGATGTTTCACATCCAAACCTCTTGCTCCTGCATGTCTGCGCATTGTCACTTCTCTATTGTTCTCCAAATTCCAATAGATATGCATAAGCTTTATAGCTACAGTATAAATAATTCACAGAGCAAATGCAACAACTTCCTGTGGATTTTATGGCATTTTATGGCAGAGCACCATATTTTCCTTGACAAAACCTCCGTAAGACGATACACTATAAAAGCCGTATATCGTGGGAGCACTGCAAAGCAGGTGTTGAAGTTTGGTCTCACGCAATGGGAATCTACGAACCGTGTCAGGTTGGGAACAAAGCAGCACTAAGTAGAACCTTCCATGTGCCGTGAGGGTGCCGGGCGGAGCCTGTGGAGCAGCCTGCGGTATGCGGTCTTGTTATCTTCTCCCAGACTCTGACAGGCGATTGCAAAACTCCCTTTTTGGTAACAGTGGATGGGCAATATATACACAATAAGGGCGACTTGCCACTGCGTCGGAGCCCGATTTTGTATATATTGACCAGCCACGTCACTTCCAGAGAACCTTTCGCAATTGCCTAAGACTCTGACAGCGAAAGGAGCATTCCGACAATGTCCGATCGTCACCCCAGCCGCTCTGAAAAAGATATACTGCAGCGTTATGCCTCCTGCGCCCTCTGTCCCCGGCGCTGCCATGTCAACCGCCTGACAGGGGAAATCGGATATTGCGGTCAAACCACGCAGCTGCGCGCCGCAAGAGCCGCCCTGCATATGTGGGAGGAACCCTGTATTTCCGGTACGGCAGGTTCCGGCACCGTCTTTTTCAGCGGTTGTAATCTGCGCTGTGTATACTGTCAAAATCACGACATTGCCCTTGGACAAACCGGCAAAGAGATCTCTGCCGGCCGCTTGACAGAGATCTTTCTGGATCTGCAGCAAAAAGGAGCCGCCAATATCAATCTGGTGACTCCCACTCATTACCTCCCCACCATCGCCTATGCCCTGGAGCAGGCCCGCCTGGCCGGCCTGTCCCTGCCCGTGGTCTACAACTGCGGCGGCTATGAATCCGTGGACGCGCTGCAAATGCTGGAGGGGCTGGTAGACATTTACCTGCCTGACCTGAAATATGTATCCGGCGAACTGAGCGCCAAGTACTCCCACGCCGGGGATTATTTTGAGAAGGCACAGGCCGCCCTGGCAGAAATGTTCCGGCAGGTGGGCAGGCCGGTGTTTTATGATCCCGCCTGTAGGACGGAGAGTATCCGTCCCACACCGACTAATCCCGCACAGCCCGCCGCCAACCGTGCGCCCGCCATCCGGCCCCATACCCCCGTGGACGCTCCTGTTGCCGTTTATCCGCCGGACACGCCTCTGCTGCGCCGGGGCATGATTGTGCGCCACCTGGTGCTGCCCGGCCACGTGGGAGACAGCAAGAAAGTCCTGCATTATCTCAGGGACACTTTCGGAAACAACATCTATGTCAGTGTCATGTGCCAATACACGCCCCTGCCCCATGTGGCGGATATTCCGGAACTAAACCGCAGAGTCACACCCGCCGAATATCAGCGGGTGGTGGATTACTGTCTGCGCCTGGGCATGGAGAATGTATATATCCAGGAGGGAGATGTGGCCCTGGAAAGCTTTATTCCTCCTTTCGATCTCTCAGGGTTGTAGAAGCGGCTCATTGCCCTTATTCTGCCATCTACAGTTCCACTTTGATCATATAGTATCCGAAATCCCCCTCCTGCGCGGGCTCCCGCCTGCATTCAAAGCTTCCAAATCCATACATAATCGCAACCTGCTTTTCCTTCTCATAAAAATTTCCCGGCACACCTATGTAGTATTGATTGCCGTTTCTATGTGTCACTTGTGTCAACATAAGATGCTCATAGTTGAAATAGCCGTGGAGCAGAAAACTGTTCTGCGCCAGCCGGTAAGCGCTGGAATGCAGTATCACGAAATCCTCCGGCCGTAGGGACAGGTATTCCCGCTCATCCTGAAACGGGCGTATGTGGGGATAGATTTTCCAAAGCTGCTGCCATTTGTCCTCACTCATGGCGGCCATGCGTGGAGGCTGGGAGGCCTGACGGTTTTCCGGGGTAATTTCGTTTTCCCCGGACCTACCGGAAGCGTCCGCCTGGTGAAGTTCCGCCTCTTTTGTTACTGTTTCCGGCTTGCCCCCTGCTTTGTACCCGGCTCCTGTTTTGCCCGCGGCTCCTGCTTTGCCTGCGGCTTCTGCTTTGCCCGTGGCTCCTGCTTTGCCCGTGGCTTCTGCTTTGCCCGTGGCTTCTGCTTTGCCCGTGGCTTCTGCTTTGCCCGTGGCTTCTGCTTTCCCCGTGGCTCCTGCTTTGCCCGTGGCTTCTGCTTTGCCCGTGGCTTCTCCGGGGATTTTTTCTCCTGCCGGGTTCTCCGTTTCATCTCCTCTTTGATCAGCCTCCATCCTCACAGACCTTCCCATCTCAGTCCTGCCTGCTTCACTTCCATCCGACGCGGCGCTTTCTGCCACGGTTCCGGCTGTCATTCTCCCTATACCGTCACGCTCTGCCTCGGTTCTGCCCGTCCCAATCCTCTCACTGGCTTTTTCTTCCACGGCTCTGCCTGTTGCGGTCCTTTCACTGGCTGTCTCTTCCACGGCTCTGCCTGTCGCAGTCCTTTCACTGACTGTCTCTGCCTTGGCTCCGTCCATTGCGTTCCTTTCACTGCCTCTTTCTTCCGAGACTCTGCTTGTTGCGGTCCTCTCACTGTGTTTTTCTGCCTCGGTTCTGCCCATCGTGGTACTCCCACTAGGTTTTTCTGCCCCGACTCCGCCCGTTGCAGTCCTCTCACTGGCTTTTTCTTCCGCGATTCTGCTTGTTGTGATTCTTTCACTGGCTCTCTCCGCCTGATCTCTGCCCTCCTCTGCCGCTGCCTCAAGTACATATGCACCGGGATTATATATCTGTGTGTCTCTGGCCCTATCCGGCGTTTCCGGCACTGGCTCTTCCAATTTTCTTACATTATTTTGCAAATATTCGGATCCGGTCTGTGCCGAATCCGCATAATTATCCTCCGGCATACCCTGCCCGACAGTCCGCGGCTCAGACTGCCGCAGGACAGCCTGCGGCTTGGGAACCCCCTCCCTCCACACGCACCGCAGACTTCTTCTGGGGGACAACTGCACACGCACACGCTCCAGTTGTCCATAACATAGCCCTTCTCCAATGGTCAGCGCCTCCCCTGTATGCGCGGAGTCCTTGATTTCCCATCGGAAACTGCCGCTGCCCTGCTGCACCAGAACCGTCCCGATGCGCCGCTCCGTACCTGCGCCTTCCAGCGCCACCTCGGAGACCACATCATCCGTCTCATATAAACCCTTGATCTGCATCTCCAACAGTAACCGGTTATCCATAACGGTTATTTTGACATACCCGCAGTTACTCTGTTTTTCTCCGTTTTCCAAATAATCTATATAGCGGATCTGCTTGTCATAATACATAAAAATCCCCCTTAACACACCTATGGTTTTCTCTACTATAAGTGTATTAAGGGGTTGTCCGTTATATTCCTGCTATTTAGTGTTCCGCATGTTCCTTACAAGCACTGCTTTAAAACTCCAGAGAGTCCAGATATTTCATATAATTCACCACCATTAACGCAATCTTGAAGGTAAGCGCATCATCAAAATTGCGCAAATCCAACCCTGTGCTTTTCTGAATCTTCTCAATCCGGTATACCAGCGTATTGCGGTGTACAAATAGCTGGCGGGAAGTTTCCGACACATTCAGGTTGTTATCAAAAAACTTATTGATTGTGGTCAGCGTCTCCTCGTCCAAATCAATAGGTAAATTGTCTCCAAATATCTCTTCTATGAAAATCCTGCATAGGTTAACCGGCAGCTGGTATATTAACCGGCCGATTCCCAACGTACTGTATGCCACTACGTTGCGCTCCGCATAAAAAATCTTGCCCACATCCAGCGCCAGCTTGGCTTCCTTGTAGGACTTGGACACATCCTTCAGTTCCTGTACCACCGTGCCAAAAGCCACCCGCACATTCAACATGGCCTCCGCGTTCATCATAGCCACGATAGTACGCGCCACATCGCACAGATTCTCGTAGGTGACAGCCTGATCCAATGTCTTAATCAAGATCACGTTGGTCTCGTCAACCGCTGTGATATAATCCCCTCCCTGGGAGGAAAACATCCCTTTCAGCAACTCTGTCACAATATTATCCTTCTCCAGCCGTGTCTCTATCAGGAACACAGCCCTGGGAGCCGTCACCTCCACATGGAGCTTCTTGGCTCGATTATATATATCCACCAACAGCAGATTATCCAACAGCAGATTCTGGAAAAAATTGTTTCGGTCAAACCTCTCCTTATATGCGATTGTCAGGTTCTGGATCTGGCATACGGCAATTTTACCTACCATATACACATCGTCCCCGGTTCCACGGGCCACTAATATATAGAGTATTTCCCCTTCATCCAATATTTTCAACAGATGATGGGGGCCGATGACCTGGCTATCGGCAGGTGATACAGCAAAACCGCTGATCAGATCCCCCTGTATCTCTTTCATGTCAGTGGTTGCGGCGATCACTGTGGCGGAAGGGTCATACACACACAGATCCACCTTGGTGATTGCCTTTAGCTCGTCTATACTTGTCTGAATGATCTGACTAGATATCATAACTCCTCCTATTAAGAATTCCGCATGTTCCCTGCAAGCACACAGAACGGTGATGAAAATCTGACCGTTTTGGTATTCGGATATTCGCCAACGTGCCTTGCATAAACATGCTGTTTGGAAGGTCCAGGGACCTTCAGTTCCGCCGATTGACAAATGATATTTATTTAAAAAAAGAGGTGCTGGAAACCAGCACCTCTCTGGACAATCTCACTAATTGGTAATGATCTGCTCGGTCTCTTTGTCAAATACATGGATCTTATCAACATCCAGAGCGAACTTCACAGCATCACCGGGTCTTGCAGTTGTACGAGAGTCTACTCTTGCAGTCATCGGGAAAGTATCCAGATCAAAGTACAGGTAAACCTCGGCGCCCAGCAACTCGTATACCTTAACGGTGGACTCGAATACGCTGTTAGGAGATGACTGAATAAACGCCTCGGAATCATATACATCCTCAGGACGGATACCAAAAGTAACAACCTTGCCGTCGTAACCGCCATCAATAATCTTCTTGGACTTAGCGGGAGGCAGGGGAACACTGTGTCCTGCGATCTCCAGATTAGCAACATCGCCGGTAACCTTTACAGTTGCATCCAGGAAGTTCATCTGAGGAGATCCCATGAATCCTGCTACGAACAGGTTCTGGGGCTTCTGATACAGATTCTGAGGGGTATCTACCTGCTGAACAACGCCGTCCTTCATAACAACGATTCTGGTACCCAGGGTCATAGCCTCGGTCTGGTCATGTGTAACGTAGATGATGGTGGTGCCCAGTCTCTGATGCAGTTTGGAAATCTCAACACGCATCTGTACACGCAGCTTAGCATCCAAGTTGGACAGAGGCTCATCCATCAGGAACACCTTGGGGTTACGCACGATAGCACGTCCCATAGCCACACGCTGTCTCTGACCACCGGACAGAGCCTTGGGCTTACGATCCAGCAGCTTCTCCAGATCCAGAATCTTGGCCGCTTCCTTAACCATCTTGTCGATCTGATCCTTGGGAACCTTTCTCAGCTTCAGACCAAATGCCATGTTGTCGTATACAGACATATGAGGATACAGAGCGTAGTTCTGGAATACCATGGCGATATCCCTGTCCTTAGGCTCTACATCATTTACAACCCTATCACCAATCTTTAACTCACCGGAGGAGATATCTTCCAGACCCGCAATCATACGAAGGGTAGTGGACTTACCACAACCGGAGGGACCAACGAAGATGATGAACTCCTGATCTGCGATCTCAAGGTTAAAATTCTTAACTGCCTCAAAACCATTGGGATATACCTTGCAGATATTCTTTAAAGATAAACTAGCCATAAAATAACTCCTTTCATAAATAGATGATTATTTTCTCGTTGATGCAGCGATATGTATCACTACAACTTTGAACTAAGTATACCTAAATCACAGTTGAAATTCTATGCCACTATTCCACAAAGATTTCGTTCCCGATTGTGGGAATTGCTCACAAATCCGTATGTTTTTCGTTTTCACTGTCATTTTACACAAAACTTGTTTCTCGTATTAGACATATTTCACAGTTCTCAGCCAATACCTTTCTCTTCCAAAGAAGTATCCAACTTGTCATGGAAAATTTTTTCTCCGTCCTCTTCCTGCTCTTCATCTTTCCCAGCGCCATTGGCCTCATTGATCCTGTCCTCCAACTTCAAGAAGAACTTATTGTACATCTTGGCCGACAAGAATGCGGGCAGTGTAATGCCGAAAAGCATAACCAGAGGAAATACATTGGGCACAAAGATCATCAGCGCCATGGGGATCAGGTACAGCACCAGCATAACCACGCTCTTGGGAGCCTGCAGAATACTCATTGCCAACGCATTCTTGATGGTGCGAAATACCGAATTTGCAAACTTGGCCTGGGCAGGAAACACAAACAGCAGCGTAAAGACGGCAAAGATAGCGATGGCTCCCATGATCGCCCGGAATACCACATGGAACTCTGACTCCGAAGTGCTCATGATATAAAAATCTCCTCCCAGGATCAGTCCGATGACCAGCATAATCAGCCAGATGGCTGTGGACTGCCAGAAATTCTCCTTAAATGCTTTAAAATAGCCCCTCACAATATAGCACTCCTCATCCCGCACGATCTTCAGCACCTGATAGTGCATGGCTGTGAGGGCAGCGCCCGTGGTGATCAGAGGGATCATGCAGACAACCGTCAGCAGATTTAAGATCATCAGGTCCGCCACCTTGTTCATAATCTGCATAAAGGGACTGTCAATGTTTAAAAATTTCATACTTTCGTTTTCCTTTCTCTATTTAGAGTTCCTGGGCGATTGCAAAACGCCCTTTCTGGTAACAGCGGATGGGCAATATATACAAAATAAGGGCGACTTGCCACTGCGTCGGAGTTCGTTTTTGTATATATTGCCCATCCGCGTCACTTGCGGAGAACCTTTCGCAACTGCCTGTTAAGAGTTCCGCTTCGATGCTCCGCTTTCGTTCAGTGTGCTTTCCGGGAATTTGCTGTTCAGAGTTCCGCCTCCCCGGTATCCTTTAGAAAAATTTCTCCATGGAAGTGACACGGATGCCGGATATCTGTTCCTCCGGTTTTATGGCATAAAAGCCCAGCTTCCTGTAAAAATCCACCGCATAGGGGGCCGCCGTCAGCGTCATGCTGTGCTCCCCCGCCTCTCTCTCCAGATACTGGCACAGGCTCCTCATCAGCATCCTGCCAATGCCCTGGCGGTGGTATCTCTCATCCACAAACAGCAGGGACAGATGATTGCCGTTGCGCACAGAGGCCAGCCCCACCACCCGGCCGCCGTCCAGGGCCACCAGTACCTGGTAACGCCCCTTTAAAAACAGCTTCCTGAGAGTTCCGTCATGTATGAAGGTATCAAAGTTGTCGATACCCTCCTGGGAATAATCCTTCCCCTCAAATTTCAGAAAGGTTCTCCACACCATGTCCATGGCTGGATCCCAATCTTCCGGCAAAGCCCATCTGATAGTATAGGGGAATTGATTTACTTCCATATTCGTTCACCTTTCTATACGGATTCCGTTCCGATACCCCCCGGATACCTGCCTATTCCTTTGCGGCGCAGGCCCCCACCTGATTCTCCAGCGGAAGACCGTTGTCCAGCGCATGGGCATTCTCCATGGTAACCTTTGCAATTGCCTCCATGGCCTCTGTGGTGAAAAAGCCCATATGAGAGGTAATCAGCACATTGGGGAAAGTCATCAGCCGGGCCAGATTGTCGTCCTCGATAATCTCTCCGGAACAGTCCTCATAGAAGATGCCTTCCTCCTCTTCATACACATCCAACCCCACACCGCCAAACTTTTTATGCAGCAGACCGTCGATTAAATCATCGGTGTGTATAAGGCTTCCTCTGGAAGTGTTGATCAGATACACTCTCTCCTTCATCATTGCAATGCTTTCCTTGTTGATCATGTGCCGGGTCTGGGCTGTCAGCGGGCAGTGCAGGCTGATTACATCCGACTGTCGGAACAGTTCTTCTCTGGACACATAGGACACATCCAGATTGGGGTTGGGATAAGGGTCATATGCGATGACCTTCATGCCAAAACCCTGACAGACCCGGATCATGGCCTGCCCGATCCGCCCGGTGCCCACGATTCCCGCCGTCTTTCTATACAGATCCGTCCCCATCAGCCCCTGCAGGCTCATATTAAATTCTCTGGTACGATTGTACGCCTTGTGGGTACAGCGGTTCAAAGTCAACAGCATAGCCGTCGCAAACTCCGCCACCGCCTCCGGAGAGTAACTGGGCACACGCAGCACAACAATCTTGTCCTCCGCCGCCTTCACGTCCACATTGTTAAAGCCGGCGCTCCGCAGCAGAATCCCCTTCACATGCATGTCATAGAGCACCTCTATCATCTCGCTGTCAACATGGTCGTTGACAAAGATACAGATGGCGTCGCATCCTTTTGCCATAAACAAAGTCTCTCTGGTACAGGGAAATTCAATAAAATGGATCTCGTATCCATATTGTTTCCCCAATGGTTCAAACCACATACGGTCATACGGCTTAGTACTGTAAAATGCTATCTTCATAACGATTCCCTCCTATTTTAAGTTCCGCATCTCCCCTACCAGCACCTCTTCCGGCAGAGCAATTTTCGGCCGCTTTGGCGTCCGCAAATTCTCTGGGCGCTGTCCGGGCAGATGCTGACTAGAACGTTAGAAACCTTCCGTTCCGCATCTCCCCTGCCAGCACCTCTTCCGGCTGAGCAATTTTCGGCCGCTTTGGCGTCCGCAAATTCTCTGGGCGCTGTCCGGGCAGACGCTGATTAGATGGTTAGAAACCTTCCGTTCCGCAGGCTGTCTGCCTGTTTGGGGAATAGTCTTGGTATTTTCCTCTTTTTTATGCGTCAGCCTTCAGACAATGCTTCTGTATCCAGCCATAGATTACTTCCATTATCTGGGCGCGCTCCGGCTCGTTCAAAAGTTCATGCCTGCCCGTCTCACACAAATGCATCTCCACATTCTTCACGCCTGCGCTGCGGAGTCCCTCGCATACCTTGGGAATGCCCTTTCCATATCCGCCCAAAGGATCCGCATCGCCGGAAATCACCAGCAAAGGCAGGTCGGCGGGAATCTTTTGAAGCCGCTTGGGATCATGGGCTCTCATAATCAACTCCGAAAGGGTCTGGAAGCCGTTCAAGGTAAACACATTGCCGCACAAAGGATCTTCTATATACCGCTTCACACTCTCCTCATCTTTGCTCAGCCAGTCAAATTCCGTCTTGGCATCCGGTATCCCCTTGTTATAGCTGCCGAAGCTGACCTTATCGCTGAATTTGCTCACATGCCTGGAGCCCAGGAAAATTTTTTGCAGCTTCACCATGAATATAGCCGCGGCCATGGTACCTCTGGACTGATAACCCGTGCCCATGATCACCGCCCCGGTGATGCCGCTGCCGTACATGGTCAGATAATTGCGCAGAATAAACGAGCCCATGCTGTGCCCCACAATCACATAGGGCAGACCCGGATATACCTGCTGTGTCATCTTCTTCAGGCGGTGGACATCCCGCACCAACACTGTTGCCGGATCCTGCTCGCAGAAATAGCCGTAGAGCCCGTCCTCCCCCACACTTTTGCCATGGCCTAAATGATCGTTGCCTGTGACCACACAGCCCTGCTTTGTCAAAAAACGGGCAAATTCCTCATACCGCTCAATATACTCCGCCATGCCGTGGATGATCTGCACCACGCACACCGGATCCTGTTCCTCCGGCAAATACCTGACCGCATGGATTCTGGACTTATTGTCTCTGGAATCAAAATAGAACTCTTCTTTTTTCATGCTTCTTACGTTTTCCTCTTCCCGCGAAATTACACACTATGAAAATAGATGCACGGCTTCAAAGCCATGCACCTATTATACACTATCTTTTCATATATTTTAACCCATTTATGGAAATTTAATAAAATGATCTCTTAACAGATCTCCGCGCCGGAGGGCATGGGCTTCTCCGCCGTCATCAGGGCCAAGTTGCCATCGGCATCCTCCGCACACAACAGCATCCCCTCGGACACCACGCCGGCCAAAGTGGCAGGCTTTAGATTTACCAGCACCATCACCTTTTTACCCACCATCTCCTCAGGAGTGTAATGGGCCTTGATGCCGGATACGATCTGACGTACCTGACTGCCAATCTTTACCTGGGAGCACAAAAGTTTTTTGGACTTAGGCACCGCCTCACAGGCGATGATCTCTCCCACCTGGAACTGGAGTCTGGCGAAGTCCTCATAAGTGATCTCTGGTTTTGCCTCGATATCTACAGGCGTCTGCCCTTCGGACGCAGGCCCTTCACTGGAAGTCTCTGCCGCCTTTCCTGTCTCAAAGCTGCCGTTGGCTGCTTCTTTCTCTGCTGCCGCGATCATGGCGGCGGCAAGCTCATCCTCCCGCTTTTCCACTTCTTTCATATCCAGACGGGCAAACAGGATCTGGGGCTTGTCGGTTACCTTATTGCCGCCGGGATACAGGCCGAACTCTTCCAATCGGTCAAAATCCCGCAGGGAAGTGTTCAGCTGGGCCACAATCTTCTCCGCAGTCTCGGGCATATAGGGCTCCAACAGGGAAGCACCGATGGTAATGCCTTCCACCAGATTGTACATCACGGTGGCCAGCCGATCCGACTTGGCCTCGTCCTTGGCCAGCACCCAGGGCTCCGTCTCGTCGATATATTTATTGCAGCGCTTGAAGATGCCAAAGATCTCCGTCAGAGCATCCGCAATCCGCAGGGATTCCATCTTCTCCGCCACTTTGGCGTAAGTGCCGGTTACGGTCTTTTTCAGATCCTCGTCAATGACACTGTCCTCCGGGGTGAGCTGTACACCCTTGTCCTCCACCACGCCGCCAAAATACTTGTTGCTCATGGAGATGGTGCGGTTCACCAGATTACCCAGAGTGTTGGCCAGATCGGAATTGGCGCGCTCGGCGATCAATTCCCAGGTGGCGTTGCCGTCATTGTCATAGGGCATCTCATGGATCATGTAATACCGCACCGCGTCCACGCCAAAAAAGTCAATCAAGTCGTCCACATAGATCACATTGCCTTTGGACTTGCTCATCTTGCCCCCGTTCATCATCAGCCAAGGATGGCCGAAAATTTGCTTGGGGAGCGGCTCTCCCAGGGCCATCAGGAAGATGGGCCAGTAGATGGTGTGGAAGCGGATGATGTCCTTGCCGATCAGATGAAGATCCGCGGGCCAGAGCTTTTTGTACTGCTCCGTGCTTTCTCCGTCCGCGTCGTAGCCGATGCCGGTGATGTAGTTGGACAGCGCATCCAGCCACACATAGACCACGTGCTTTTCATCAAAATCCACCGGAATGCCCCACTTGAAGGAAGTGCGGGACACACACAGATCCTGCAGGCCCGGCAGCAGAAAGTTGTTCATCATCTCGTTTTTGCGGGACACAGGCTGAATGAACTCCGGGTGCGTGTTAATATGCTCGATAAGCCGATCCGCATATTTGCTCATGCGGAAAAAGTACGCCTCCTCTTTGGCGGGTTTAACCTCTCTGCCGCAGTCCGGGCATTTGCCGTCCACCAGCTGGGATTCCGTCCAGAAGGACTCACAGGGGGTACAGTACATCCCCTCATAGGCCCCCTTGTAAATATCGCCCTGATCGTACAGGCGCTTGAAAATCTTCTGCACCTGCTTTTCATGGGGCTTATCCGTGGTGCGGATGAACTTGTCATAGCTGACGTTCAGCTGGTCGCACAGCCCCCGGATAATGCCCGCCACATTGTCCACAAACTCCTGGGGCGTTATGCCCGCCTCCTGGGCCTTCAACTCAATCTTCTGCCCGTGTTCGTCCGTGCCCGTCTGGAAAAATACGTCGTACCCCTGTCTCCTCTTAAAGCGGGCGATGGCGTCCGCCATCACGATCTCGTAATTGTTGCCGATATGAGGCTTGCCGGATGTGTAGGCTATGGCAGTGGTAATGTAATAGGGTGTTTTGCTCATATACTTGCCTCCTCCTGAATAAAAATTCCGCAGTTCCCTTCTACAGCATCACCTCAAAAAATATCCGTCCACCGGGTGGTAAGTATTTTCCGGGCGCTGCTTCAGGGCTGCCACTTAATGTTACATGCGGGCCTTTCGTCTGTAAGCGGCATAACAAAAGGCCCGCCCTCCGCATGCAACGCATGAGAAGACGAGCCGTAAGCCCGTGTTACCACTTCTCTTCGCCCCTTCCTCACGAAAGGAGCCTCATTAGGTCTGGAAATCCCGGCTGATGTGCCAAATCGCCAAACCCTATCCACTATAACAGGCGGATCCTGTCGCAGCCTAACCCTGGAGGCCCTGTGTATGGCCTGTTCTCCGGTTATGAGACACACAGGCGCTGCACGGACAGCCGCCGTGATAATCCTCTTATACTCACGGACGATTAGTTTTTCCTTCCTGCCCGTCACATGTTGCCTGATTACGTGACATACGAAGGGCAGGAATTGGAAAATCTTAACGTTCGCCAGTATAAGTCCCCTGGCTCGGTGCGCCGCTCAGAAGCCATCTTCCACATACCTCCCGCTCCATCCCTCTCAGCCACAGCCACCTGTGGGGATGTTCTCTGGAAAGCTTTGGTACATGTACTCTCTTCGTCAAAGCGTTTCGTTCACTGTATACATGGCATTATACATGAGGTTTGGGGTTTTGTAAAGAGGATTTGCACTGTTCATTGTTGCCAAAACCATATAAATCAAGTATAATCCAGAGTGTATACAGCTTAATTTACATGTGAATAATGTTAATTATGGTATACATTATAGATATCTCATGCAGCATTTCACAGATAGTATGTCTCTTGGCAGAACATGCCCAGAAAGGTTTATATGAAAGTTGAAGCAGTAGAACTAAATCATTTTATGCTTTTTGAACATCTGGACGCTACTTTTTCCCCAAATATCAATATCATTTTAGGAAAAAACAACACAGGAAAAACAGCATTGATTAAACTCTTGTATTCCTGTATGAAAGGATATGCCAATGCCCATAATTCCCGTGGAGATATTTCGAAAGAAAAACTAAAAAATTGTCTTGTTGATAAAATGCAGGGGGTATTTCGGCCGGACAACTATGCCATAGGAAGGCTGGTAAACCGTAGACAGGGCAGCAATAGAGCCGAAATACATTTACACTTTTCCAATGGTCATGATTTAGAATTTGCTTTTGGTAACCGGCAGGAAAAAAATATAGAGTTGATGGGCGAAATTTTAGAAATCGGCAAAGCCAATCCAATCTATATACCTCCCAAGGAGATCATTTCTTCCACAGAAAATTTTGGCGCATTATATGATCAATATCAAATTGCATTTGAAGAGACATATTATGATCTGGCCAGACTGCTGGAAAGGCC
>Ga0137308_101332_pt1 | contig 25141 bp, 24 predicted proteins | sample Inofrocosms_June_FD_97181 | JGI IMG/M metagenome (GOLD analysis project Ga0137308, IMG submission 97181) | Mouse cecal microbial communities from Vienna, Austria - N-Acetylneuraminic and N-Acetylglucosamine D2O microcosms_June | ecosystem: Host-associated > Mammals > Digestive system > Large... | reverse complement strand
ACTGCCAATGGCATTATTCTAAAGACCACTGTCTGGAGCCGCAACCTAGACGACAGTTTTCAGGCCTGCAGCGATATCCGCGTCGCCCTGGTAGAAAACTTCCGGGCAGAAGGCATTACCATTCCATATCAAACGGTGACGATTAGCTAAATAAATGGTGTTAATCATTGCTAGTATTGTTATAAAGATGGTATAATAAAGTAATATATCTACAAAGGAGGAGCTAGAAATATGAAAGAAGGTAACAATGCTGGCAATTCATCACCGCCGAGAAAAGCTCGCAGCAGTTTTTCCGGCAAATTGGGATATGTGCTGGCGGTTGCTGGCTCAGCAGTAGGCCTTGGAAATATCTGGCGTTTCCCTTATCTGGCAGCCAAGTATGGAGGTGGTATTTTCCTTCTGGTCTATCTGCTTTTAATGCTGACTTTTGGCTATGCGCTGATAGTGTCAGAGACTGCACTAGGACGTATGACCAAGCGAAGTCCTGTCGGTGCTTTTGGAACTTTTGGAAAAAGCGTTTCTTTTCAATTAGGAGGATGGATAAACGCGATTATTCCAATGTTGATTGTGCCATATTACAGTGTTATTGGGGGATGGGTAACTAAATATCTGTTTGAATATCTGCGTGGCAGTACAACCGCTTTGGCAGAGGATGACTATTTTTCTAATTTTATCGCGGATAATTTTAGTGTTGTATGGTTTTTACTGTTTAGTCTTATTGTAGTGGCAGTGCTGTTTGCTGGAGTCAAACAGGGGATTGAGCGCGTCTCCAAGATTATGATGCCACTCCTTGTCCTTTTGGCAGTCTTTGTCTCTATCTATTCCATAACAAGGCCTGGCGCGCTAGAAGGGGTAAAATATTTCTTGATACCCAATTTTAAACATTTCTCCTGGATGACGGTGGTCGCTGCGATGGGACAGATGTTCTATTCTCTATCGATTGCGATGGGTATCTTATACACCTATGGCTCCTATCTAAAAAAAGAAGTCGATATCGAGAAATCCACAACTCAGGTGGAAATCTTCGACACTGTAATTGCGATGCTTGCCGGACTGATGATTATACCAGCCGTCTTTGCCTTCTCAGGTGGCAATCCTGACACGCTAAAGGCAGGGCCTTCTTTGATGTTTATCACTATCCCCAAAGTCTTTGCAAGCATGGACTTTGGCTCGGTGGCTGGACTGATGTTCTTTCTTCTGGTATTGCTTGCTGCCTTAACAAGTGCTATCTCTTTGGCAGAATCCGGTGTCTCTACCTTTGAAGACCAGCTCAGTCTGAATCGCCATAAAGCTACGCTTTTAATGGGTGCGATTATTATACTGCTTGGCAGTGCCTCTGCCCTTGGCTTTGGTGCCTGGGATTTTATCACACTGCTTGGGATGTCAATCTTAGACTTTTTTGATTTTCTTACCAACTCGATTATGATGCCTTTAGCTGCCCTGGCCACTTGTCTGCTTATCACCCATGTTGTTGGCCTTGACAAGATTGCTCAGGAAGTAGAGTCATCTTCTGAATTTAAGCGCAAGAAAATCTACAACCTGTTTATGAAATATTTCGCCCCTATCTGTATTGTCCTTATTTTGGTCAGCTCCATTGCCAATGTACTTGGATGGATTTCGATGTAATATAAAAAGAGAAAGCTTTAACTGTGATAGATAAAGCTTTCTCTATTGTTTTCTAAAATCAATGCTATTTATATCACAACCTCATCCTAGCAAACACTGCTGCTCCAATCACTCCTTTTCCCACATCTTCTTTGGAATAAAGATAATCAAACCCATATGCCATCACATCTTTCCCTGTATTTTGATTGACTGCTCTCTCAAAGTCTTTTCTTGGAAAATCTGCCATCTCTGGTACGCCGCCGCCTACGATGATGGTGTCGGGATTGAAAATGGTTGCCATAATGGCATAGACATGTGCACAGGCACCAATAAATTCTTTTAAAGGTTTTTCTTTTCTATGTAGAGTAAACATATCACAGATTGGGGTTTCTGGATAGAATTCTTTTCGTATCTCTTGCAATCTCCAGCCAGAGGCATAACACTCACAACAGCCTTTTTTGCCACAGCTGCAAGATACATCTCCTCCAAAGTATGGAATATGACCTAGGTCTAGCTGTGCTCCGTTCTTTCCTTCTAGAGGTTTTCCATCTATTACAACGGAGCTGCCGACACCAGTTCCTATATAGATACCAACCACCACTTTCTTCTTCTCTAGATGATTCGCCACAATATCATATAGAAGAATATTATTGACATCATTATTTACAAATACTGGAACTTGAAAATATTCTCGTATCTGCTTTGCCAGATTGGTATGAAAAAAGACAACTTCACCTGCCTGATTTCTGATATTGGTTGTGCAGATAACGGTCTCTTTGTCACATTCCACAGAAGATGGAACACCAATAGAGATTGCTGCGACATGTTCTGTATGGGTATTTGCTTTATACTCTGCAATAAACTCGCAGAGCTTTTGCACTGGATTCTTGGCATTGGCTACAGTTGCACTTTCTGTTACAAAAAGCTCTATCACTTGATTGTCTGGTGTCACTGCACCGATGCGCAGCCTTGTCCCTCCAAGGTCAATTCCGATAATTACATTTTCCATGTTACTCCATTTCCACTTCATGATGCCAGGAAATATGTACACTTATACGGAATCTGCAATCTCTTCAATCCATGCATTTCTTGTTATCTGAAAACAGCCCCGCATCATATGATATTCGTCATATTTCGCTGTACGAACCTCCACATGGATTGGAATTGCCTCATTTCTCATCTTCTCCATAAAAGAGGCAAAATGTTCTGCAATAAGTTCACAGTATTCCCGCTCGCAACTATCAACTACAATCCTGGAGGGATTGTATACCCACAGAAGATTATATAAGACTTTTGAGATAGTATCTAGGACTGGCTGCAATATCTGTACTGCTTTTTTCTTCCCTTTTCTGTACTGCTGCAATATCTCTGAAAAGGAACTCTTCTCCCCACATGCCCGGATATATTCTTCTACAGCCAGTACAGAAGCCACTTCCTCTAGTGTCTGGTAATCCGAATCCTTCCCTTCCATAGATACCAGCATCTTTCCCACTTCTCCAGCCATCCGCTCTGCGCCTGAGACCGCCACATCCTGATGGATAAAATAACCACCTACGCCATATCCACAATAAAAGTAAAACTGACTATCTATCTTAGGAACTTCACTGTCATACTCTGCTCTCGCAGCTGCGAATACATCATGAAATACTAATATATTTTTTATGTTAAATTCTTTTGTAAGCAATGACTTGATACGAAGCTTTTTAAAACCTGGAACCAAGTCATAATTCACAAGGTCTTTGCTTTCATCGTACGCACTGGGAACAAAGACCGCCACCCCCACCAGGTCTTTTGATAACTCCACCAGTCTTTTTTTAATTATATTGACCGCAGACTTTAAACTTTTTAGATAGGCCTCTCCTTTAGAAGAAAGTGTCTGTTTTGCCTGCAAATTCCTGTATATATCATAAATCAAAAATTGAATCTCATCTTTAGAGGTCAGATTGATGCACACAATATTTCCATACTGTGCAGAAAGCTCTAAGACTTTGGGTTTTCTTCCCACTTCGCCTCCTAAAGATTCCTTTTCCACCACAATTTTCGCATGAATCAAATCGTCAACGACATGTTTCACTGTCATAAGACTGATTTGGTTCTCTTTCGCCAGTGTACTTCTTGTCACATTCTGATTTTGTAAAATACTGTGAAGAATATTTTCCATATTTACATTTCGAATATTCTTTACCGTAAGAATCTGCTTTTTTTCTGCTGTCATATTGTTATATCTCTCCCTATGTGCTTCCGTTATTTTTAAATAGTATTTATTAACACCTATTTTAAACAGTCTTTAAGAGAATTGTCAATAATTTCCACTGCCTCGTCCACATTCTCTTTTGTTGTGATAAGTGCCGGATGCATAACGACAACTACATTCTCCAGATTCTTGCGGCTCTCCAACTCGGTAATCAGACCACCATGCAGCATCTTCTCATAGAGCTCTTGACCCAATATATATTTATCCTTGTTTTTTGTCCCTTCCACTTCTAATCCTTGCAAGAGTCCGCGTCCCCGCACATCTTTAATCACCTCATATTTTTCTTGTAGCTTTAAAAGTTTTTCATGAAGATATGCACCAGTTATCTGACTGTTTTCTATTAGTTTCTCCCGCTCGATAATCTCCAGATTTTTCAGTGCGCTCTTACAGGTCAGAGGATAACAAGAATGTGTATGCCCATGAAGGCTAATCTGACTCATTGTTTCTCCAATCTCCTTTTTGCACAGAACAGCAGAGCCGGGAACATAACCGCTTGTAAGTCCTTTACCGGTCACTAAAATATCAGGTGTTACATCCTCATACTGGCAGGCAAACATCGTACCTGTCTGACCAATTCCTGTGACAACCTCATCAAAGATAAGAAGTGCGCCGTATTTATCACACAGCTTACGCACACCTTGCCAAAATCCCTTGGGTGGAACAATCACGCCACCCGCAGCAAAGATTGGCTCAGAAATCACAGCTGCGATGCGGTCTCCTCCTTCATGTAGCATCGTCTGTTCCAGATATTTTAGGCACTGCATTCCACAGTTTTCTGGCTCTTTTCCAAAATCACAATGATAACAGTAAGGCGGCGCCGAATGGACAAAGCCTCTTGGCAATAATTCTGAGATACCGGAATTTTCCTGAATCATCTCTGATTTTCCTGTCGCTGCTGCAGCTCCGGCTGTCGAGCCATGAAAGCCTCTGCGAAATGAGATAATTCTTCCGCCCTTTCGATAATATTTTGCCAGTTTCAAGGCAAATTCATTGGCGTCGGAGCCCGTACAGCCAAACATCACTTTCTCTAGGCCTTCTGGAGATATCTCAATCATCTTCTCTGCCAATGCTGCGCGCTCCTCTGTTGCAAAGCACGAAGTCACAGAAACTATCTTCTCTAGTTGTTCCTTTAAAGCTTCTATCATTTCCTGGTTGCCATGTCCAAGTGTGCAAGCAGAGAATTGTCCTGAAAAATCCAGATATTTTTTCTTGTTCTCATCGTAGAGATACATCCCTTTTCCTCTAGTAAATACCAGATTGTCTGTTGTATAACATTGTATCAGATATTTTTTATCTCTTTCTAAGGTTGTCATATTCCCTATTTACTCCTATCTAAAACTATTTTACTGCTCCCATCGTCATTCCTGCAATCATATGTTTTTGTACCAGAATCGCAAAGAGCAGAACAGGTATGGTAATCACTGTACCCACTGCTGCAATCTGTCCCCAGATGGTTCCCTGTGGTGTCAAAAGTCCTGGCACACCCACAGGCATTGTCGCGGTGTGTCGTCCGGTCAGAATCAGTGCCATTAAAAATTCATTCCAGGAATTAATCGCACAGAATACCGCAGTCGCTGCCAGTCCGCTTTTGGCCAGTGGGACATCGATACGCAAAAAAACTTTAAACCAAGAATATCCATCCACTCTGGCTGCCTCATCAATCTCCTTTGGAATCGCATCAAAGAATCCCTTCATCATCCAGATTACAAAAGGCAGATTAAAAGCCACATGCGCGATTACAATTCCCACAAAACTGTCTAACAGACGAACTTTGCTCATCAATAGATACAGTGGCAGTGCCAATACAACTACAGGTGTAAAACGTGTTCCCAGAAGATAATTTAAGAGTAGCTTATCCTTACCCGTTTTAAATCTGGAAAATGCATATGCAGATGGAAGCCCAAGCCCCAAGCCAATCCCTACGGTAGCCAACATAATGATAATACTATTCTTTAGATTCAACAGAAATCCTTTGTCTAAAAATGCCTCCTGATAATTGTTAAGCGTTGCTTTAAAAAGCACCTTGGGCGGAATCGCAAATGCATCTACTCTGGTCTTAAAAGAAGTCAGTATCAGCCAAACATAGGGAAGCAGTGCAAAGATTAAAAACACAACCAAAAACAAATAGATAAAAAAGAGTTTTCGTTTTTTGTTTTTTTCCATTATTCTTCCCCTTCCATTGCAAATCTCTGATACAACATACCACATATCTGCAAAATCAAAAACAATACCACACAGACTGCTGCTGCATAACTAAAATTAAAGGACACAAACGCCTGACGATAGGTAAAGATATCGATCACTTCCGTTGCATTTCCAGGGCCGCCTCCAGTTAGGATGAATGGCTTATCAAACTCTTTAAAAGTCTCCATCGCCCTTAAGAGGATACCTACTACAAGCACTGACTTCATCAGCGGAAGTGTTACATAGCGAAAAATCTGGCTTCCAGATGCACCGTCTACTTTTGCAGCTTCATAGTATTCTCCTGAGATAGATTGTAGCCCTGCCAAAAATACCAGCCCCATATAAGGCGACCACTCCCAGACATCCATCAAAATCACCACAATCATCGCCAGCATGGGAGTGTCTGTCAAGACGGTTGGAAGTGGAAGGTGGAGCGTATCCACCAACCACACATATAATCCAAACTGTGGATTTAAAAAGAAGCTAAACATCAATCCGATAATCAGTGGTGCCACCATCATCGGTATCAAGGTAAGCGATGTAAATATCTTCTGAAACCGAACAATGCTATTAAGTGCCATCGCCAGTGCAATTCCTAAAATCACTTCTAGCACCACTGCACAGAACATAAACAGAAAGGTCTTCAGCATAGAATTGATAAACTCCATATCCTGAAACATCTGAATATAATTCTGAAGTCCCACAAACACATCTTCGCTGCCCGCACTCGATATTTTATAGTCGAAAAAACTAATCTTTAGCGTATACAAAAGTGGGCCAAGTGTAATCGCTGTCAGTGTTAGAAACGCAGGCAGATGAAACACCACTGCCAGATGGGAATAGTTCTGCAGCTTTCTATTTTTCTTAAACATAACATTCCTCTTTCGTATCTAGGCTTATTGATAGCTGATGGGAAGTTTATCCTTTAATTCTTCTGTAAATTTTAGAGCTGCATTGTCTAATGCCTGTTGTGGAGTTGTCTCCTTCGTAATTGCATTCGATAATTCAAGCATCAGAATCTCATCCATCTTAGGCCACTGTGCAATTCTCGGTCTAGTTGTGCTTATCTCATATGCCTTCTGCGATGCCTCCCAGTAAGGAATCGACATTAGTTCTGGGTCCTCATAGCAAGATATCAGATTTGGAAAACCACCATCTAGAGAAATCTTTTTCTGTACCTCTGGGGTATTAAACCACTGCATAAATACCCATGCTGCCTCTGGATTCTTGGAATCCGTTGGAATATAGAATCCCCATCCGCCATAATGTGCTACTTCTGCTTCTTTCTTAGGTGCTAATCCATAGCCGACTTTTCCAGCAATCACAGAAGAATCCTCTGCTTCTAACGCTGCAAAACAGTCATTGAATAGAATAGTCATTGCCGCAATTCCCTGCTGCATCTCTGTCGTCTGTTCATCCCAAGTCTTGCTGGCGATTCCTTCTGGTGCAAACTGTGTCAAATCACAGAAATATTCCAGTGCTGCTACTGATTCTTCAGAATTAATAGCAATATTTCCTTCTTCATCAAAGACACCTCCGCCAAAAGACCATGCATAGTTCAGCCACTCACAGGTCGTTGCATCATGTCTCTTGCCTGACATAGACACTCCATAAAAATTTGTCTTTAATTCTTCGCCTGCTAACATCTCTCCCTTTGGTCTAGTAAAGAATTCAGCTACATCGCGATAAGTATCCCAGTCTGTTGGAACCGTCAGCTCATAGCCATACGCTGCCTGAAATGCCGCCTGTTCTTCTGCATTTTCAAAAAGGTCTTTGCGATATGCCAGCATCCCAATACAGGAGTTTGCAGATACTCCATAGATAGTTCCCTGCCATTCACCAGAAGCTTCCCATAGTCCCTTGATAATATCCGATTCATCATAATCCTCGATAATATTTAAAGACTCATCTTCCATAAATTTGTCAAGTGGCTGAATATAGTTATTTTCCACCAAATTTCCCAAGAACTGATAAGGTGCTGCGATAATATCGTATGCCCCGGATTTGCTTTCAAATGCCAGCGTCTCTTTTTGAATTACATTGTCATAGGGCGCCATCTCCAAATCCACTACAATCCCCGTCTCCTCTGTAAAAAGGTCCAACTGCTTTTTCAGTGCTTCAGTCGGTGTCTGCTGTTCTGCAATCATATAGATAGTGGTTCCTTCAAATCGTTTTGCTCCTTCAGAGACTTCGCCTTCTGTTGTATCGATGGTCTCTTGTGTCGTATTGTTCTCTTTAGGAGTTGTTCCGCATCCCATTGTCTCTATCACACATACAACACTCAATACCACTGCTATCCATCTCATTCTCTTTTTCATAGATTTCCCCTTCTTTTATTTATCCCATTCCCCGTATTTTGCAATAATCTTGTCCTTAATCATCTGGCAGAACTCATCTGTCACCTTAAAATCGTTCACTACAGTATACCAGTAATTATGGCTCTCCAAAAATTCCTTTTCATATTTAATCGCTGCAAATACATCATCCCAGGTAATCCCCATACCTTCCGGGCGAATCTCCACACCGGCGCGATAGATAATATCCAGAATTCCATCCGAGTCATTATTTCCCATCGCAGAACCCACAAAGATTCCTAGGCACACTGGCTGTCCATGGATAAATTTTTTCTTTGTCAGATATTCCAGTGTATAGAATAAGAAATGGTCACTTCCTTCGATGGGCCTTGGATTCCATCCATTATTATGGAATGCACCACCTCCCCATCTAAGCCCTTCGGTCAAAATACGAATACCCTTTTCACTTAGCGCATAGATTTCGTCGAGACCGTCTACCACCGACTGATAGACTGCTCTGACTTCATCTACCATCTCCTGGTCATATGGCCACTTCTCTTCGCACTTTCCATGGTCTGCTGCATATTTCCAGTCAAAGGTCGAATTGTTATAGCAAAGTACATCACAGACGCCGCTTCGATTCAGCGCTTTGGGACCATTCTGGATAATATCATAGTCAATATAGACGGCAACTGGCTCCACATATCCAATATAGCGCACTACACTATCAAAGCGAATCCCTGCACGATGTCCAAATACCGCATTAGTGGCAATCGCAGTTGGTACCTGATACAGTGGCATATGGCTCTTCCACGCTGCCATCTTTGCATAGTCCACTGCTTGTCCGCCGCCTAGACCAATCACTGCTTCAAACTTTGGCAGCTCCTCTAGATTGGACATTATCTCGTTATATTCTAATGTCTTTACAAAATGTACAATGCAGCCTTCGTCAAATTCATCCTTAAAGGTATCCCAAAGGTCCTCCATCGTCACAACCAGATATGGTCTTTGTACAATGTTTTTCAGTTCCCCCACCAGATTCCGTCCATAGATTGTTTTAAATAATTTCTCCGCCATACTATATCTCTCCTTTTCCTTAAACTTTATTTATAAATATAGTTTATAAATATTATTTATAAATATAGTACATTTAATGTCTATTTTTGTCAATTATTATAATTTCACAAATAAATATCGGATTTTTTAGTGATTATCCACAATTTCTAGCTCCCAAAAACCCCCTTTCGCTTTATCTAATAGCGAAAGGGGGTTTTTAGTCTTTTATTTAGTCTTCTACTTTTACCCAACTTCTTGACTCTGCTGATTTTCTCATTGCCTCGCAGACACGCTCTACGCGGTATCCAACCGAGAATTTGGTGGAAGGCTGTTCGCCGGTTGCGATGGCTTTGATAAACTCGTACATCTCAATCGCTTTAAGCTCTCCATATCCAATATTCATACCAGGAATATTCCAGGTTACTTCTCCATGGAAATGTGCTGGTCCTGTGTAGATGGTCTTAAATCCACGGCAGTTGTCCGGGTCATTGGCAAAGCATACCTGAAGCTCGTTTAATCTCTCATAGTTAAAGGAGATGCTTCCTAAGCTTCCGTGTAGCTCTACGGTAATATAGTTATTACGTCCCCATGCATTTCTGGTTGCCTCGATGCTTCCAACAGCGCCATTTTTAAAGCGGACTAAGAAGCTGTCCTCGTCGTCCACATCGACTGGGCGTTTTTCTGCATCTGCACCAAGTTTTACGGTTCCTAGAAGGTCTACGCCGCCTTCTTGCACGGGTCTCTCCTTAATATAGGTCTTCATCATACCAGTTACTTCTTCGATATCTCCAGCTAAATACTGTGCAATATCAATCACATGAGAAGCGATGTCGCCTAATGTTCCAGCTCCTGCAATCTCCTTTTGGAATCTCCAGGAAAGCGGGGAGCTTGGGTCTGCGGACCAGCTCTGCAGATAAGTACAGCGAATATTGAAAATCTCACCAACCGCGCCTTCATCAATCAGCTTTTTCGCCAAATCAATCGCTGGTACTCTGCGGTACTGATAAGCGTTCATGCTGATAACGCCTTTTTTTGCTGCTTCTTCTGCTACTTCTGCCATTGCTTTTGCATCTTCTAAAGTAGAAGCAATCGGCTTCTCACAGATAACATGTTTTCCAGCCTTTAATGCTGCAATCGCAATTTCTGCGTGTGCATTGTTAGGAGTACAGATGCTAACAACATCAATCTCTGGGTCATTTACAATGTCCTTCCAATCGGTACAGGATTTTTCAAATCCAAAACGCTCTTTTGCATCTGCTGCAATCTCAGGCACTACGTCACAGATAGTCTTCATCACTGGTACTGCTGGTGCCGGCCAGAAGAATTTTGGCATATTGGAATATCCAACCACATGTGCTTTACCCATAAAGCCAGCTCCTACCAAACCTACGTTTAATTTTTTCATTTTCTTATCCTCCATTCTTATTTATCTTCTATTCTTTTTTTGCGCAATATTGCTCATCGCAACAGCCAAAATAATAATCATACCTTTTACTATCGTCTGCTGCGCACTGCTTAGATTCGCCAGTATCAATGCATTGTTAATCATACCCATAAGGACGGAGCCAAAAAGTGCTCCAATTACAGAACCTGTACCACCTGACATTGAAGTGCCGCCAAGTACCACCGCTGCAATCACTGACATCTCGTCGCCGTCTCCATAAGAATAACGTCCCGCCTGAAGGCGTCCTGCATACAGGATACCAGCAAAGGCTGCAAAGGCACCTGATAAGATAAATGCAATTATCTTTATCTTGACCGTATTGACACCACTGTATTGTGCAGATGTCTCGTTGCCACCCGTTGCAAGGATATGACGTCCAAATGATGTCTTGTTAAAGAGTGCAAAACCTGCCACATAAAATACAAACGTCCATAATAGCAATACCGGAATACCAGCTATCTCGCCAATACCAAATACCGTACAAAATGTCTTGTTTCCAATCGGAACGGCTGCCGTGTCTGTAATCCACATCGCACTTCCTCTGACCACCTGCATCATACCCATCGTAGCAAGGAAAGCCGGAAGCCCGAACTTGGTTACCAGTATGCCGTTGAGAACTCCTATCAGACATCCAAAGAGAATTCCTGCTACCAGTGCTAAGAAAATCGAATTGGTGCTCTGTAAGATTAGAGAGACAATCATCGCTGTCATCGCCGCCACAGCTCCTACGGTCAAATCAATCTGTCCAGCTGCCATTACAAGCGTTCCAGCAACCGCCATAATCGAAATCATCGTTGTCTGCCGTAGAATATTGATAATATTGTTGGCACTTAAAAATCCTTTATTTCCCAATACAACCGCAAATACTAAGAATACCCCTACGAAAATCAGGTACACCATGTATTTGTCCCATTGGATATTTTTCTTAATTGCTTTGTTGGATTGCATGTTGTAATTCCTCCTCTGCATTTATTTCTTTTCTTGTGAGACAACCTGTTATCTTTCCATCGAACAATACGATAATCCGGTCACAGACCGCCATCAGCTCAGTCAGTTCGGAGGATACAAACAACACGCCCTTCCCTTCATCTGCAAATTTACGGATTAGGTCAATGATTTCTCCCTTTGCTCCAATATCAACACCTGCTGTTGGTTCATCTAACATCATAATTTCCGGGTTCATATTTAGCCACTTGGCAACGACGATCTTCTGCTGATTTCCACCAGAGAGAAGATTGATTCTCTTATGAATCCCATCTGTTACAACATTTAGCTGTTCTACATTACGCTCCACAACTCTGTTCGCTTGCTTCTCATCCACAAAGATTTTGTATTTGCAAAGCTTTGATATCATTGGAAGAATCGCATTTTCTTTTACGGTGTGAATCAGTACCAGGCCTTGCTTTCTTCTGTCCTCTGGAATCAGTGCAAAGCCAGCACGGATAGATTCCTGTGTATTTTTAATGCTTACTTCTTGCCCATGTATCTTTACGCTTCCACCCTGCATCACTCTTCTTCCAAACAGCGTCTCTAGAATCTCGGTTCTTCCGCTTCCCATCAGTCCGGCAAATCCCAATATCTCGCCAGGCTTTAAGGAAAAAGAAATATCTGCAATTTTGTCATTTACCTTTAGATGTTCAACACATAGCAAATCCTCTGCCTGTTCATCATAGCTTCTCTCTACCCAGTCGAATTTTTTACCTGCTCCATCTCCAAGCATATATTTGATGATAGAGTCCAAATCCATATGTTCTATACGGTCTGTATGGGCAATGATGCCATCTCTTAGGATGGTGATTGCATCTGCAATTCTCAGAATCTCATTCATACGGTGAGAGATATAGACCATTGAGACACCTTTGGCTTTTAAGTCCGCAATCAACTTAAACAGATGTTCTGTCTCAGAGTCTGACAGAGATGCCGTTGGCTCATCCAGAATCAAAATCTGTGCTTCCTTTGATACCGCCTTGGCAATCTCCACCATCTGACTAACGCCAACACTTAACGTTCCCACCACGGTGTCTGGTTCTACGTCGATGCCAAGCTCCTTTAGCACTGCCTCTGCCCGTTGATTCATATAAGCAGTATCCCGAAAGCCATGTTTTGTCACTTCTTCTCCAAGGAAAATATTCTCTGCTACGGTCATCGTAGGAATCAGGGAAAGTTCCTGAAAAATCATCGCGATTCCATAGCGGTTTGCATCGTGAATACTGTGAATCTCCACAGCATTTCCATTGACAAAGATATCCCCTTTATCTTTTTGGTAAACGCCTGTCATAATCTTCATCAGAGTTGATTTTCCAGCCCCATTTCCCCCAACAAGCGCATGTACTTCTCCTTTTTTCATAGAGAAATCTACGCCTCTTAGCACAGGTACTGCGAAAGATTTTTGAATTCCTTTCATCTCCAATACATATTCGCTCATCGTCTCTACCTGTTCTTTCTTAATCTCCACTATTTTGTCATTGCATTTTTAATCGTATCAGGAGCCTCTGTATGGTATACATCCTGATAAGCTTCTAATAGATTGGACTTCTCTACACGTTTTGCCGGAACTGCCACATAAGCAGGTGCTTCTTTTCCAAGCAATGCATACGCTGCCAAGGTTGCCTCTGCAACACCCTGGTCATAAGGAAGCTGTGCGCCAAGACCTAACACATTTCCTTCTGCAATCTCTTTAGCGATGTTGTTTCCAAGGTCAATCGTACTTAATAAGATATCATCGCGTCCAGCTGCACGAAGCGCAGACAGAGCACCTTCACATGGAATATCCCAATGGACAAACATTGCCTCGATGTTAGGATTCTGTGTAATCATCGCATCTGCTACAACGTCGCAACCATTTTCATCCTGGAATCCCATCTTGGATACCACTTCAATCTCAGGATATTTCTCAGCCATCTCTTTTTCAAACGCTTCTAATCTCTGGTTGGTTACAAAGAAATCTACATCATAGTAAATAATACCGATTTTTCCTTTTCCACCAAGAGCTTCTCCAATTAAATCAGCTGCAATCAAGCCATTGCCATAGTTATCTGCGGAAACACAACTGACATAATTTTCTCCTGCGCTAAAGCCTGATGGCACATTGTCCATAAAGACAATCTTGGTTCCGCTGTCAGCTACTCTCTGATAGGCATTGGCTGTAGAAGTTGCATCGGTTGGAATCGAGACCAGTATATCTGGCTTTTTCGCCATAATTGTCTCTAAGTCAGAGACCTGCTTCTCTGCGGAGAAGTTCGCATCTGTAATTGCGGTAATCTCAATACCTAATTTCTTAAATGTATCTTCTAATCCTTTCTGCTGTGCACTGGACCAGTCATTTCCGCCATAATGAAAGCTGATAGCTGCGGTATAATTTCCTTCTTGTATCTGTGCAATCTCCTCATCTGTTAAAGAGAGCTCGGTTGCAAGCACTGCAGTTTCACCGTTTGGTCCGGTAGACTTGATTTCGCTACTTGCAGCTTCTGTACTTTCTTCTGGTGTAGTCGCTTCTGTTGACTCTGTAGTATCTGCATCGGCTGTAGGTTCTTCTGTCACTTCTGCCTCTTGTGTCTCGTTCTCTACAGTGTTCTGACTTTCTGTATTTGTTGCATCATTGCTTCCGCAACCTGCGAATAATAAAGTTGTCATTGTAGCAATACATAACATTGATAACCATTTTTTTGCTTTCATATGATTCCTCCTATGCTCTAAATCAGCTTTCCTTTTAAATATTCATAAGATACTTTGCAAGCCTCTGTAGGGTCTCCCAAAAATCCATCCACTTCTACTAGATAATCCCCTGTATATCCTTGTTCCTTTAAAAATGCCAGGACACCTTCAAGGTCAATCGTACCAGTTCCAAGTGGTGCAAATCCATCCTGGTTCAAATCTTTTAGATGGACAAAAGAGATACGGTCATAATATTTCTTGACAATCGCTAGAGGGTCTCCGCCACCAGCTGCAAGATGAGCCAAATCCGGGCAGATTTTTATATCCGTCTGTGCAAACAATTTATCAATCTGCTCTGGTTTCTCAGCCATCGAGCCAAGATGCGGATGATAACTTGCCTCGATACCACAGTCTGCAAAGACTTTAGAAGCTTCTGCTAGTCCCTCTGCCAATAATTTATAGTCTCCTTCTTTTATTCCTGCTCCTCTGATAGCTCCTCCACAGAAAGCCACATAGGATACTCCCACTTGCTCTGCCAAGGTTGCCACTGCCTTCATATGATGCATCTCATCTTCTAGCGCATCTTTATAGATAAAGTTCGCCCCAACACAGACACTCATCATCCCTGCATTATATCTTGCAAGCATATCCTTTAACACCTGAATATCTGCTGCATACTTGGTAAGATTTCCCTCTAGCACTTCAATATACGAAAAGCCTACATCGGTAATCTTCTTTAGCACTGCTTCGTCGTCACACAAGGTCAGATAGCGAATATCTTTTACACTTGTTACACCGCCGCCATCTCCAACCAGCGGGCCAAAGCCGTTTGTCATATAACCCAGTTTCATAAAATCCTCCTTTTCCATATTTTCCCATATTTTTACAAATTTGCGCAAATCTTATGTGACTTCAATATATCCTATTTGCCCTGTTTTGTCAATATTTCGTTTGTTTTTTTCTTGTTTTCTGTAATATTGCACAAATTCTTCTTTTGTTTTTGTGAAATAGTCACAGTTCTATAAGCTTTTCGATATTTTTTTGTCCATTTTATTTTTCTATTGACTTTCCTATTCCAATATTATATAATTTTTTTATAAATTTGCGCAAATATAGAAAAAGAGAAAAGGAGACTCCAAGATGAAATTAGGTTTTATATCTGCTATCCTAGACAACAGTTCTTTTGAAGAGGTGATTGATACCGCTGCTTCTATTGGATATGAATGTGTAGAAGTTGCCTGCTGGCCAGTGGAGAAGGCTTCTAGAAGATATGCTGGCGTAACACATATCAATATCGAAGAACTAAATGAAGAAAAAATCAGCTATATTAACGATTACTGTAAGAAAAAGAAGGTATCCATCTCCGCACTTGCCTATTACCCTAATGTACTGACCGAAGACCGCAAAGCGCAGGAGCGAATCAGAAAACATCTGATAGCGATGATTGAAGCAGCACCAAAGCTTCAGGTAGATACGATTACAACTTTTATTGGCAGAGTGGAACATAAGACGATCGAAGAAAATCTGGAAATCTTTCAGGAAATATGGAAACCAATTATAAAGGTTGCAGAGGAGAAGAAAGTAAAGATTGCAATTGAGAACTGCCCGATGCTCTTTGATGCCGGACAGTGGCCGGGAGGACAGAACCTAATGACTACGCCGGCTATCTGGCGAAAGGTATTTTCTTTGCTTCCAAGTAATTATCTTGGGCTTAACTACGACCCATCACATTTTATCTGGCAACAGATGGACTATATTGCACCTCTATATGAATTTAAAGAGAAAATCTTCCATGTTCACTATAAGGATATTAAAATCTATCCCGATAAGCTTCGCGATGTTGGAATTATGGCTTATCCGCTGCAATATATGTCACCAAAACTTCCAGGGCTTGGAGATGTCAACTGGGGAAAATATGTCTCTGCACTAAATGATATCGGCTATGACGGATACAGCTGTATTGAGATTGAAGATAAGGCTTTTGAGGGAAGCAAGGAGCGCGTTTTGGATTCTCTAAAGCTCTCTTATCGCTATATGCGTCAATATGTTATTTAATCAAAGCTAGAAAAGGAGGATAAAAAAATCTATGAAAGAGATGAAAATTGGTCTAATTGGAGCTGGATTTATGGCAAAGGCACATGCTATCGCTTATGCCGGAATGCCGATGTTTTTCTGGCCGGCACCTGTAATGCCTGTTAAACAGACGATTGTCGATATTGATGAGCAGACGGCAAAAGAGTCTGCAAAGAAGTTGGGCTTTGCTTCTTATGAGACAGACTGGCGCCGGATGGTTACAGACCCTGAAATTGATATTGTAGATATCTGCACCCCCAACAATATTCATGCTGAGATTGCGATTGCAGCTGCAAAAGCCGGCAAACATATTCTGTGTGAGAAGCCAATGGCGCTTACTTCAAAACAGGCAGAGGAGATGTATCTGGCAGCCAAAGAAAACCATATTACTACTATGGTTGCCTTTAACTATCGCCGCACACCGGCAGTACAGCTTGCCAAAAAATATATTGAAGAAGGTGCACTTGGACAGCTTTTAGATTTTCGTGGAACCTATCTGCAGGACTGGTCTGCTGACCCGAATTCCCCGCTTTCCTGGCGTTTTCAGAAAAATATCTGCGGAAGCGGCGCACTTGGCGATATTGGAACGCATATTGTCGATATGCTGCGTTTTCTGGTGGGAGAATTTGCTTCCGTTAATGCAAGAACTGCGACTTATATTACAGAGCGTCCTACCCAATCTGGACTGGCTGACAGCCTTGGAACCATTAAAAGCAGTGAAAATGTTCCCAAAAAACCTGTAGATGTCGACGACCACTGCTGCTTTATGGTGCAGTGTCAAAATGGCGTCTTTGGTACGATAGAGGCAACCAGAAATGCCTGGGGACGCAACAACTATATTACCTTTGAGATTCATGGAACCGAAGGCTCATTATTCTTTAACTATGAGCGCCGCGATGAATTACAGGTCTGCTTTGCAAAAGACGGCGATGACAGACGTGGATTCCGCACCGTCTATACAGGGCCTGCACATCCTTATGGAAATCAACTATGGCCAATACCCGCACTGGGAATTGGGTATACGGAGACAAAGATGATAGAAGTCTATGAATTCTTAAAAGGAATTGCAGATGGAACACCAACCGAGCCGAATTTCCGCGATGGATATATTACAGAACTTATTTCAGATGCGATATTAGAATCTGCTAAGACGCATATGTGGACGGATGTAAAGATGGTTGACTAATAAAAAGGCTGCTGGTATTTTGCCGGCAGCCTTTAAATAATATTTTTTTTAATAAACATTTCTAATCGTTCTGCGTCTTCTTGCTCATCTTCTCCTTCTACTATAACTTCCACTTCCTGCGCCACTTTAATCGACAGAGACAATACATGAAAAATCAGCTTTGCATCACCGCTTTTCTCTCCTTTTCTAAGCGTTACTTTACTGGTACATTGTATGGCTTCTTTTACTAACTGTCCCGCCGGCTCTACCAAAAGCCCTGATGGTTTTTGGATTGTAAATCTGAATGTTACCATCTGTTTTCTCCATTATCATTTTTCTACAAATATTTTTCCAGTGCATATGCAATTCCCGCAGCCTCATTTGACTTTGTAACAAAATCAGCAGCCTCTTTTACTTCATCAATCGCATTCTCCATCGCAATTCCCAGTCCTGCTTTTTCTATCATAGGAATATCCAGTTCCTGGTCTCCAAAAGCAATCGTATCTGCAAGTTTTATCTTAAGACTTTTACAGATTGTCGCTAGTGCTTCTCCTTTTGTCACTCCTTTGGGAAATATCTCAAGATAGTTTTCTGAAGAAAGCGCCATATCCACTTCTGACAATGCCATCTTTTTCATCTCTTTCTCAATACGGCAGATAGTTGTTGTATCTGCAGCAATCAAAAGCTTATTGGGTCCAGTTTTTTCATCTTCCCATCTCTGTATAAGAGTTTCTATCTTTACAACTTCTGGTATATATTGAATAATTTCCATCTCTTGCCTTACATAAGCATCTATAGCTGTTACATACCACTTTCTTCCCTGGAATATCCAAAGCGGAAGATTATTTTTCAAAGCAAACTCCACATAGATTTCCTTCATAACCTTTGGCATCATATATTTCATATGAATACATCGCTCTCCTAATAAAATATAGGTTCCTGCACTGCATGCCTTAATACAGGAAAGCGAAAGCTCTTTCTCTACCAAATCTGCTCCTGCTGGCATTCTCCCGGTTACCAAAGCAATTTGTATTCCCATTTTGGCTGCTTTCTTCAGACTTTCTTTTACTGGCTCTGGTATCTTTTTCTCATCATTGAGCAATGTTCCATCTACATCTACACAGATAAGCTTATATTTCATGCTTTCTTTCTACCTCCAGAATTTTCCATATCTTTTCCACATTGCGTTTCCCGTTTCTAAGACCCAGATTAAACACTGCTGCACTGCCAAATCCACTGAGTATCAGGAGAACACCAGGAATAGCAAAGAAAAGATTTCTTTGTGCACCTGCAAAACCTGCATAAGCCAAAGCAACGCCAATCGCAGACACAAAAAGGGCAAATGTCTTCCATCTATAAATTTGCTCCAAGGCTCTTGTCTGAAGCTTTGCTTCCTGTGACAATCTGTTTTTTTCTTTGCTATCCATAATGCTTCCTCCTGTCTATAACATTCTTTAATAAATAAGTCCTGGATTAAAGAATCCAATCAGCACACCTACAAATGCTACCACTACCAGAAGAAGCATTACCTTAATCGGTGACATCTGCTTTTTCGCCATCAAAAACCAACAGGAGATGACAAAGATTGCAGTCAATAATCCTGGAAAAACTTCGTTTAATTTGTCCTGAAGTACCAAATATGGCTCTCCTGCATCATTTAACAACTGAAACGAAGTCTTTACACTAACCCAGGTAGCAGATACGGCACCGATAACCATCCCGCCAAGAATAGATACAGATTCACGAATTGCTTCACCTTGCTCACCAATTAGAAACTCTACTGCCTTTGTACCAAGATTGTATCCTTTAAAATACAGGAATTTCATTCCAAAATAAGCAAACAGATTCCATACAATAATATAGAAGATTGCACCTATCGGAGAGCCGCCTGTCGACATACCCATTGCAATGCCTAAAAGAATCGGAATCACTGTTCCAACTACCAGTGAATCGCCAATACCTGCGATGGGTCCCATAAGACCTGCACGCAGACCATTAATGGTCTCATCATCCACATCTTCTGCTCCACTGGCTCTTGCTTCTTCTAGACCAGCGGTAATTCCTACAATCAGAGTACCAAGCTGTGGCTCTGTATTAAAAAATGCGGTATATGTATTCATTGCTTTCGCTTTATCATCCTCGTTATCATACAAATCCTCTACCAGAGGAAGCATAGAGCACAGATAACCAAAGGTCTGCATATGCTCCTGCGAAAAACAGGTCAGATGTCCATAATACCAGTTATGGAAAGACTTGGTTAATGCTTTTTTTGATAATTTCTTTTCCATAATTAGATGTCCTCCTCTTCATCGTCATAACCGCCTGCAACTGCCGCTTTATTTACAGACAGCATCTTGATTTTATAATTGATTACTGCAAACATTGCCGCAATCACGGTTGCAGATACCAAGTTAATTCCCAAAGATGCAGCCAGAGCAAATCCAAACAAAAATGGAATAAAGTCTGTTATTTGTTTCACAATCTGTTTTAACAGAATTGCGATACCAACACAGGGAAGCAAAGAGCCAACCGTAAACAAGGTTTTCATTGCAAGACCATCCATAGGAAGAGTTGTCTTAATCAGCTCTACCACACCTGCTCCCATCTTACACATAATCAGTGTTGGGATAAAGGAACACAAGATATGAGAAAGCCATGGCAATCCCATGTCAACCAGATATAATTTGTGATAGTCTCTCTTTTCCACTGCCTGCCAGCCGATGTGCTGCCATGCCAGATTAATCGTAGCTGTTCCATAAAACAATACTGTTCCAAGAGTGCCAACCATAGCACCAAAAGAAGTCGCCAGTGCTGCGCCTTCTGTAGAGGCAGCATCCAGACCATAGCTTTTTAATGCAACCATAGCAAGAGGAATTCCTATATAACTGACTGCCCGAACATCTGCAGATACCGTTCCGCCTGGCGTAACTAATGCAATATAAACCATCTGCATCGCACAACCTACTAAAATACCGGTCTGCAAATCTCCCAAAATCAATCCACATACGAGTCCACCTACTAATGGTCTGCCCAATGTATAGTTTCCAATAGATGAGCCACCCATACCAGGCATACTCGACAAACATGCACACAGACCAATAAGTGCTGCCTGTAACCAACTGATTACCATAATGCTCCCTCCTTAGTGAAATCCAAACTGTCCGCGGAATTTTTTCCAGTTGCCAATTGCTTCGTCTTTTAGAAGAGCAAACTCCACTTCATACCCTGCCTGCATGATATTCTCCAGTGCCTGTGCCTCCTCCTGTGTAATTGACTGGTTATTGCCAAGTTTCGTTGTTCCTGGTCTGTCATTGCAAGGCCCAATAATTACAGTGTTTATTCCTGGCTTTAATCCCTGTCCTATCAAAATCTTTTCCATATCAATAGGATTTTTAGTAATCAGAAAATAATTGTCTTTGCTCTTTAATACTTTCTCTGTCTTTTCCTTAAATTCTTCTACAGACCATACAAAAGTCTTCTTTCCGCTGGCACTTTTATATGCTGACTTTAGTACTGGATTCTTTGCTGCTGCGTCATTGACCGCAATCAATCCGTCACAAGGGTATTCAAGCGCCCATCTGGTACAGGTCTGTCCATGAATCATTCTGTCATCTACACGAATAAACGATATTGCCATAACTATTTCCTCCTAATCTAATATCTGCTACAGTCCTCACTGTTTCAAATTTCATCCTCTGTTTCTTCTGCTTCCACTGTAAATTTCTGAAGCATCTCTCTTGATTCAGGAATCAGCATCTCTACAAGTTCTTCTGTTTCCATGGTGTCTTTTGTAACTGCTGCACTTAGAACCAATGGCAGATTCATTCCGCCAATCATCGTTGTTCTCTCTAAAAGCCCTTCTGTTGCCAATACATCTGCAGTTGTTGTCAAAGGAGAGCCTCCTATCAAATCCGCAAACACCAGCAACTCATCCTCCTCTTTTACAACCGAGATACATTTGCGCACATTTTCCGCAAATTCGTCAGAGCCCATACCATTTTTCAGACTGGTAGAGAGAATATCCTCTCTGTTTTCTCCGGCAAGCATTGATAATGCGTTATGCACTCCTGGAGCCATCGTTCCATGGCTCACCAATAATATGTACTTCACTCTTATACCTCCCTTTGCAAGTATTTTTGTTATGACTACAGTATATAAAAAAAGTGACACATGTTCATCTTACATGTGTCACTGGTTTGCTGTTACATCTGTCATAAATTTCACATGACATTTGTCATCTTTTATAGTTTTGCTTTCAGATAGTTATTGATATTCCGGTTCTGAATAATAGTTTCCATACTGATATTCGATTTACTCTGCAATATCGTCTGAACTGCTCTGTCTACTTCTTCTATTGCATTGTAATAATTATGAAAACGTGGAATCACAACTGCCTGCTTGATGGCTTCACTCAATACGGGAAGACTCAACACATTGCCAGTATTTGTATGTTCTTCAAAAAATTCCCTGGTCTTCTCTGACTCCACCACCTCCTTGAGCACGGAGACTCCCTCCGAATAATCAAAAATCTCAGACTGAATCTTCTCATCTCCTGTCAGAAACTTCATAAATTCCCATGCCTGTTTTGTATGAACAGTAGAAGCACTCATAGCGATTGTAAGTGTGTCTAAACGAGAAATATTCTCGCCATCTAAGCCAGCTGGCATAGTTAAACATTCCCATTCAAATCCTGCATATTTTTTAATACTTAAAGGATAGGATTTATAAGCCCGGTATTCCGAAAACAGCATCGGCTGAAATGCCACATTTCCCAAGGCAAACTCCTTACTTGAAACACTGTAGCCGCTGTTTAAACTTTCCATCTTGTCAATAAATGAAATTGCAGCTCCTGCTTTTTCATCTGTCAGATAACATTCTGTTCCTTTCTCATTAAATAGGCAGACGCCATTAGAATCAAATGCATCTTCCCATGTGTACCCTACGCTTCCAAACTGGTCTAATGTACCATTCCCATCTGTATCTTTAGTCACCGCCTGACAGATTTCATAAAAATCCTCCCACGTCCATTCATCTTTTGGCATCGCAATGCCTTCTGCTTTCAGTATGCTTTTATTTACAAACATTAATTTGGGAGCACATTCATATGGCAATGCATATTGTACTCCTTCATAAGCCCCATACTCATATGCAGAAGCATAATACCTTTCTGGCTGAAAACTTTTATCATTTTCTATCAGATACGTCAAATCTTTTAATGCACCAGCCTCCGCAAAATCATTAAAATGCTCTCCTAGTATAAAAAATACATCTGGCATTGTCCCTTTTATCACCTGTTCTGACAGCCATTCCGAATAATCTGCTTTCATAATACCTGTTTCATATTCTATTTGAACGCCTGGATGTTCTTCTTCAAACTGTGTGGCAGCATCCTCTAAAATCTGATAAGAATAACCATTTTGCACTTCCCAGTAGCTGTCACTAAATACTCCAATCCTGATGACCTCCTTATAGAAACACGGAAGCCTTTTATAAGCATCACTGGCAATCATTCCTATGATAAATAAAAACAAAATACAGATTCCTGCCCGAATACTATACCTTTTCTTGATTTTATATTTCATTAGCTTTCGTCCTCGAATATTTTATTGACAGCGCCAGTCTGTACCGCCCATATGGCAAGCTGTGTTCTGTCTCTTAGATTTAGTTTGCTCAAAACCACACTAAGACCATTTCTAACTGTCCCTTCTGAGAGATTCAGCTTCGCTGCAATCTCTTTATTAGACAGCCCGCGCCCTACTTGTACAATTATCTGCCACTCATTGGTCTTTAAATGTTTTGACTGCTGCTCATCTACCTGAATGGTCATATTCGATTGTGCCATCTGTGAGAAAAGCTTCACCACTTTAGATGCAATATCTTCATTAATCATAGCCGTCCCATGATAGACCTTATGAATAGCCTCTGTCAATTCCTTCATGGAAATTCCTTTTAACAGATAACCGCTGGCACCATATTTTAATGCGTTAAATACATATTCATCATCATCAAAAGTAGTCAATATAATAATCTTGATATCTGAATAGTTTTCTTTAATAATCTGAGTACAGATTACCCCGTCCATCTCTGGCATACGAATATCCATCAAGATAACATCTGGTCGTTCTTTGCGTATGGAACGAATAACTTCTAGTCCATTGGCTACCGCATCCGTTACCTCAAAATCTTTTTCGCTGTTTAAAATAATCTGAAGGCTTTGCCGAATCAGCTCTTGGTCATCTGCAACCAATATTTTAATCATCCTTCTCCTCCTGTGTCCCCCATCTGATGGGAAGCTCTGCCTCCACAACAAATCCCTCATCCCCATTATAGGACAATGAACCATGAAGCATTTCCAATCGTTCTTCCATATGATGCAGTCCGAAGCCTTTTTGTATATTGCTACAGCCAACTCCATTATCTTTCAGATGGATTTTTAACATATTATATACTCTGTCAATCCGAACCCATATCTTATCTGCTTTTCCATGGCGAATAGCATTTGTAATGGATTCCTGTACAATCCGATATATAATATCCTCTTCATCCTTATCAAAATTTTTTAGTGTTGCTTCAATTTCATATATAATATCTACACTGGTAGAGCGCTTAGTCTCTTCCATCATCTGAATCAATGCATGTTTTAAATCCAATGTTTCCAATGCATCTGGACGAAGAGCCTTGACAGAGCGTCTAACATCTTTGACTCCTTGTCTTGCCACATTAGCAATCGCTTTTAACTGTTCCTTGGTCGCCTCTGGAGCAATATCCACCAGCATTACACATGCATCAATTCCTGTAATAATTCCTGTCAGAGAATGTCCAAGTGTATCATGAATCTCTCTGGCCAGACGGTTCCGCTCTTTTGTCTTTGCCGCTTTTTCGGATTCCTTAGCATATTCTTCTAATTTCTGATTCATCTGCTTCAATTCTTGATTAGCAACATTTAACTTTTCATTTAATCCCAGAATTCGCTCTTTTTCACTCACCTCCGCCAAAATTAAAACAATAGCATAGATAATAAAGACAAGTGTATTTAGAGAAGTTAAAATATTTCGAATTCCCAGCAGTATCGATTGAATATTTCTTTGATAATATTCCCATAGAACCTCTATCGAAATAATTGGATATTTCACAGACAAAAGGTCATAATCTAACATCATATAAACAATACAAATAGACGTAATCAAAAAAATTCTCTGTTTCATATTAGAAAAATAACTCATTGTATCTGCAATAATTAAAAGCACAATACCTGTATAGCTGAAATTCAACACACAGCTTAAAAAAAATGCCACTCCCAATTCCGTAGTTGTTTTTATCAAAAAATGTATCTTATTTCTGCAGTGAATAGAAAGTAGCACAAGTAAGCAAAGGTACAGCCCAATCCCCATCACTGGAATCTTCCAGGGAAT
>Ga0137308_101331_pt1 | contig 25159 bp, 20 predicted proteins | sample Inofrocosms_June_FD_97181 | JGI IMG/M metagenome (GOLD analysis project Ga0137308, IMG submission 97181) | Mouse cecal microbial communities from Vienna, Austria - N-Acetylneuraminic and N-Acetylglucosamine D2O microcosms_June | ecosystem: Host-associated > Mammals > Digestive system > Large... | reverse complement strand
AGATTTTGGGTGGAAAGTGGCACGGTAGGGCGGCAGGTGGTTATTATGTTCATGGGTGAATATAATCATACAGTGGACGCAAAGGGGCGGGTGATCGTTCCTTCCAAATTCCGGGAGCAGCTGGGAGAAGAGTTCGTGGTAACAAAAGGACTCGACGGCTGCTTATTTGCCTATGAGAATACCGAGTGGAAAGCCCTGGAAGAGAAGCTTCACGCCCTGCCCCTGACCAATGCCAATGCCAGAAAGTTCTCCCGCTTCTTCCTTGCAGGCGCCACCATGTGTGAGGTGGACAAGCAGGGCAGGATCCTCCTGCCCGCGGTGCTGCGGGAATTTGCAAAGATTGATAAAGATGCGGTACTGGTCGGTGTGGGAAGCCGGATCGAGATCTGGAGCCGGGAGAACTGGCTTGAATCCAACTCCTACGACGACATGGAAGAGATTGCCGAGAATATGGAAGGGCTTGGAATATGATATTTGCACACAGATCGGTACTGCTTGAAGAAACGGTGGACAGTCTGAATATCTGTCCGGACGGCATCTATGTGGACGGGACCCTGGGGGGAGGCGGACATGCCTTTGCCGTGGCCAGCCGCCTGGGTGCCGGCGGAAGACTGGTGGGGATTGACCAGGACGGGGACGCTATCGCGGCGGCATCCGAGAGACTTGCGTCCTTTGGGGAGAGAGTCACCATCGTAAGGAACAATTATGAACAGATCGGGCAGGTACTGGATAGGCTGGGTATCAGCCAGGTGAATGGAATCTACCTGGACCTGGGAGTATCCTCCTACCAGCTGGATACAGCCAGTCGTGGCTTCACCTACCGGGAAGACGCGCCTCTGGATATGCGCATGGACCAGAGAAATACAAGAACTGCCGCAGATATTGTAAATACTTATAGTGAAAACCAGCTGTTCCGGGTCATCCGGGATTACGGCGACGAGAAATTCGCGAAAAATATTGCCAAACACATCGTACGGGCCAGACAGGAGAAGCCTATAAGAACCACCGGGGAGCTGACTGAGGTCATCAAGGCAGCCATCCCCATGAAGATGCGGGTCACCGGGGGCCATCCGTCCAAGCGGACCTTTCAGGCCATCCGGATCGAGCTGAACCAGGAGCTGGCAGCGCTGGAGGATTCGATTGACCAGATGATCGGGCGGCTCTGTCCAGGCGGAAGATTAAGCATCATCACCTTTCATTCCCTGGAAGACCGTATCGTCAAGAACCATTTCCGGCGCAATGAGAACCCCTGCACCTGCCCGCCGGGATTTCCGGTGTGTATGTGCGGGAAAAAGAGCAGGGGTACTGTGATCACGAGAAAACCGGTGCTGCCTTCCGAGGCGGAGCTTCAAAAGAACAGCCGGTCCAAGAGTGCGAAGCTGCGGGTATTTGAGCGCGGCAGTGAATAGACAGAACATGCTTAAAGCATGTATATGCGGGAAAAGGGAGGGAATGATATGGCGTCAGGAAGAAGACGGTCTGTGAGCCAGACCTACATATCCGGCAATACTGTCCGTGTGATGGAGCCGGAGCGGCAGATACCAGAGCCCCGGCAGGAGAGGAGACAGCGCAGGCAGGTGAGTTACCGGGTGCGCAGGAACCAGGAAAAGGCCCTGGCAGTGGATCTGCCCTATGTGCTGGTGCTGGTGGCGGCTGTAGCGTGTGTACTTTACATCTGTGTTACCTATCTCCATGTCCAGTCCTCCATCACCTACCGGATTCACAATATTGAAGCCCTGGAGAGCAAACTGGAGCAGTTAAAGGCGGAGAACGATGCCCTGGAAACCCGGATTCATACAGATATAGACTTAAACCACATTTATCAGGTGGCTACGGAGGAGCTTGGCATGGTATATGCTAACCGCGACCAGGTCCTTTTGTATGATAAAACGGAAAGCGAGTATGTAAGACAGTATGAGGACATCCCGGAACACTAGACCTAAGAAACCTCAGGAAAAACAATACATTTTTGAACGGTACATGCAGAAAAAGCTGGCACTCACGGTCATCGTGATCACGCTGGCTTTGTTTGCATTAATCTATGTTCTCTACCAGATCGTGGATGAGAATAAGGACAGCTACAACCAGATCGTCTTGTCCCAGCAGGAATATGACAGCCGTGTGCTTCCGTCACGCCGGGGGGATATCGTGGACCGCAACGGCACATATCTGGCTACGACAGAGAAGGTATACAACCTGATTCTGGATCCCTGGCAGATCATGTCGGATGAAGAGAATTTCCTGGAGCCTACAGTGTCTGCCCTGGTGACGGTCTTTGGCTACGATGCCCAGACCATCCGTTCCCTGATCCGGGATAATGAAAACCTGCGCTACATCCGTCAGGCCAGACAGCTTTCCTATGATGAAAAGGAGGCTTTTGAGACCCTGCAGACGGAGACAAACCAGGACAATGCCAAGAACAACCTAAAGGCCCGGATCCGCGGCGTATGGTTTGAGGACGAATACAAACGGATCTATCCCAATGGCTCCTTAGGCTGCAACGTCATCGGCTTTGCCACCGGGGACGGGGCAGGAGGCACCGGCGGGATCGAGCAGTCCTACAATGCTTCCCTGGTAGGGACCAACGGACGGGAATACGGATACCTTAACGATGATTCCAATCTGGAGCGGGTCATCAAACCGGCAATCAACGGCAATACCATCGTCTCCACCCTGGATGTGAATGTACAGAATGTTGTGGAGCGCTATATTAAGGAGTGGCAGTCTGAGGTGGGTTCGGAGCGGGTGGGGGTGGTGGTTATGAATCCCAGCAACGGAGAGGTTCTGGCCATGTCCAGCGACCGCACCTTTGATTTGAATAATCCCAGACAGGTATCGGACCAGTACACAGACCAGGAGCTTCTGGCCCTGGGAAGAAAAGAAGCAGTCAATGTATATAAAAACCAGCACCGGGATACAGGAAACACGATTACAGAGGAGCAGGTGGGGGAATATTTTTCCGAAGATGATATCCGTTCCTACGGACTCCAGGTGGCCTGGAACCAGGAGTGGCGAAACTACTGCGTCAGCGATACCTATGAACCAGGCTCTCCCTCAAAGATCTTCACCGTGGCAGCAGCCATGGAGGAGGGCATTCTTAATGGAACAGAATCCTTCTTCTGTGACGGACTTCAGGAAATAAACGGGGAAAAGATCCACTGTGTCAAGCGGACGGGGCATGACATGGTGACTGTGGAAGAGTCTCTGATGCAGTCCTGCAATGACGCTATGATGCAGATCGCGGCCATGATGGGGCGGGAACGTTTCTGCCGGTACCAGGAGATCTTCGGCTTCGGCAAGAAGACCGGTATCGATCTGCCTGGCGAGGAGGGATCCGCAGGTCTGGTCTACACAGTGGACAATATGCGGGCTGTGGATCTGGCTACCAATTCCTTCGGGCAGAACTACAACTGTACTATGATCCAGATGGCGGCTGCCTACTGTTCCGTGATCAACGGTGGTTCCTACTATGAGCCCCATGTGGTGCGCCAGATTGTCAACGACCAGGGGGCAGTGATCAAAAAGGTCCAGCCCAGTCTGGTGAAGGAGACCGTGTCGGAGAGCACCAGCAGTTTCATCTGCCACGCCCTGTTCAGGACCGTAGAAGAAGGGACCGGCAAGGCGGCGGCTGTTTCTGGCTACCAGGTAGCCGGAAAAACCGGCACGGCCCAGAAATATCCCCGTGCAGAAAAGAATTACCTTGTATCCTTCTGCGGCTTTGCCCCGGCTTACGATCCCCAGGTTCTGGTCTATGTAACGGTGGATACTCCCCATGTGGAGGACCAGCCCCACAGTACCTATGCCAGCGAGATATTCCAGAAGATTCTGGCAGATATCCTTCCTTATCTGAATATATTCCCGGAGGTAGACCCGGAGGCGATGCCGGAGGAGCTGGCAGGGCAGCTTCCCCAGGAGGAAGGGATCACAGGAGGCCTGTCCGGAATACCGGAGGAAACCGTTCCGGAGACAAAGGTATACGAGACAGAGGAGTACATGGATCCTCCCCAGGAGGGAGAGGTGGGAGTACCTGCCCATCTTCCGGAAGGCGCCAGGGAGGACGGAGAGTATGTGCCGGAGGAGAGCAGTCCGGCGGCACCGGAAGAGAGCGGAGAATCCGGGGCAGGGGAGGAAGGCGGAGCATAAACGGCGGCAGGACAGAATGTCCTTATTTCGGTTCTGAAATGGGACATTGATCCATATAGTATAACGATAAGCTTGTTACGGGGCATATATGACTTCCAATCAGACGGGACACCGGAAGAAACTGTTGCTGCTCTGTCTGCTGATCAGTCTGGCTATGGCAGGTCTGATGTGCAGGCTGGGATATCTGATGCTGTACCGGTCCGCCCACTATAGTGCCATGGCTGAGGATCTTCACCAGCGGGAGCGGACCATCAAAGCGGCGCGGGGGCGGATTCTGGACGCCGGCGGGACGGTGATCGCTGACAACCGGACCGTATGTACCATTTCTGTGATCTACAATCAGGTAAAGGACCGGGAGAAGGTTATAGAGACTTTGTGCCGGGAGCTGGGCCTGGAAGAAGCCCAGGTACGGAAAAAGGTGGAGAAACGCAGTTCCAGGGAGATTATCCGCACCAACGTGGATAAGGAGACCGGGGACAAGATCCGCAATTTCCACCTGGAGGGAGTGAAGGTGGACGAGGATTACAAACGTTTCTACCCCTACGACTCTCTGGCCTCTAAGGTTATCGGCTTCACCGGCGGGGATAACCAGGGGATCATCGGGCTGGAGGTAGTCTATGAGTCCTGGCTTAAAGGAATCAACGGCACCATCCTGACCATGACCGACGCCGCGGGGGTGGAGATCGAAAATACCTTTGAGGACCGGGTGGAGCCGGTGGCCGGTAATGATTTACAGATCAGCCTGGATGTGAATATCCAGAAATATGCCCAGCAGGCCGCCTATGAGACCTTGGAGCGTAAGGGCGCCAACCGGGTATCGGTCATTGTGATGAATCCAAAAAACGGGGAAATACTGGCAATGGTCAATGTACCCGAGTTTAATTTAAATGAACCGTTCAAACTAAACCATGAGGAACCGGCCGGACTTACGGCAGCCCAGAAGCAGGAGCTTTTAAACCAGATGTGGCGTAATCCCAGCATCAATGACACCTATGAGCCAGGCTCCACCTTCAAGATCATCACGGCAGCCGCCGGCCTTGAGGCAGGAGTTGTATCTTTGACTGACCGGTTCTCCTGCCCGGGCTTCAGGATCGTGGAGGACAGAAAGATCCGCTGCCATAAGGTGGGCGGACACGGGGGAGAAACCTTCCTCCAGGGAGCCATGAACTCATGCAATCCGGTATTCATCGATGTGGGACAGAGGCTGGGGATCGACAATTATTACAGCTATTTTGAACAGTTCGGCCTGAAGCAGAAGACCGGTATCGACCTGCCGGGAGAGGCGGCTACCATCATGCACAAGAAGGAGAATATGGGTCTGGTGGAGCTGGCCACAGTATCCTTTGGCCAGTCCTTTCAGATCACTCCCATCCAGCTGGTCACCACAGCCGCCTCCATCGTCAATGGCGGAAACAGGGTCACGCCCCACTTCGGAGTGAAGGCAGTCAGCGCCGACGGCACCATGATCCACGAGTTTGACTGGCCTGTAAAAGAACACATCGTCTCCCCGGAGACCAGCGCTACCATGCGCCATATTCTGGAGTGCGTGGTATCAGAAGGAAGCGGCAGGAAGGCTGCCGTGGCAGGCTTTCGGATCGGCGGCAAGACCGCCACCTCCGAGAAGCTCCCCCGGAGCCTGAAAAAATATATTTCCTCCTTCTGCGGCTTTGCTCCTGCAGATGATCCCCAGGTCATCGCCCTGATCACCATCGATGAACCCCAGGGCATTTACTACGGAGGAACCATTGCCGCCCCGGTGATCGCGGACATCTTCCAGAATATATTACCCTATCTTGGAATCAGTAACAGTTCAGATACCCCTTGAACTGTTACGGCATACGGCCATTTAGAATCGCCTGCGGCGGTCCCAGGCGCCAGTGACGCCTGTTAGGGACCGACCGGAACGGAGTGTAGAGGGCCGTATGCCCGCGGCCGCTATGTTTTCGTACGGTCAGCGCGGTGAACGCGCAGACTTGTCTGAACTGTTACCCGGAATCATACCAGAGGAAGCGGAACCTGGAAACAACAGTTGATTATTCCACCAAAAAGACGTATACTATTCAGTGTCCCATTCACAGGAACAGTCATTGATACGATACATACTATAGTAGGAGTTGCACCATGATTAATGAGACGATACTAGCGATTATTATTGCGTTTGCCATCAGCGCCATCCTCTGTCCGGTGGTGATTCCGTTCCTGCACCGTCTGAAATTCGGCCAGCAGGTACGTACCGACGGCCCCCAGGCACATCTTAAGAAGCAGGGAACACCCACCATGGGAGGCCTGATGATCCTGACCAGCATTATCATCACTTCCTTGTTCTATATCCGGGATTATCCCAAGATCATCCCGGTGCTGTTTGTGACCGTGGGTTTTGGGATCATTGGTTTTCTGGATGATTATATCAAGATTGTGATGAAGCGTTCCGAGGGGCTCAATCCTAAGCAGAAGCTTCTGGGCCAGTTTGTGATCACCGGTATCTTCGTCTATTATCTGTACCGGTCAGGGGAAGTGGGGACGGGAGCCCTGATCCCCTTTACCGGCGGCTTTAAGAACGGAATATATCTGAATATGGGAATTCTCTTTATTCCCTTTGTGTTTTTCGTGGTTCTGGGGACGGACAACGGAGTGAACTTTACAGACGGCCTTGACGGACTCTGTACCAGCGTCACGATCCTGGTGGCTACCTTCCTGACCATCGTGGCCATCGGGGAGAAGACAGGGATCAGCCCCATCACCGGCGCGGTAGTGGGAAGTCTGCTGGGATTTCTGCTGTTTAATGTCTATCCGGCCAAGGTATTTATGGGAGATACAGGATCCCTGGCTCTGGGGGGATTTGTGGCCTCCAGCGCGTTTATGATGCAGATGCCCTTTTTCATCCCCCTGGTGGGGCTGATCTATCTGGTGGAGGTTCTGTCTGTGATCATGCAGGTAAGCTATTTCAAGGCTACAGGCGGAAAGAGGATCTTTAAGATGGCTCCCATCCACCATCATTTTGAGCTGTGCGGATGGTCTGAGACCCGGGTAGTGGCGGTCTTTTCCATCGTCACGGCAATCCTGTGTCTGGTGGCATATCTGGGATTATAGATTTATATTTGACTTGGCGAAGCATGAGGTTAGTGGACATTGGTATAATGTGAACATGCAGGAGGAATCAATATGGGTGACCAGAAGGTATTGGTGGCAGGAGCTGGGAAAAGCGGGATCGCCGCGGCGCGGCTGCTTCTGTCCATGGGCGGTGAGGTGGTACTTTATGATGGGAATGACAGGCAGGATCCGGAGGCGATCAGGCAGAATTTTGAAGAGGACGCAAGGCTGGCGATCATTCTGGGGCAGCTTAGCCGTACGGACCTTCTGGGGGTGGAGCTGTCTATCATCAGTCCCGGGATCCCTCTGGACGCGCCCTTTGTGAAGGTTCTGGACGACGCGGGGATCCCCATCTGGAGCGAGATCCAGCTGGCCTATCATGTGGCCAGGGGAAAGCTGGTGGCCATCACAGGCACCAACGGCAAGACTACCACCACGGCCCTTACCGGCGAGATCATGAAGACCTTCTTCCACGAGGTATTCGTAGTGGGCAATATCGGCATCCCCTATACACAGACTGCCCTGGATACCACAGACAGGTCTGTGACAGTGGCGGAGGTGTCCAGCTTCCAGCTGGAGACCATCATGGATTTCCGGCCGGATGTCAGTGCCATTCTGAATATCACGCCGGATCATCTGAACCGTCATGGGACCATGGAGGTCTACATAGAGGTGAAGGAGCGGGTGACGGAGAACCAGACCAGGGACAACTGGGTGGTTCTCAACTATGACGACCCGGTTTTAAGGGAATTCGGAGAGCGCAAGGAGCTGAAGCCGAAGGCATTTTTCTTCAGCAGCAGACAGCCCCTGGAGGAAGGCATGTGCATGGACGGAGATAAAATCATCTACGCCCATGGCGGCAGGAGAGAAGAGGTGGTGGATATCCATGAGCTGAAGATTCTGGGCCGGCACAACTATGAGAATGTCATGGCGGCTGTGGCTGTCAGTATCTGTATGGGCGTCCCTATGGACTGCATCCGCAGGGCACTGAAGGCCTTTGAGGCGGTAGAGCACAGGATCGAATTCGTGCTGGAGCGGGCCGGGGTGCGCTATTACAATGACTCCAAGGGCACCAATCCCGACGCGGCTATCCAGGCTATCCGGGCTATGCCGGGGCCGGTGGTGCTGATTGCCGGCGGCTATGACAAGCACAGTGAATATGACGAGTGGGTAAAGGAGTTCGGGGATAAGGTCAAGTATCTGGTACTTATCGGAGAGACCCGTGACAAGATCGCGGAATGTGCCCGCTCCTATGGATTCAATGAAATCATGTATGCGGAGGATATGGCGGAGGCAGTCAGCGTCAGCGCGGCCTATGCCGACGCGGGGGACAATGTGCTCCTTTCCCCGGCCTGCGCCAGCTGGGGAATGTTTGACAACTATGAGCAGAGGGGGAATATCTTTAAAGAATGTGTAAGAAATCTGTAGGAGGTACCGGATGGCAAAAAAGAACAAACCAAAACGGTTCTATGACTACAGCCTGCTGTTCTGTGTGATCTTTCTGACAGCCTTCGGGCTGGTGATGATCTACAGCGCCAGTTCCTATACCGCCCAGCTTAAGTATCACAATGCCGCCTACTTTATGACGCGCCAGCTTTTGATTGCGTCGGCGGGGCTGGTGGTGGCCCTGGTGATCTCGCGTCTGGACTATCACTGGTACGCCAGGTTTGCGGTGTTTGCCTACCTGCTGTCCTATGTGCTGATGATTGCCGTGTCTCTGGTGGGCCAGAAGGTCAACGGCAAACGGCGGTGGCTGGGAGTAGGCTCGGTCAGTTTCCAGCCCACGGAATTTGTGAAGGTGGCCCTGATCGTGCTTTTGGCAGCTCTGATCTCCCAGCTGGGAGTGAAGATCAACAACTGGCGGGCCATGGGTCTGGTGGTGTTTCTGACCCTGCCCATCGCAGGGATCGTCGCGGCCAACAATCTAAGCTCCGGCATCATCATCGTGGGGATCGCCTTTGTCATGCTGTTCGTGGCCTGTAAGAAGAAGTGGCCCTTTTTTCTGTGCGGGGCCATGGGAGGTCTGGCTATGGTCACGGCGGGCCCCCTGGCATTCTTTCTGGAGAAGATCAAGCTGTTAAAGCCTTACCAGCTGAACCGTATCCACGTGTGGCTGGATCCGGAGGCCTATCCACGGGATGGCGGCTACCAGGTGCTCCAGGGACTGTATGCCATAGGCTCCGGGGGGCTGGTAGGCAAGGGGCTGGGGGAGAGCATCCAGAAAATGGGCTTTGTGCCGGAGGCCCAGAATGATATGATCTTTTCCATCATCTGTGAGGAGCTGGGGCTTTTTGGCGCCGTCTCCGTGATCCTGATCTTTCTCTTTATGATCTACCGGTTCATGATGATTGCAGGCAATGCTCCGGATCTGTTCGGTGCCCTGCTGGTGGTGGGGGTCCTGGGTCATATCGCGATCCAGGTGATCTTAAATATCGCCGTGGTCACCAACACCATCCCCAATACAGGGATTACCCTGCCGTTCATCAGCTATGGAGGCACCTCGGTGCTCTTTCTCATGGTGGAGATGGGAATGGTCTTAAGCGTATCGGGCCAGATCCGGCTGGAGAAATGACGGCAGGCGGAAAATGACAGTTACCAGGGACATCTTCTGTGCATATGATAAAAATAGAAGGAAATGTTGCGGGAGGTTATCTGGTTGTCAGACATTCATATTCAGGGATTACGCTGGCTGAAAGGTGATGTGGAAATACAAGGTTCGAAAAACGCAGTGCTGCCAGTGATGGCAGCATCTCTTCTTCATAAAGGGATTGTCCGGATCAGCAATGTGCCCAGAATACAGGACGTGTTTTGTATGCTGCAGATTCTGACTCTTCTGGGCTGTGCCTGCTGGTTTCAGGGGAATGAGCTGGTGATTGACGCAGAGCATGCATCAGCGGCCAGAATCCCGGATGTCTGCTGTAAGCAGATGCGTTCCTCCATCATGCTGCTGGGACCCATGCTGGGACGTTTCCGGGAGGCTGTGGTCACCCACCCCGGGGGCTGTTCCATCGGGAAACGTCCGGTGGATCTGCATATCAGGGCTCTGGAATGTATGGGAGCAGAGATCAGGACTGAGGGAGAGGAGATCCTGGCCCAGGCTCCCCGGCTGGAGGGAAGCGGAATCGTCCTTTCCTTTCCCAGTGTAGGAGCTACGGAAAATGCCCTTATGGCGGCTGCGGCGGCCGAGGGGGTTACCCGGATCAGCAATGCTGCCATGGAACCGGAGATTGTGGTGGTCTGTGAGTTTTTGAAGGCCCTGGGAGCAGGGATACAAGGGATAGGAAGCCCGGAGCTTACTGTGTGCGGACGGAAGGAAAGCCATGGACAGGTGGACTTTGCGGTGCCTGGGGACCGGATTGTGGCGGGGACTTACCTGGGGGCTGTCCTGGGGGCAGGCGGCCAGGTGACCATGAACCATGTCCCCACAGACCAGCTGGGCCAGGTGCTGGCTCTGGCCAGGGCAGCCGGCGGGAAGATCCAGGCAGAGGGAGACTGTCTCCGTGTGCGGCAGGACCAGGGTGCACGGCCATTTTCCCTGTGTACAGGGCCTTATCCACGGTTCCCCACGGATCTGCAGTCGGTGATGCTGGCGGTGGCTTCTGTGGCAGACGGGCGCTCCCAGATCCGGGAGACCATTTTTGAGGAAAGATTTGCCACTGCAAAAGAATTGCAGAAAATGGGTGCACATATTATAATAGAGGATAACACGGCATATGTAACCGGAAGGAGCCGTCTGTATGGCTGTCCGGTCCGGGCCGGGGATCTGCGGGGCGGGGCGGCTCTGGTGGTGGCGGCCCTGGCGGCTGAGGGAGAGACCCGGATCGGGGGCTATTCCTATATCCAGCGGGGGTACGAGGATATCTGCAGGGACTTGTCAGGCCTGGGAGCCAGCATAAGCCTGGAAGGGTAGGAAACTAATTGCGAAAAAGGAATAAGAGACTGGTCATCGCGGCCCTGGTGGTTTTTCTGCTGGCGCTGACGATGCTTCTGGTCCGTATCAAAGAGATCACGGTGACCGGCAGCAGCCGGTATACCCAGGAGCAGATCACAGAGATGCTTTTCCCAGACGCTTTAAGCCGGAATCCGGTGGTCTGTTACCTGCGTGATCATATAAAAGAGCATGAGACGATCCCTTTTGTGGAGGATTATGATATTGTGTTCCATAGTCCCGGCCATGTGGAGATCATCGTGTATGAGAAGAGTGTAGTGGGGTATGTCTCCTGTATGAGCAGCTACATGTATTTCGACAAGGACGGGATTGTGGTGGAGAGCACCAGCCGGAAGCTGCCGGACATACCGGAGATTACAGGTCTGAAATTCGGATATATCGTACTCTACCAGAAGCTCCCGGTGGAAGACGAGGCCATCTTCCAGGAAATCTTAAATCTGACCCAGATCCTTTCCATCCACCGGCTGGTAGTGGACAGGATCCAGTACAGCAGCCTGGGGGAGGCTACCCTCTATATAGGAGACATCGAGGTGCTGCTGGGCGGCAATGCGGGGCTTAACGGGAAGATCGCGGAGCTCAATGATATGTATCCGCAGCTGGAGGGAAGGAAGGGGACGCTGCATCTGGAGAACTATGACGAGGCGAGTCCGGCGGCGGGATATGCGTTTTCCCCACGCAGCAGTTCAGATAACCCCTGAACGGTTGCGTAAAAAATGAAATTAGAGGTTGATATTTTTAACAAAATCACATATAGTATTAGATAGGCTACATTGCGGAATCGTAGATTCCTTGTTGAAAATAGATTATACATGGTCTGAAGGAGGAAAGTATCTTGTTAGAGATTAAAATAAATGAGGCGGATAACTCGGCGAGAATTGTTGTGATCGGTGTAGGCGGTGCTGGTAATAACGCGGTGAACCGCATGGTGGAGGAGAATATCGCCGGTGTGGAGTTTATCGGGATCAATACGGACAAGCAGGCTTTGCAGTATTGTAAGGCGCCTACCGCAATGCAGATCGGAGAGAAGCTGACCAAGGGACTGGGGGCCGGCGCCCGTCCGGAGATCGGACAGAAGGCGGCGGAGGAGAGCTCCGAGGAGCTGGCCCAGGCCATCAAAGGGGCGGACATGGTGTTCGTCACCTGCGGTATGGGCGGCGGCACTGGTACCGGCGCGGCTCCGGTGATTGCAAGAATCGCCAAGGATATGGGTATCCTGACCGTGGGAGTGGTCACCAAGCCGTTCCGTTTTGAGGCCCGCGCCCGTATGAATAATGCTCTGGCAGGTATCGAGAATCTCAAGGAGAATGTAGACACCCTGATCGTGATTCCCAATGACAAGCTTCTGGAGATCGTGGACCGCAGGACCACCATGCCCGACGCCCTTAAGAAGGCAGATGAGGTACTGCAGCAGGCGGTTCAGGGCATCACGGATCTGATCAATGTTCCGGGGCTTATTAACCTGGATTTTGCAGATGTACAGACGGTTATGACGGATAAGGGCATTGCCCATATCGGTATCGGACATGCCAAGGGAGACGAGAAGGCTGTGGAGGCAGTGAAACAGGCTGTGGCCAGCCCGCTTCTGGAGACCACCATAGAAGGGGCTACCCATGTGATCATCAATATCTCCGGGGACATCAGTCTGGTGGAGGCCAATGAGGCAGCCAGCTTTGTCCAGGAGCTGGCCGGGGATGACGCCAACATCATCTTTGGCGCCATGTACGATGAGAATGCCCAGGATGAAGCTACCATTACTGTCATCGCTACCGGTCTGGAGGCCCAGGGCGCCAGCAGCAGCTCTACTGTAAGCAAAGCCATGTCAAGCTTTAACACCTTCAAACCGTCCAAGCCGTCACCGGCTCCGGTGGCAGGCCCAGGCAGCGCAGGCGCCGTGGCGGCGGCCGAGGCCAGCGCTACCAAGAGTCCGACTCTTCAGACCCGTCCCCAGCTTATGAGACCGGAGGGAGCAGGAGCAGGTGCCGGTATGGGTATGCGGGGGGATGTGTCCAGAGAGCAGGCTCCGGCCGTCCAGCAGCCCTACCGTCCGGTGAAGCGGGATATGCAGCAGATCAATATCCCGGATTTTCTGAAAAATAAGAGATAATGAAGGATTCACGTAACAGTTATCGGGGCGGGGAAAACCGCATAAGAAGATGCGCCCCGTGAACAGCAGCGTATTTTCTAAAAGACAGAAACCAGTATGTCAGGTTTCTGTCTTTTTTGTCGTGCGAAAAAGTCCGGGTGTTCCCTCCGGTTCGACAAACATTTTTGTTCAGAAGGCTTATAATGAGTAAAGCATGAGGAGGGAGGTGAGTCATGAGTACGTGGCAGTGACCTTGTACCTGGATTCTCTCTTCCTGATGAATGCCGGAATGAATCTTTGGCTGCTGTTTCTGGTGAGAAGCTTTCTGAAGCTGCGGGCTAGACCGGTACGGATGGTGGCGGCAGCGGCAGCGGGCGCGGCAGGAAGCTGTGGGGCTGCGCTGGTGACCTTATGGCTCTGGCGGGCCGGGGTAGTGCGGGGCCGGAACCTTCTGGCTGCCCCGGGGATCCGGCTGGCAGGCTGGGGGCTGGGGCTGGGATGGCTTATGATCCGCATGGCCTTCGGGAAAGCCGGATGGCGGGACAGTCTGAAACGTCTGGCTGTGTTGTGGATGACGGCTGCATTTACCGGAGGTCTCCTGTCGGCAGGGTATGGCCGGATCACAGGGCCGGGACATGGAGGAATCCATATCCGGGACCTGCCGGTCTTTACGGCGGCAATGGCGGGGATCTGGCTGGCAGCAGCCGGCTGCTGGAATCTGGTACAGGGCAGACTCTGTGAGAAACGTTCCTTTTGTGAAGCGGTCCTGTCAGAGGGCGGACGGACGATCCGGGTCCAGGCGCTGTGGGATACAGGAAACCAGCTTTTTGAGCCATATACCCACCAGCCGGTTCACGTGATCACCCGGGCTGCCTGCGAGAGGCTGTGCGGCCAGGTGTCTGGCGGAATCCTGATCCCCTTTCAGGCAGTGGGGACAAGGTCAGGGCTTCTGCAGGCAGTCCGTGTGGAGCAGATGGATGTCATAAGGGAAGGCGTGCCTGTGAAGCACTATGAGCGTCCCTGGCTGGCTCTCAGTGAAGAAGAGCTGTCGCCCCAGGGCAGGTATGAGATGCTGCTCCATGGGGAGGAATGAGTTCAGAAGGTTTCTGAACGGCTATAAATATTGGAGGAGAAAAACATGATCTTAAAGGTATCAGTGCCGAGCCGGTTTCATTTTAAAGCGGTTCCAACATTTAAAACAATGCTACTCAAGCGGCAGGGGGAGGTTCACTATATAGGGGGAGCCGATATCCTGCCGCCGCCCCTGGACAGCAAGAAGGAAGCGGAGATGATCGCCATGCTGGGAACGGAAGGGGAGAAGGAGGCCAGGTCCATCCTGATCGAACATAATCTGAGACTGGTGGTCTACATAGCCAAGAAATTTGACAACACCAGTGTGGGAGTGGAGGATCTGATCTCCATCGGCACCATCGGCCTGATCAAAGCCATCAACACCTTTAAGGCTGATAAAAATATTAAGCTTGCCACTTATGCGTCCCGGTGCATTGAGAATGAGATCCTCATGTATCTGCGCCGCAACAACAAGACCCGGATGGAGGTGTCCATCGACGAGCCGCTGAATGTGGACTGGGACGGCAATGAGCTGCTGCTGTCTGATATTCTGGGGACCGATGAGGATGTAATCTACCGGGGACTGGAGGATGAGACAGAGAAAAATCTGCTGAAGCTGGCCATCAGCCGCTTAAGCCCCAGGGAACGCAGGATCGTGGAGCTGCGGTACGGGCTGCAGGATGCGGATGGGGCAGAGATGACGCAGAAAGAGGTGGCGGACGTGCTGGGGATCTCCCAGTCATACATTTCCCGGCTGGAAAAGAAGATCATGAAGCGGCTGAAGAAGGAAATCGTAAGGTTTGAGTAGACGGTTCCTGTGGGTGACGAGTCTGGTCCTTGCCGGGTACCAATTTCTTCTGCTGCTTGTGTTTCCGGCAGTGAAGCCGGTAGATGTAAAGGAAATGACCGCGTCAGGCATGGCAGATCCTGCCTACGGGGTCTATCAGAAATACAGGTATGCGTATGAAAACTACGTATACCTTTTTTTATCGGAAGAGACCGGGGAGGGGATGGATACCGGAACCGGGGGAACAGGCTGGCTGCCGGCCGGAGAGGAGGATACCGGAGGAGGCGGGAGGACAGATACCCAGACAGCGGCAGGAGATACCGGTCCCGGTGTCCAGACCCTGGAAGGGGCCGGAGAGGATATGACGGCAGTCTATGCCAAACTTCAGGACTATGATTACCTGATGAAACGGTTCTACAATGTCCATCCATCCACTACCGCGCCGCGGGATCTGATGAAGGCGGAGACATTTCTGGAGACAGACCTGGGGCTGGCAAAGGACAGTCAGGTGCCCCAGATCCTGATCTACCATACCCATTCCCAGGAGACCTACGCAGACTACGGGCCAGATAAGCCGGATGCCAATGTGGTGGAGGTGGGCAACGTGTTGACGGACCAGCTGCGGGCCAGGGGATGGAACGTGATCCACGATACCAGCACCTATGATATCCAGGGAGGGAAGCTGGACAGGAACAAGGCCTACAGCTATGCCCTGGAGGGGATCACCCAGATCCTGGACCGTTTCCCGGATATACAGGTGGTGCTGGACATTCACCGGGACGGAGTGGGGGAGAATGTGCGGCTGGTGACGGAGCTGGGCGGTGTGCCCACGGCTAACATCATGTTCTTTCAGGGTATGAGCCGGACGCCGGAGGGGGAGATCGAATATCTGCCCAATCCCAACTTAAAGGGCAATCTGGCATTCTCCTTCCAGATGCAGTGGGAGGCCGCCAGACAGTTTCCGGGGCTTACCAGGAAGATCTATATGAAAGGACTCCGCTACAACCTGCACCTCAGGGAGCGGTCGGCCCTGGTGGAGGTCGGCGCGCAGACCAATACGGTGGATGAGGCGAAGCAGGCCATGGTGGCCCTGGCGGAAGTTTTGGATAGGGTGTTGCAAGGAAAATAAAAAAATGGTATAGTTTTAAGATACGGGATGAAGGAATTTATTGAGACAAGAGAGGAATCAGTTGATATGGCAGATACAGATCAGAGCAGGATTCGCAACTTTTGCATTATTGCGCATATTGATCACGGCAAGTCGACCCTGGCGGACCGGATCATAGAGATGACCGGGCTTTTGACCAGCCGGGAGATGCAGGCCCAGGTCCTGGACAATATGGAGCTGGAGCGGGAGCGGGGGATCACAATCAAGTCCCAGGCGGTCCGGACCGTGTACCGGGCCCAGGACGGTGAGGAGTATATCTTCAACCTGATCGACACCCCGGGGCATGTGGATTTTAACTATGAGGTATCCCGGAGTCTGGCGGCCTGTGACGGTGCTATCCTGGTGGTGGACGCGGCCCAGGGCATTGAGGCCCAGACCCTGGCCAATGTGTATCTGGCCCTGGATCATGATCTGGATGTGGTGCCGGTGATCAATAAGATCGATCTGGCCAGCGCAGATCCGGACCGGGTGGCAGACGAGATCGAGGATATCATCGGCCTGGAGGCCCATGACGCGCCCCGGATCTCTGCCAAGACCGGACTCAATGTGGAGGAGGTTCTGGAGGCCATTGTAAAGAAGATACCGGCTCCCGGAGGGGATCCGGGGGCTCCCCTCCAGGCATTGATCTTTGATTCTTTATATGACTCCTACAAGGGGGTCATCGTATTCTGCCGCATGATGGAAGGCACGGTGAAGAAGGGTACCCAGATCCGCATGATGGCCACCGGCGCCCAGTTCGAGGTGGTGGAGGTAGGGTATTTTGGCGCGGGCCAGTTCATCCCATGTGCAGAGCTGACCGCGGGCATGGTAGGCTATGTGACGGCCAGCATCAAGAATGTAAAGGACACCACTGTGGGCGATACCATCACCGATGCGAAGCGTCCCTGCGCCCAGCCGCTGCCGGGATACAAGAAGGTGACCTCCATGGTATACTGCGGCCTCTATCCGGCAGACGGAGCCAAGTATAATGATCTGCGGGAGGCCCTGGAGAAGCTGCAGCTCAACGACGCGTCCTTGTATTTCGAGCCGGAGACCTCCATCGCCCTGGGCTTTGGATTCCGGTGCGGCTTCCTGGGCCTTCTGCATCTGGAGATCATCCAGGAGCGGCTGGAGCGGGAGTACAATCTGGATCTGGTGACCACGGCTCCGGGGGTAGTATACCGGGTCTATAAGAAGAACGGGGAGATGATCGAGCTGACCAACCCGTCCAATCTTCCGGATCCTTCGGAGATCGAATATATGGAGGAACCCATTGTCAGCGCGGAGATTATGGTGACCACCGAGTTTGTGGGGGCTATCATGACCTTGTGCCAGGAGCGCCGGGGCGTCTACAAGGGCATGGAATATATGGAAGAGACCAGGGCGCTTCTGCGGTATGATCTGCCTCTTAACGAGATCATATACGATTTCTTCGACGCCTTAAAGTCCCGGTCACGGGGCTACGCGTCCTTTGACTACGATATGAAGGGCTATGAGCAGTCCCAGCTTGTGAAGCTGGATATCCTGATCAATAAGGAGGAGGTGGATGCCTTGTCCTTCATCGTCCATGGGGATTCCGCCTATGACCGGGGACGGCGGATGTGCGAGAAGCTGAAGGAGGAGATCCCCAGGCATCTTTTTGAGATCCCCATTCAGGCGGCTGTGGGGGGCAGGATCATCGCCCGGGAGACAGTGAAGGCCATGCGCAAGGACGTACTGGCCAAGTGCTACGGGGGCGATATCACCCGGAAGAAGAAGCTTTTGGAGAAACAGAAGGAGGGCAAGAAGCGGATGCGCCAGGTGGGCAGTGTGGAGATCCCGCAGAAGGCCTTTATGAGTGTATTGAAATTAGATGATGAATAGACAGGAACTGGAGCTATATATTCATATCCCGTTCTGCATCCGGAAATGCGCTTACTGTGATTTCCTTTCCTTTGCTGCGCCGGAGCGGATCTACAGGGACTATATGGACAAACTCATTGAGGAGATATATGGACAGAGTGCCTGCTTTCAGGAGAGTGTGGTGACAAGCATCTTTCTGGGAGGGGGCACTCCCTCTGTTCTGCCTGCGGAACTGGTGGAGGAGCTGTTTGCCGTGCTTCAGGACTCCTTTTGCATCCATGAGGATGCGGAGATCACCATTGAAGCCAATCCCGGCACCCTGACCATGGAAAAGCTTGAGGTGTACCAGCAAAGCGGCATCAACCGCATCAGCCTGGGGCTCCAGTCGGCAGACGATGCAGAGCTTCGGTATCTGGGGCGGATCCATACCTACGATGAGTTTCTAAAGAGCTACCAGCGGGCCAGACAGGCTGGCTTTTCCAATATCAATGTGGATCTTATGTCCTCCCTGCCAGGCCAGGATGTGCACTCCTTAAAATGCACTCTCCGCAAGGTGATGATGCTGAGGCCGGAGCACATCTCAGCCTACAGCCTGATCCTGGAGGAGGGGACTCCTTTCTATGATTACTACTGCGGCAAAGGGGGAGCTGCGGGCGCAGGCAGCCTGATCCTGCCGCCTCTTCCCGACGAGGACACGGACCGGGCCATGTACTATCTGATCCGGGATATGCTGGAGGCCCAGGGCTACAGCCGGTATGAGATATCCAATTACGCCAAGCCGGGATATGAGTGCCGCCACAACATGGGCTACTGGACCGGAACCAGCTACCTGGGACTGGGGCTGGGTGCCTCCTCCTACACCTTCGGCCACCGTTATCACAATGTGACGGATCTGGGGGAGTATCTGTCTCTGGATCTTACCCAGGCCGGCGCGGCTGCCAGGGATATCCAGAAGCTGGAACTGAAGGATAAGATGGAGGAATTCATGTTCCTGGGACTGCGGCTGAGCCAGGGGGTATCCGGCAGCGGCTTCCTGGAACGGTTCGGCCAGAATATGTGGAAGATCTACGGGGATGTGATCCGCAAGATGGAGGGCAAAGGACTCCTGCGGGTGGAGGCGCCCTGGGTGCGTCTGACAGACCTGGGGGTGGATGTGAGTAACTATGTGCTCAGTGAGTTCCTGCTTGAGGAGAAGCCGGACGTGGGTTTTGGGCACAGCTGAGGGAGTATGGTTCTTTGGGATGGGGGATGTCAGATGTCTAGTATTCTGCTGGAGATTCAGGAGACGGTCAAGAAATATGCGGATATTATGTCAAAGGTGGCCCAGGTAGAGGTGGAAGTGGTGGACGTGAACCTGTTCCGGGTGGCAGGCACCGGCTTCTTCTCGGATCATGTCAATGAGGATATGTCCAGGGAGGGATATGTATATAGGCATATCCTGCAGACTGGGAGCCGGGAGATCATCTACGCCCCGGGCCATGAAGCCTTGTGCAGCAACTGTCCCAAGCAGAATATCTGTCAGGAGGAGATCGAGATCTCCATGCCTATCCGTCTGGGGGAGGAGACCATCGGTGTCATCGGACTGGTAGGCAGCAGCCGGGAGCAGAAGGAGCGGGTCATGGCCAATGAGGCCATGTATCTGGAGCTTCTGGAGCAAATAGCGGATTTCATATCTGTCAAGGCAGCGGAGGTGGCGGAGTTAAAGAAGCGTACATCCCTTCTCAACACCCTGGACTGTGTGATCAATCATGTGGACAGGGGGATCCTGATCCTGGACCGGGACGATCTGGTCTCAGCTTCCAATCAGGCGGCCTGCAGGCAGCTTTCCGTCCGGGAGCTGGAGGGTAAGCAGATCGAGGTGACTGCTACCGGGGACAGCTTAAACCACGAAAATGAGTACCGGATCCGGCTGGAAACAAAAGAATTTTCTGTCATGGGCCATCTGTTTGACCTGGAGGGGGATTCACGCATGTATTCCCGGGTTCTGGTCTTTGAGAGCACCAGGACAGTCCGGGAACGGTACTATGAGATGACCAGCATGGTCAGCCACGCAGGAGTGTCCAGTATCATAGGGAGTGATCCCAGGACCCTCCTTCTCCAGGAGGAGATCCTGCGGGTGGCTAAGAGCACTTCCACGGTGCTGCTTACCGGGGAGAGCGGCACAGGCAAGGAGATATGAGATCGGGGATATGCCCTTGTATCTGCAGGTGAAGCTTTTGCGGGTTATCCAGGAGCGGAAGCTGATCCGTATCGGCTCTAACCAGGTGATTCCCCTGGATATCCGCATCATCGCGGCCACCAACAAGGATTTGAAGACCATGATCCAGAAGAACCAGTTTCGGGAGGATCTGTACTACCGGCTCAATGTGATCCCTATGCGGATCGCTCCTCTGCGGGAAAGGAAGAAAGATATCCCGGAGCTGGCATGGCATTTTTTGAACCGGTATGCAGGTCTCTTCGGCCGGAGGGTGAAGGCAGTCACAGAGGATACCATGGAAAGGCTGGTACGGTATCCCTGGTACGGCAATGTGCGTGAGCTGGAGAATTCTATGGAATTCATGATCAATATGATGGATCAAGACGGGATCCTGGATGTAGGCACCCTTCCGGAGAGTATCCGGGAGTATGAGGAGATGAAGGAGCCGGAAAGCAGAGCCGGTGAGGCTCCTGGAAAGGTGACACAGCTAAAGGAGCTGGAACGCCAGGAGATCAGAAAGGCCCTGGAGCTGTTTGGCAGCGGCACAGAGGGCAAGAAGCAGGCGGCCAGGGCCCTGGGGATCAGTCTGGCGACCTTGTACAGGAAGCTGGAAGGGATATGAGTGGGAGGAGGTCTGTCAGGGGCAGTCAGAAAAATATGGGTGTTTTCCGGCTGCTCTATTTCTCAAAATAAGAATAAAGAGTTCTCAAAATCAGAAAAATTCTCAAAATTAGAACCGGATTGGGAAAAGAAAGGAAACCAAAGGAAGAGATTCCAGAGGGATTTCCTTTCTTTTTTTGTGCATTTTTTATAAAATATGGATGATTAAACAGACAAAATGACCAAAAAGAAATTTTTACGGCATTTATGGCAAAGCTGGCATGGGAAATGCTCTTTATATAGACAGAAAACAAAAAAGCAAGGAGGAATGGTATGAAGGAGGAATTGAAACTGATCCAGTATCCGGAAAGAACCGGAGCGAAATTCAGCCTGGATTTTATGAGTCTGGAGAATGCCAGGAAGGTTCAGGCTTTCCATGGGAGCTTCCCCATGTATCAGGAGACGCCCCTGGTAAACCTGAAGGAGACGGCAAAGATCCTGGGAGTGGGAGGCATCTACGTAAAGGACGAGGCTTTCCGGTTCGGGCTTAAGGCCTTCAAGGTTCTGGGCGGAAGCTACGCCATGGGAAGCTATCTTGCGCAGAAGCTGGGAAGGAGCATCCAGGAGCTGCCTTATGAGCGTCTGGTTTCTGCGGAGGTGAAGAAGGAGCTGGGAGACATCACCTTTGTGACGGCCACCGACGGAAACCATGGAAGAGGCGTAGCCTGGACCGCCAGCCGTCTGGGACAGAAGGCAGTGGTTTATATGCCCAGGGGCAGCGCCAGGGAGCGTCTGGAGAACATCCAGGCAGAGGGAGCCCAGGCCTCCATCACGGATCTTAACTATGATGAGGCAGTGCGTCTGGCCAACCGTCAGGCCCAGGAAAAGGGCTGGGTCATGGTGCAGGATACCGCATGGGAGGGCTATGAGGATATTCCGGAGTGGATCATGCAGGGATATGGCACCATGGGCTATGAGGCCTTCTGCCAGCTGCCCGAGAAGCCTACCCACATCTTTTTGCAGGCAGGGGTCGGTTCCATGGCCGGCGCCGTGACAGGCTTCTTCGCCGGAGTATATGGAAAGGAGCGGCCGGTGATCACTATCGTGGAGCCCAATAAGGCAGACTGTATCTTCCGGACCGCCCAGGCGTCAGACGGAAAGCTGCACTTTGTCACCGGGGACATGGATACCATCATGGCCGGTCTGGCCTGCGGGGAGCCATGCAGCATAGGCTGGAAGGTGTTAAAGGATTATGCAGACAACTTCATCTCCTGCCCGGATTATATGGCGGCCCAGGGGATGCGGATTCTGGGCAATCCGGCGGCCGGGGATGACCGGGTTATTGCCGGGGAGAGCGGGGCGTCAGCTTTTGGATGTGTCAGCGAGATCCTGCGGAATCCTGAGTATGCCGGGATCAAGGAGAAGCTGGGGCTTAATGAGCATTCCCGGATCCTTTTCTTCAACACGGAGGGGGATACGGACCAGGAAAATTACCGTTCCATTGTCTGGGACGGGGCTTATGGGAAATGACCAGAAACAAAAAAGCATTTAGTGCAAACAATAGAAAGAGCTTATGCAAACAACATGACCAGGAGGGTTCATATCATGGAAAAAGCAAGAGAAGAGCAGGTAGTCGCATTGTGTCAGGATCTGGTTCGCCAGAGAAGCTACTCCGGTGAGGAGAAGGGCGTGGTGGACGTACTGTCCGCCCGGATGAAAGAGCTGGGCTTTGATGAAGTCACCGTAGACCGCTACGGCAATATCATTGGATGCATCAGGGGCAATCGTCCTGGAAGGAAGCTCCTGTTTGACGGACATATCGATACCGTGCCGGTGACAGAGGAGAAGGAGTGGCAGTATCCGCCCTTTGCTGCCGAGATCCACGAAGGGAAGATCTATGGGCGTGGAACCAGCGACATGAAGGGCGCTGTAGCTGCCATGACCAGCGCCGCCGCTGCTTTTGCCAGAGACACGGGGAAGAATTTCCCAGGTGAGATCTATGTGGCCGGAGTAGTTCATGAGGAGTGCTTCGAGGGCGTGGCTGCCAGGGAGATCAGCAGACAGGTGCAGCCGGACTATGTGGTGATCGGCGAGGCTTCCCAGCTGAATATTAAGATCGGTCAGAGAGGCAGAGCAGAGATCGTCATCGAGACCTTTGGAAAGCCCTGCCATTCCGCCAACCCGGAGAAGGGCATCAACGCAGTCTACAAGATGGCAAAGGTCATTGAGGCCATCCGTACCCTGGAGCCTACCCGCCATCCGGTGCTGGGAGACGGGATCCTGGAGCTGACGGATATCAAGTCCGCACCGTATCCCGGGGCTTCCGTGGTGCCTGAGTACTGCCGTGCTACCTATGACCGGCGTCTCCTGGTTGGAGAGACTAAGGAGAGTGTGCTGGCGCCGGTAAAGGCCCTTCTGGATAAGATGATGGAGGAGGACCCCCAGCTGAAGGTGAAGGCCTCCTATGCGGTGGGACGTGAGAAATGCCATACCGGCAATGAGATCGAAGGGGAGCGGTTCTTCCCGGGCTGGCTCTATGACAAGGAGGATGACTTTGTCCAGGCAGTCTATGGGAAGCTGGTGGAGAAGGGCTTCACTCCGGAGATCACCCAGTATAACTTCTGCACCAACGGAAGCCATTACGCCGGTGAGGCGGGGATCAAAACCTTCGGCCTGGGGCCCTCCAGGGAAAATCTGGCACATACGGTCAACGAGTATATCGAGATCGGGCAGCTGACTAAGGTGGAAGAGTGCTACTATGGGGTGATGGAAGCGCTTTTGAAATAGATAGAGGAAAGAACAAGGGGGATAAGAAATGAGCAGTATCCAGATTACAGCATTAGTGATCATTTTGTTATATATGGCAGCTACGGTGGCCATCGGACTGATCGTATCCAGGATGAAACAGTCCAGGGAAGCAAAGCAGAGCAACGATGATTTCCTCATGGCCAGCAAATCCTTAGGGCCGGTGGTCCTGGCGGGAACCTTGTTCGCGGCCAATACCGGCGGCGCCAGCACTACGGGAATCGCAACCAATGTCTATACCTATGGCTTGTCGGCTTGCTGGTATGTGATCGCGGCAGGTGTGGGCTTTGTGCTGGTGTCCTTTATCGCTCCCTATTTCCGCAAGGCCCAGGCCAATACGGTACCGGAGATCATCAGCAAGCGTTACGGGAAGGCATCCCATATTTTCACGGCTTTTACCTCCATCGCGGCTCTGTTCATGGCTACAGGGGCCCAGATCATCGCCACAGCCTCCATTATCAATGTGGTGACCGGGCTGTCCTTCCAGACAGCGGCCATTGTCACCACTGTGGTGGTCATCATCTATACCATGGTGGGAGGATTCAAGTCTGTGACGGCGGCGAACCTGATGCATGTGCTGTTTATCACGGTGGGAATGACCATTGCCATGTTCATTATGGTGAACAATCGGGAAGTGGGCGGTTTTGCCGCATTATTTGAACGGGCGGCCCAGGTGTCTGCCCAGAACGGAGAGGGGCTGGATCTTCTGAGTATGACCAAGGTAGGGATTCCCACGGTCATCGGCTATATCGCCATGTATTTCATGACCTTCCCCACAGGCCAGGAGATTGTGCAGACCTACTGTTCCGCTAAAAACGGTAAAGCGGCCATGACCGGTTCCGTGATTGCGGGAATCCTGTCAGCTGTATATGCCATTGTCCCGGCCATTATCGGACTGCTGGCCTACTCCTGCATCGACGGTTATGCTCTTGGGGGAGCCCAGAAGAATGCTCTGGCAGAGGCAACCATCCGTTTTGCCCCATCCATCGTGGCAGGACTGGTGCTGGCGGCCATTGTGGCAGCTACCATGAGCAGCGCTTCCGGCAATATGATCGGTACAGCTACCATGTTCACCAATGATATCTTCACCCCCTATATCAACAAGGGACAGAAGGATGACCAGAAGGAGGTCTGGATCTCCCGTGTGACCATGGTGGTAGTGGGCCTGGTAGGACTCTTTGTGGCGCTGACCGCATCCAACGTTATCAGCGTCATGATGGGCGCCTTCGCACTGCGGAGCGCAGGTCCCTTCGCTGCATTTATCTGTGGTATATTCTATAAGAATGTGACCCAGAGGGCCGGTTTTGTCTCCATCGTGGCAGGTACGGTGGTGGCGCGGTATGGATCTATGTACTGGGCACACCCTGGGGCCTCAGCGCTATGGTTCCCGGCGGGATCGTGGCATTCGCCGTGATCTTTATGGTGTCGGCAATAGAGCGGGGAAA
>Ga0137308_101330_pt1 | contig 25191 bp, 26 predicted proteins | sample Inofrocosms_June_FD_97181 | JGI IMG/M metagenome (GOLD analysis project Ga0137308, IMG submission 97181) | Mouse cecal microbial communities from Vienna, Austria - N-Acetylneuraminic and N-Acetylglucosamine D2O microcosms_June | ecosystem: Host-associated > Mammals > Digestive system > Large... | reverse complement strand
CAATGCTTTTATAAAGTTTAAGCGGGATTTCATGCCCTTTGAATAATCGGCTACACGTTTATCTGCATCCTGCTCCAAACCTACCGTTTCCAAAAGTTCATCTATCGGGCGTGGCTTTCTTTCGTATAATGATGAGAAAAACTGCAAGTTCTCTCTTGCCGTCAGCTTTTCATACATTGTTGAAAATTCAAAATCAACCCCTATATTCTCATAAAAATTCTTTGTACGATTTTTACACTCAATGCCATTTACCAGACAGGAGCCTTGATATGTTCTCAACATTCCAATCAAGATTTTCTGCAATGTGCTTTTGCCTGCCCCAGATGGTCCTAAAAATCCAAAAATTTCACCCTCTGGAACAGAAAAACTCATACCAGAAATAAATGGGCTTTTCGTGTAACTAAACGAAAGATTTTCTACTGTAATCATATCTGCCTCCATACTGTTTGACTCAATTATTCTGTATAGTCAATTTAATGGCTGTTTTAAGTCTGGCTGGTTGCCAGACTCTTTAAATAATTTGTGTCACAATACCAGTATGAGAAAACCAAAAACAAGAGGGTAAGAAATTTCATCCCTACCCTCTGATTTTAACTCTTTATGCGTATATGATTTCCTCGTTCACAATCTCCCTTGCACACGCCCTTATGTTATTTAAGTATTGTACCCCTTCTAAGGCGTTTTCTTCCTTTAGCTGTTCCGTTATGCCCTGTGCCTGTTTCAAGCCCTCTATGAGCCTTTCAAAGCGTTCCTGTGCTTGCCTGTTGATGTCGGCAAGGTATGTATTCAGCTTGCCGCTTGTAAGAAGATTGGTGTATGTAGCCTTGCGGTACTGCTTCAGATAGTCCAGATGCTGCTGTCCCCATGTGCCTATTGGCTGTTCTTCGACAGCGGATACAGTTAGGCACGGTATAAAATAATCACTTTCTTTCCGATATATACCGCCTAACTGTTCAGATAATGATTTTGCCATTTTGTAATTCCTCCAAATAAGATATTCACTCCACATTGTTGTACCTGCTGTCTAAAACAAAATCTTTTGAAAACTGAATTACCTGTAAAATATTAGTTTCTCCATTCAACAATATCATCCATCTTCTTGCGTGGTCTTTCTTTCGGAAATTCATTTGGATAGCCAAACGCAACAGCCGCAATAAGTTGTCCGTCACTATTCAACCACTTGCACAATTCTGAATATGCAAAATAAATGTCGCATATCCAAAGGCTACCTATCCCTTTTTCAGTAGCGGCAAGAAGCATATTTTGTATAGAAGCGCTTATAGATTGAATATTACAAATTTCATAAACACGTTCTTCTGGTGTTAATTCTGACAAAATGCTTTTACTTTCCCCCAATGAATTAACAACAAAAACAATGGTTGGTGCTTCTGCCATGATATCAACAGTGTATTTTGCCGTAGCTATGTGTTGTTTACTTTCTGGTAGCAATGCGCTATCGTTTTCTTCCCGTTCAATTCCTTGACGGAAAACTTTTAACATTTCTTCTTTGGCATTTCCTTGTATCACAATGTACTTCCAAGGTTGTCTATTTTTAGAAGAAGGAGCTTTAATTCCACTTTGGATAATATCTGTAATATCTTTTTGAGATATTGGTTTATCCACGAATTTCCTTATGCTCCGCCTGTCATAAATTGCAGAAATCATTTTAATTACCTCCTCCCCCCCAAAAAAATTCCGATTTGTTATCGTTAATAGAATACCACAATTACACTTATATTTCTATCACATGATTCCCCAGGCGAAAAAAACAGCCGACAGTTGCCGAGGGAAAACAGCGCAGAAAGAATGAGGTATCAAAAGTGATTGAGAACAAAAACGACGCAGGCAAAAACTTAGTAATGCGTTAATATCAGATTTCCGCCTTCATCCAAAAATGGTGTAAATTTGGATGTGTACATCCAAATACGCATTAACGCAGTATCGCAGGCTCGGCCTGCGATATGCAGGGAAGAGGTAAATTTGACTGAATTTTCTCACCAGTCAGTGGAATACTCCATGCTCCACAAGATTTCCTCCAAATCATCATCTGAAATGGAATACTGTTTCTGAATTGGTTTCAGCGCAGTTATTATTTTATCAAATTCTTCGTCATCATCTATTTTGTCCGATAATTCATCATAATTCTGTAACCCACATTCTTCTTTCAATATCCTAAGAACCTCTTTTTTAGAAGCCTTTCGCAGCGAATCACAATCCCTATCATGAAGTATTTCATCAAGATATGTGAGCAGATTCTCGGAAATGAACACCATGCTTTGGTCTATTTCTTCCGGTGTCACCGTGTTTTCGTCAAAGTCAAACAATACTTCGTGATCAATCTGGTAAATTCCGCATTTCTCTTCTTCCGGCATATTATTAAGTCGAATACAGCGGATGAAGTAGCATTCTTCATCCCACGTGAAAGGCAAATAACCACATCTCACAAGGACAGGATTCCATGCGTTTCTCACTCCTTGAAAATGTTCAGCTACAGAATTACGTCCTATGGGGTTATCAAAGCAGTGATGGGTAACAGTCAGAAATGCTTTCAAGGACAGAGGCAGTTCAACACCTATTTCTTTTTCCAATGCCTTGATTTCCCCGTCCGAAATCATAGCCGGAACCAACTTCCATTTCTTCCATTCATCATTAGGGTTCACATCATCACTCCACATTTCTTTTTCATCTTCCTCAAGAGGAAGTGTCACACGAATTTCTTCCTGTGAAAGCTTCTGATAATACTGTTCAAAAAAATTTCTCATGTACTCCTGATACTCGGCATAGGTCATTTCAGCACTCTCCTTTTTAATCCGATTTGTTGTTGTATTTAGTCTAACACACTTACCAAACATCTACAACATTCCATATATGAAAAAGTTAAAAGAATGAATTCTTCACTTGACAATGTGGCATACAGCTTATGACGGAAGATGAAATTGCGGTCATGGACGGAGGGAAATGTATCTTGCAGCTATGCGGGGTACGCCCGTACTTTTCGGACAAATTCCACATAACGAAGCACCCGAAATATAAGTACCCGTCCGACGCAGACCCGAAGAACGGGGCGTTGCGGAAGCCGCCTCCGGTACAATCAACGCTTTCGGATATTTTTTCTGCATTTTATCCCGTTCAGAAACTAAAATCTGCCATTCGTAATCCGGCCAGCAGCCAGGATCAGCCCGCCCAGAACGCTGTGGACGAGAATATCCGGACCTGGTGGAAGGCTGCCGCCAGGGATAAAACCCCCTGGCTGCAGGTGGATCTGGGAGATAGCTGCAGCGTTCATGCCGTGCAGATTAATTTTGCCGATGATATGGGACTGGCACCCCAGCTTCCCCAGGGTGCCCGACTGGTGGGGGAAGCGGGAAGGGGCCGCTATATCGAGGAGCGCTCCTTTTGCACCGGATGGCTGCTGGAGGCCAGCGCCGACGGCAAAAGCTGGTTTATACTGGAAGATAAGAGAAATGCGGGAACAGATCTCCCCCACGATCTGGTGGTAAAGCCAGAGGGCATCAGCGCCAGATATATCCGTCTCACCGTCACGGACACCCCCTATGGCGCTCCCGCCTGCGTCAGCGGCCTGCGGGTATTCGGCCGGGGCCAGGGCAACGCCCCCGGCCAGGCTGTAAAGGTCAAGGCCCTGCGCACGGACGGCATGACCATGCAGGTGAACTGGCAGGGGGACGCTGTGGGATACGAAGTACTGTGGGGGCACAGGCCGGATAAGCTCTATCACAGTTACCGGGTGTTCGCCAGTACGGAGTTGGAGATCCGCGCTCTGATGGCGGATGTGGAACACTATTATGTCCGGGTAGACGCTTTTAATAAGAATGGAATCACTGTGGGGGAAGTGGTTTCTGTGGAATGGTAATTTCGGCGCTCTAAGAGAGATGTTTCTTATATGCTCTATAAGACAGTTTTGCCGTTCCTACCCAATACAGACCTGTATCGGATAGGAGCGGCTAAAAATTTATTATAAGAAGTCTCTGCTAAGTTTCTCCAACATTTCAAAATTGTTTGTTCTTTTTGCCAGTGGTGTTAAAATTCCATTCCGTTTTTTATGATTATAAACTATCTCCGCATTTTTTCTTATCCGATTTTTCTGCCTGTTAATTTCCCGGCTTTCAGCCTGCAACAGAAATTTATAGTGCGGATCTTTTTCATCATTAATATTCAGTTCAATCAATTGCCGATTCGGCACAGGAATCATATTGTTGATATTTATAACCGCATAATCTTTAATTTTTACAAAGTCCACACTCTCTTTCATTTTCTTATGCTTTGGCTTAAAAGAGGATAATGGTGCAAAATAAGACAGTTTATTAATCTCAAAAACAACTCCAATATATTTCCGCCCCGATGAAATACCTTCATGCAGAAATAGATGCTCCTGATACTGACTTTGCGCACCCCAATACGTTTAGTCATTATATTATCTGACAGAAATGGCAGAGACTCTGATAGTCCCTGCCATCTGTTAAGTTGCTCACTTATTACGGGCTGTGCATCACCCGCTTATAACTCGCTCATTTATAAGGCTGTGCATCACCTACTATATCTAGTATACACTATTTATTTTTGTTTACAACTCATTTTATAAAAATTTTACTATTTATTTTAGATTTCTTCACTGAATATGGCTCTTCAAAAATCAGTGGTTCATATCTGCTGCCAAAGATGCCATTGCCAGAGGCTTTATCATAATCAGGCAGGGATTATCCTCGTCCCACATCTCGGTCAATGTGATCAAGGGTTCAAAACCTATGCTTTCATAAAAATGTCTGGTCTTCTCATAGGGAGCATAGTCCACCGTCTCGCTCAGCGTCTCCACCATGGCATACTTGCAGCCTTTTTCCAAAAAGAAGCGCTCCGCCTGTTCATACAGGGCTTTCCCGATACCCATGCGGTGGCACTCCGGACGCACACCGCAGACATAGATATCCCCGGTATGCCCGTAGTGCATCCTGACGGAGAAAAATCCCAGACATTTGCCTTCCTCGTTCAGGGCGGCCCAGAAAGGAAGTTCCTGCACCTTTTCCACATATTCATCCAGGGACGCCTTGTTGCCGAACCACTCCGGCAGACTCTCTAAAACCTCCCTTGCGTAGGGGGATTTCTTCCCTTGCTCTTTGATTTCTGTAATGTAGTAATCCTTTCGCATATACGTGCCGCTCCTCAAATCTTCTATGCCGCTTCGCGCCGCCCGGCAGCCCATGTGGTAAAAGTCCCGGTTGTCATACCCTCTGTAATCCGTCTCCAGACACCAGAGCAGGGCCACATAGACATCGTACCATCTGGCGCGCCGTTTCTCCTCCCCGGTCAACTCTTCGATCCCGTATCCTTGGTAAAATGCTTGGTTGTATTCATAATTGCGGAAACCCACCTCCATCAGCGCATCCGCCCAGAGGCATCTCTCAAAGTCAATGATTCCCTCTATTCTGTTATCCGCTACAAATACATTTCCCGCCCAGATGTCCCAGTGGACAAACCGTGGCGTCTTTACCGCCTCGAATATGGATCTGTCCCGCTCCAGCAGCGCCAGGGTTTCCTCCTCCTTAACAGGCATGGGGATATCCTTGCGTCCGGCATCGGCATAGGTATCCCGAACCATATCCCGAAATACCTCATACCAGTTTTCGCCCTGTCTGTCCGGCTGGCCGTAATAGCCAAACCGCTCCCCCCGGATATGGTTCAGCTGCCTGGTATACTGCCCCAGCCGGTAATAGATCTCCTGTTTGTCCTCCTCCGGCAGGGCATCCTGCAAACCGGACAGGCTGCGCAAGGCGGCGATGGTCTCCAATCTTCTGGTGGTTCTGTGTGGCAACCGGGACGCGCAGCCCATTGTAAACTCGGGAAGCCTGTATTGATATGGCAGACAGCAAAAAACAAGTCCCTCTGCGACTTTCTCCAAAACTATACAATGCCATCGCCGCCTGGGCGGAAGACGATTTCCGCTCCGTAAACGGGCAGATTGAATATCTTCTGACGGAATGTGTCAAACAGCGCAAAAAAAATGGGAAATATGTCTCTGATGAAATAGACGCCGCGCCGGAATTAGATATATAAGCATACCTGCCCTTTTTTCTAACATTCCCACTGGCATGATTTCATATCCACATGGGTATCATCCCTGAATTTGACTTCTTCCGCCAGCAGCAGACTGCGCTGCTCCCAAAAATGGGGGGCCAGTCTGCCGGCGTGGTTTACCACCCGGTGGCAGGGATAATCACCATAGCTGTCCGCCCGGCTCAGCGCTTTTCCCACCAGCCGGGCATTGTTGTCCCGGCCGATCAGCCTGGCAATCTGGCCGTAGGACGCCACCTTTCCCGGCGGTATCTCCTCCACCACGGAAAGTATCTCATAGATTAACTCCTCATCCAAAACCGATGCCATATATCTCATCCTCTCCTCTACAGCCTGCACTCCAGCTGGCAGTCAAAGGGTTCCTTCTCCACATGCGCCTGCTGGTACTCCAAAGCCTCCACACAGCCCATGGCCCTGTAAAAAGCCTGACTCTCCACTGCGGAGTGGGCGGATATGTATAACTTTCCCGCACCTTTTTCCCTGGCCCAGTCTTTGGCCGCCAGGAAAAGCCGCTTACCGATGCCCTGTCCACGCACATCCTCAGAGATATGAATGCTGGATAAATCCATGTATTCCTGTTCTCTGCCAAGCAGCCCCGGCTCCACAGAGACAAAGCCCTTCAGTACGCCGCCGCAGAACGCCCCATACACAAAGCCGCCTGTGGCGGCGGTATTTTTCAAACAGGAAACCAATATCTGATAATCCTCCTCCGTCCAGTCATCCACAAAAGGCGCATCCTTTATCACCCATGCCCCTTCCTCTTTCCGCCAGCACTTTGCGACGTTCTGGCGCCGGATGAACTCCCGGAACAAATCCCTGTCTATTTCCTCTTCTTGTAAGATTCTATACTGCGTCATATGCTGTTCCTTTCCCATCAGCCTTCCTCCCACAATGCCTCCCACTCCATGCCGCCGGCTAGGAATGTCACTTCCTCGTCAAAATCCCCGCTAGACTGCCATGCATGGCCTTCATCATTTTCAAAATAATGGACACAGGCATATTGGCCTTTTACAAGAATCGACAGCTGCGGATACGGTTTTTCATGAAACGCCTACAATCATGTTTCCTGATCCTTCGCATATTGCAGGGCATCCTCCCACTCCCGGATCAGCTGCCGAAGGCTCTGCTGCCTGCTGCCCCTGTCATCGGACACCGCTTTCTTTGCCACCTCATAGCAGGCTTCTGCCAGCGTCCAGTTGTCAAAATCGCGGCGATAGCCACCAAACAGAGCGAACGCAAAAGCCCCTGCCGTGTAGACATTTGTAACCTCGTCAAGCTCCGCTCCCAGCGCAAATTCCTCGGGAGACATAAACGAGGAACTGCCCCACATACGCCCCATATGGTTATAATAGGGCTTTGGGCCGAAGAAGTCTATATCACATATGCTGGTTTTACCTTGCCCATAGCAGGAACACGTAATCTCATTCCTTTCAAAAGTCACGGTGGCTCCCTCCCGATCACAGGCATCGTACATAACGCTTCCGTCATAAAAATCAATAGCCACGTACCCCCGGTCATGCACATATTCCAGGAATGCCAGCACATCCCGGAAAACCTGCAGCCGAGCCTCCACAGGAAGATTCATAAACCTGTGATGCTGGGCCGGGTACATTCTTCCCATGCAGTCCCCCTCCGCCCATCGGAAAACCATGGCAAATCCGCCTGCAACGTCCTGGGCGTCCAGCAGCTGAATAAGGCCGGGATGCTTTAAATCCATATAGATCGGCAGAGTAGCCTTCAGCCGCTCCACAGCATCCTCCGGCAAACCGTCATAACTTTCTGTGGGAGCGCCCGCAAACTTGACAAAATAACGAGAACCGTCGGTATCGCACACGCCAAAACAGATATTCCCGGAGTCCTGATCGTCAAACACCTTGAACACTTTCCCGTATTTATGGATAAACTCAAAATCAAAGGGTGCTTTCATCTTGTAGGGCAGGCCATCTATATACTGAAGATAGTACCCCTTGAAATACCATGTGGGCACAGGATTGCGCATATGATCATACCATTCCAGCACATCCCCGGCCTGCTTTAGCATGGTCTGAATCTCCTGTTCCCCAAAGGATATCGCCCAGGGGATGGAGGAAAGCATGTTGCTGCTGATATACAAAGCCAGCAGTCTCCAAAATTCCATGGGCACTTCCCCGTCAAAATATCCGTTGACCATGCCCGAGGCAAACAGGGGCGAACACTGGGCGCACCAGGTAATACGGTTAAATTCTTCCCAGGGATCTCCATAGTCAAATCGGTCAAAATCAATAATGACGATTCTGTTTTTTTCAATCATCATATTGCCCACATGGTAATCCCCATGCTGGAAGCTCTGGGGTCTGCCTTTCAGCAGATGGCGGTTGGCCTCGATATAAGCGATAATATCCTCCGCCCCGTCAAACTTCACCGGGCACTCGCGGTACATCTTAATCTTGCGGTCCATCTTGGCGTTAAAGCGCGTCTCCCACTGCGGCTGGGTATCCGGCGCGGGAATGGAGTGGATGGTTTTCAGTATCCGCCCCGCCTCCAGACCGTATGCGTACTGCTCCGCGTCCGTCAGGCCGGGGATGGTCTCCTCCGCGTCACTGCCCTCAATCCAAGTCTGTATGCTGTAAAAACCATCCTTGCACCGGCCGCAGGCTATCGGTCTGCTCATGGGTACACCCAGGGCGGTCACTTTCTGCTGGATATGAAACAGATTCACCTGCTTCGCGTTTTGCATTCCCTGTCCGCCAAAGGAAGGGCCACTGCCGGACTTAGGCTTATCCTCCGGCGTGACCCGCAGCAGGTATTTTGTTCCATTGGCAGCGGTTATCCTGTATTTTTTATCGCTGGACCAACCTTTGTCAATAGGATCAATATCCGTGATATGGCTCAGCTCCGCAACGGCAGCCGCCGCCATATGGCCCCATTCCTCATCCTGGTCCGCTATCACCACTGTACCCTGTTGTAAGTCAATCATCTCAATACCCCCATACTGTATATGTCGCCGACAATATAATATTCACATCCTCTACAGCGATATTGGCGGCTTCGGCTATTGCCTGATTATACATATGACTCGATTTCATGCAATTGTTCCTCCTGAAATACTGAATGGTTTTATTGTATCATAGCTTCAACAGGATTAACAACCCCCAATCAGCCCGGCCCCCTCTTGTCACCTGCTTACTTGGCCGCTTTGATTGCCTCCGCCTGCTGCCGGGTGATAATCTTGTATTTTACCATCTTATTCAGCACCTGCTGTGCCCGCTGCTGCGCCAAGTCTTTGTGACTGTCCGGGGAATAGGCGGAGGGGGCGTTAACGACACCTGCCAGCATGGCCGCCTCATAATCTGTCAGTTCCGAGGGTTTCTTTCCGAAATACCCCATAGACGCTTGGTAAATCCCGTAATGTCCGCTGCCAAAATAGGCCGTATTGGCATATAACTCAAATATTTCCTGCTTTGTGTATGTAAGTTCCATTTTCAATGCGGCAATCATCTCAGCAATCTTTCTCTCCACCTTCTTTTCCTGTGTGAAAAGCATATTCTTGGCAAGCTGCTGGGTGATGGTGCTGCCGCCCTCCACAAAGGAGCCGGCCTTTATGTCCGTCCACAGTGCCCGGCAGATGGCGATGGGGTCAATCCCCCAATGCCATTTGAACCTGCGATCCTCCACGGCCAGAGTAGCATCAATATAGAATTGCGGCAGTTCGGAATAAGCCGTAAAATCCTCCGAACTCCTGATCTCTTCAACTCTTTCCGTCAGGGACTTCTCCTGGACCGCCCTATGGTACGTCCCGTACCCTTTCATGCAGAAAAAAGCCCCTGCCCCCAGGTATGCCGCAAAAAAGAGAACCAACAGGCCCAAAAGCATATTTTGTACGACCTGCTTTCTCTTTCTCTTCTTTTGCAGCTTAATCTTCTGTCTGCCCACCTTGCCACACTCCTCCATCAAAATCAATCCAGCTTTTTGATCATTTCATCCGTCAGCACCCAAACCACATCGATCAAAACAAACAGCGCACAGAAGGGAATCATCAGTGTACACAGTATGGTTCCATTTACCACAATAACGCTGTTTTTTAAGAATTTACGGCATTTGTATTTATTTATCCTGTTTTTCATATGAATCCTCTGCATATTGATTAATAACTTATATGTTCATATTATAAACCATCAAACTTACATTTCCGTGACATCCGCCTTACATTTACATGACTATTGAATGAGAGATCCGTCACATTGCGCATACAAAAACCGCTGCCTTTAGGGCAGCGGTTGATGAACTGGTATAATAAGGGCATTTATTGTGCGGCAGGGTTTTCTCCCAGGCGGTACCCCGTGCCGCGAACCGTCAAAATAATCCGGGGGTTGGAGGGATCATCCTCTATCTTTTCCCGCAGGCGTTTCACATATACTGTCAATGTATTGTCTGTGACAAACTCCCCTGCGGTGTCCCATAATTCGTCCAGCAGCCGTTCCCTGGTGAGTATACTTCTGGGATTATTGCAAAATACCAGCAGCAAGCGATACTCAAGCGCGGAGAGCGGAATCTCCCTGCCTTCCTTTTTCACGATGCCGCCCGCCATATCAATGGTCAAACCACCCACTTCCATGACGGCCAAAGTCGGCTGCGCCTTTCGCAGCGCCACCTGAATCCTGGCGATCAACTCCCGAATGCGGAAAGGTTTGATGATATAATCGTCGGCTCCCATGTTCAGCCCTGTCACCACGCTGGCCTCGTCCCCGAAAGCGGTCAGGAAAATAACGGGCACATCCCGTACCCGTTTGATCTCCGTACAGACCGTAAATCCGCTGCCGTCCGGCAGCGATATGTCCACCAGCGCCAGATCATACTGTTCCTGCGTCAACATGGCGATGGCCATGCGCTGGGTAGGGGCATGGATCACTCCGAAGCCTTCTGCGCATAATAAACGCACCAGGTTTCTGGCTATCTCTTCATCGTCCTCCACCACAAATATCCGCTGCACCGCTTATTTCCTCCCTGATCAACAATTCCAAGACGAGAATTTTTCTGCATTACCGGGCCCCATTGCTGTTCTCCGCAGAATGAATCATCTGCAAAGCCGTCCGGGCCATTGTGCTGTGCTCCGTTATATGCGGGTTCCAATGTATGACAGAGGTCAAATCCTTACAGGGAAATTCCGGGCACAGGCCGCAGAACTGCACATCATGCTCTCTGGCGCAGGCATGTACCTTACAGCGGCCCGATCCGGCCCATTCCGGTACATACCCGTCCGCCTCAATACAGCCCTTGCAGGAGCCCTCCAGCCGTTTTATGCACCCCTCGCAGCACTCCCCACAGGCGGTTATTTTAGTAAAATCTATCCTTTGTTCCATCGGACACACCTTTCTAAATAAGCAGTATTAAGCTATTTTCTGTCATGTAAGTTATTTTACAGGATTCGCCCTGTGCTTACAAGCCCCAAAAAGGGAAAAACACTCTTTCAGGGCAATTCATCCCTATGCCCCATCAGATAGTCAATAAAATATTTACTCGCCATGGGCAGGCTGTCCTTATCCTTGTAAGCCACTGCCAGAGTCCACGGCCCCTGTTCTGATCCACTCCGGAATCAGGGTATAATCCCCCTGATGAAACAAAAACTGTAATTTGTTTTACTTTTTTTAATATGCCCGCTATAATAAAGTCAAGCGACAGGAAAATCTGTTTGGAAACGAAGGATTTCCACTTATACAAGCTCTGCTGATTAAGCACTTTTTCTATGGGAATTTTGCTGTAATTTTACATTTTTCTTGGGGAATTTTTGTTCCATGACGCAAAGACATGCCGTTGGTCCCCACAATCACACCGTGATCCACAGCCGGCAACCGTCCATGGTATGCTAAGAACGGCCCTGGGAAACTCAAATATTCTTCCGCCATTGTCAAAAATAATAGAAGATGATATAATGGCGCTGATTATAAGTACGGGTTTGCCATAGAAGGAGATGATTCCGGGTGATAAAGGTAGCAATTGTGGATGACAACGAGATATTTTTGCGTGAGATGCGGCAGATTGTGGAATCATGCTCTGGATTCATGGCAGATATGGTCTGTGACACTTACACCAGCGGCATCGATTTTTTGCGGGTGGGCTGCGGAGCCTATCAGCTGGTCATACTGGATATGCAGATCGAGGGAAAAAACGGATATGAGACGGCAAAAAAACTAAGGGAGATCGATGATTCCGTCGTTATTGCCTTTATTTCCGGCGTGGTTTTTCCAGAGCCAAAGCATTTCAGGGTACAGCCTTATCGGTATCTGCTGAAAAACGCGGACTCGGAGGAGATACGTCGGGACGTAGAGGAGCTTTTACAGGAAACAAAAGAGCGATATCTCAATGAGACTGTGGAAGTGACCGGTGACGGAAGGGCTTGGCGGGTCAACTTCTATAATCTCAACCAGTTCATTTCCCTTGTCGTCTTTAAAAAGCATCCCTACCTCTTTTCTGTGTATTCGCTGCCCGGTATCGTCACCGCAGCTTCGCTGCCAGTTCTTCCAGCTTGGCCTTGCTCATGGGTGGGATCAGCACATGATCCGCGTCAAAGGGCCGGATGCCGTATTTTTGCAGTTCCTCCATAAAACGGTCATAGGGGAAAAGGCCGTCCAACACACGCTGCTCGCTGTAGAGTACAAACTGCACGAAGCATTCTGACACCTTGATTTCACTCAGATTCAAAAATCCGTCCCCTCGAACAGGGAAAACACTCTCGCACTCCTCCGTGAGCGCATAGAATGCCCCGATTAGCCCCGTGTCACCTTTTTGCAGCAGCCGCGGCTTGGCATAATACACGTCCATGGACTGGACCGTGTGCAGCGTCTGCTCAAAGTCCGAAAGATCTGTACATACCTCCCATGCCGCCACTTTTTCTGCCGGTATAGTATAGGGCCACATTGCCAAAGAAAGTATGTAACTCTTATACTGCTTGTTCCCACAAAAATCCTGCAATGACTTTAAGCTGAAATCAGCGAACCTGTCAATTCCCTGTTCCAGTTCCTTGGAAGTGAAAAGCCGCCCCTCCTCCGGGCAGTACATCTCCACCTTGCCCAGCCGCCGCTCCATCTCCTGCACAAGCCTGGTAAAATCCGCTATCTCCGCCCTGGTGGTAGGAATATTATAACTCACCGTAAAGAAACCCTCGCCGCCCTTCGACCCGTCAAAGAAGATGCCCCGCCCGATGCGGTTCGGATTGTAGAAAATGGCAGTGCCCTGGTTCTCCTGTTCCTCCTGTAAAATATGGAATTCATTGTCGGATCCGTACCGAAACCCACAAGCTCCCGCCAGCGACGAAATATCCAGTGACTTCTTTCCAAATAACTTCTTTTGCTTGATCTCCAGCGTAAATGCCATGGTCAAATCCTCCTCCAGTCTTTTTTTTACTAAATTGTTCCCGCAATATTTTTGTTCTGATTTTATCATACCGATAATTATTTAGCAACGATCATTTTCAACATCGGGAACTTCCTATATAAGATAGTAGCGGGAGAAAAATAAGAAAGGCAATACAAGATTATTGCTTGTATTGCCTTATACATGAAACATTTAACTATCTTTTGAACGACAGCCGAAAAGTAAAGACTTCTTTGCCCTGTGGGAGCGTTATGAGGAGCAGAGAGAAGGCTCAACCCGCGATATGCATTAACATCCCTTGAGTCTGGCGGGTACATGTGATAAAATGGATGTAGCAGTTTACATCATACGAGGAGGACAGGCAAATGAATGAACAGAGGCAATACGCCACAGCAGTGATGGAAGAATGGCTTACCCATCCCCAGGAGCTGGGAAAGAAACCTGCGAGACTTGAGATTGCGGGGGAGTTCGATCTGCACGACCTGCACTACTATATTTTCAAGTTTAAGAAATCCGTTTTTGATTCATGGAGAGTGGCCGTCTGCGGGGGCTATGAGGGAGACAGCCTGGGGCACTGCGGCCATATCTTCAGCGAGATGGAGCCCTATGATCCGTCCACCGCAGAGGAAAAATGTGTGGAAATGGTAGAAAAAATGCGTCAGTACTGGATGGATCGGGCCGCCGGAGAGGAAGACGGGGATCAGAACGCGGACAATGCCGGCGGAAATTTTGTTGGATTCGTGCTGCTGTCTACGCCGACGCTCGATGTGGCGGAGTTTTGCAGGGTTCTGAAAGAAGACTGGGGAATTGAATGCCCGGAAGAATCTGAAAATACAGAAGATCAGGGTACAGCCGTCGCCTTTTATGAGGACGGCATGATGGCCACGGTTGGCTTGATGGAGGCCAAGGTTCCGGATGGCGAGGCGGAATATTGGGCCAATAGTAACTTTATGACCAGGGATAAATCAATCGCGGCGGCCCAAAATCATCAGGCTCACCTGCTGGTGGCCGTTTTGGGAAAAAATTCACCTATGAAGGCAGGGGAGCTTTTTGTCAAAATCGCTTCCACCTGTCTGAAAGCCTCCAACGCTCTGGGAATATATGACTGCGGTACGGTATGGCTGCCGGAGGACTATATCCGGTTCGCGATGGTTATGAAGGATGGGGAATTTCCTTTGACCAATCTGGTATTTGTGGGATTGTATCAGAACGAAAAGGGTGTCAGCAGCTGGACCAATGGCCTGCGTTCCTTTGGGAAGGAGGAACTGGAGGTGATCGAAAGCGGCCAATCCCCTTCAGAGGTTTATGAATTAGTGCTGAATATTTCCTCGTACATCCTGCAGGAAGGCGCGGTTCTGCGGGACGGGGAGACATTGGGTTATTCCGCGGAGCAAAAACTCCCCATAAAGCTCTCCCAGGGTGTTTTTGTGGAAGGACAGTCTTTGAAAATCGGATTTTGATTATTTACCCATATTTTACTGTGCCCTGACACAGAAAGGAGAAAAAATGAATATACAAAACAGTTCAGAAGAACAGAATTGGGAAAATGTAACTACTCCACTGGATGATGTGGAGCGTTGGGTCCTGGCTACATATGCCATGTGGTCCGAGTATTATTCCGAGGGTGGCTGGCAGTATATTGCGGGGTCCTCGGATAAGGAGAAGTGCGCCTCCGACATGCAGGTGATGTTGAGCAGAGACTGGGAAATTGATAACCAGGAAGATTTGCTGGATACAATAACCTATTTGACTGCTCTCTACCTGGACGATGAAAATGTTGATCTGGAAGACATTGAGACAGGGGCATGGGATCTCTGCCGTGCATGCCAGATCCTTGGAATGGCTTTTGTGGCTGGTATTATCGACCGCGAGGAGATGATGGAATTGTCTTTGATGGTTGGCAGTATTATGCAGTGCTATTACCCCTCCTGGATGCATCTGTACACCAGCTACATCAATGGTTACAGGGAATGGCGTCTGGAAGATGATGAAGAGGACGAGGAGGCTCTGGAAGCCGTGGAAGCCCGGGAACAAATCTGCAGGCAGCTGCTGATTATGCCCAATGGCCCCTGTTCGGTGCCCTGGGATCTGGAACTGCCGATTGAATTTGAGGACGACGAAGAAGAGGACGACGAGTAAAATTTTAAAGGCGGCAGCAAGGTATACATACAATTTTGGCGGGGCACTGAAAAATGATCTTTTCAATGCCCCGCCATATTTTTAAATACTCAGGAATTTTCCTTCCCTTTTCCGCCTTTAACAATCCCGGAAACAATCAGAACAATTCCCGCCAGGATACAACTCAGCAGAAGCAGCCACTTCATATTGCCGTCAATTGTGCTGACCCTCCAGACAAACGGTCTGAAAACTGGCAGCGGTATTCTGCTGCCCATACACATATGAATAAAATAATCTGCAAAAAATCCGAAAACACCAATACCCGCCGTACAAATTCCCGCCTTGAGCAGCCCGCCCAATTTCGCATAGCGGATCAGCAGGAACAGGATCCACACAAACACCAGAATCGGCAGGGAAATGACGGGCGCAATCTTCCGAAATTCAGCCGATTTTGTATAAGTCCCAATGCCAAGCATCATCAACCCAAAGAACAGCGTAGCCGATGTCATAACCGTCAGTCCTTTCTGATTGCCAAGCAGTCCTTTGAGGGGCTTGGTATAGACCGCAATGGGCAGAAAACACACGGAAAATCCCAGCAAAACCGATGGCGCCGCAATGAAAAACCACCGCCCCTGCGTATAAATGCAAATGACTCCCAGGAGCAATAACAGGCTGGCTGTAAATGTGCCCAGCGTCCAGAGCAGTTTATTTTCCGGCATGACCAGCGGTATCACAATCAGGGACGCCGCCGTGACCAGTGAGGCCAGAACGATGAAGAACCAATCCAGCGCCGCCCCGGTTGCCAGATTGACAATCAGGCACACCAGAACCGGAATCATAAAAATGCCGGCAATGACAGCGCCTATCGCAGTGGATTTCCGTTTAAAAAAGCTGGCCTGACGGCGAAGCACATCCCCTGTCTCCGCTCTCAGACGGGTCTCAATCTCCATGCTGTGCATTTGCCCCAGAAGCGCGGAGCAATCCCCGCACTCCGCAAGATGCTCTTTTACAAGTTCCCTGCTCTCGTCACTGCAGATCTGATCCGCATAGAGGGGTAATAAATCCCGGATTACATTACAATTCAGTTTCATGAACACTCATCCTTTCTACAATTTAAGTTCCGCATTCATCCAATCAGCGCCTCCACTCACAGAGTAATCTATGGCCGCATATGGCGTCCCGGAAACCTCTGTGTACTGTCCGGGCGATTACTGATTTAACAAATGCTGGAGTTTCAGTTTTGCGCGATGGTATGTAACCCTCGCCCAATTTTCTGTTTTCTCGCAGATAGCTCCAATCTCCCGGAAAGACAACTCACCGAATATCCGCAGTTCAAATACTTTGCGGTAAGGATCCTCCAACTCCTGCAGTGCCAGATGAATTCGGCAGGACGCGTCCTTGTCCTCCACCTCGCTCTCGATATTGATGCCGCTGTCCACATCCGCGTCGAAGTCTATCTCTGTGCTTTTTGACTGCCGCCGCATCTCGTCGAGATAAAGATTTCTGGCAATGGCGCATAGCCATGTCACCTCGTTTGATTCCCCACGAAACGCGCTTTCTGCGGTAAACGCCTTGTAAAATGCCTCTTGGGTAATCTCCTCCGCCATATGCCTCTTTTTGGCAAGCGCCATAACATAGGAGTAAACCCGCATATAATACGTTTCATACAGTTTTTCAAACGTTTCCCTCTCCACGTACCATCACCTCTTTTCTGTTGCTTCATAGGTTGGACGCATAAATCTCTAAAATGTTACAAAAAATTTACCATTAATATAGAGGCTGTGAAAAAATCTTTTTCACAGCCCCCATACTCATTCATAATACTGTGCCTGGGCATGCCAGAGTTCATAGTACCTGCCGCCTTCCTGGGCCAGCAGCTCGCCGTGGCTGCCGGTCTGCACTATTTGGCCCTGGTCGAATACTGCTATCTTGTCGCAGAATCGGCAGGAGGCCAGCCTGTGGCTGATGTAGACGGCCGTCTTGTCCTTGGCGATCCCCTTAAACCTGCTGAACACCTCATATTCCGAGACCGGGTCCAGGGCGGCGGTGGGCTCGTCCAAAATCACAAAGGGCGCATCCTTATAGAGGGCGCGGGCCAGGGCTATTTTCTGGGCCTCACCCCCGGAGATCTCCACACCGTCCTTGTCACAGTCCTTATATAAATAAGTGTCCAGTCCCTTGTCCATGGCTGCCAGTCGTTCCCCAAATCCCGCCTGTACCAGACACTGTCCTACCCGCGCCTCATCATAGACTGTGCCTGCTGCCACATTTTGTCCCAAAGTAAAGGAAAACAGCCGGAAATCCTGAAAAACCACGGAGAAGATAGACATATACTCGTCATAGTCATACTTTTTGATGTTGACGCCGTTGAGCAGGATCTCTCCCTCCGTGGGATCGTACAGGCGGCACATCAGCTTGATAAAGGTAGTCTTGCCGCTGCCGTTCATGCCCACCACAGCCAGCTTCTCCCCCACCTTGAATTTCAGATTCACATGACGCAGGACATATTCCCGGGTATGGGGATACCGAAAAGACACATCCCGAAACTCCACGTTGTAGTCATTGTCATCCCGCTTTTCCACCGTCAGTGATCCCTGGTACATATGATTAGGGATATCAAAATAGGAAAAATAGCGTTTCATGTATTTCTGGTTCACAAGGGCTGTCTGCAGGCTGGATGCCAGACCGGACGCCGCCTCCAGCAGCAGCATGACGCAGGACACATATCTGGCGATGGAACCCACACTGACCCCTCCGCCCAAAGCGGCGGACAAAAGCAGCAGATACACGCCAAACTGCAAGGCACGACTCATAATCACATTGGCAAGCGAAGCTCTCGCCTGTCCCATATTTTTCCTGTGCTCCGCCTCACAGTACGCTCTGTTTATGGACATGCTATACGCCGAGAGTCCCTCCGCCATTCCATAGATCCGGATGTCCTTGCCGCTGTGGTAATCATCCACATATTGCTGAAATTTTCCCCTTAACATATTTCTGTTGACGCATTCCCCATAGAAGCGGTCGCTAAGTTCTTCCACTCTTTTTGTGGTGATAATTTTGCACAGGATCGTCAGCGCCAGTCCGGCGGCCAAAGCCGCCTTCGCGGAAAGGGAGATGGTTTTCAGGAAGAGAAGGGACGCTGTCAGCCACAGGGACATCCCTATTTTAGTCACATGGCCGGTGATCCCCTCCAAGCTGCTGAACAGCCAATAGATATTATACCCAACCCGGGTCTCTCTCTGGATTCTGTCACGAAGCAGGGCCACCTCCCGATCTTCAATGGACTCAAATGCCATCTGCATGGTTTTCTCCGAATATTTCCAATCTTCGCTGCGGTACATCTCCGTAGCGGCCATGCGGCGCCGTGAGTCCAGATAGGCGCGCGCCAGGCTGAGGAGGAAAACAATCCCCACTGTGAGAAGCACATAAAGCGCAAGTTCTCCGACCCCGCTCCCCTCATACAGCCGGTCCAGCAGCCGGGCCGAAAAGTAAATCGGCACATAGGGCAAAACGGCTCCTATAAAGCTGGCCAGTATCATACATATGGTATGGGCTTTACTCAGGGAAAAGAGCAAGCCCACGGACTTTCTGGCAATCTGTATATGTTCTGTTAATTTCATCGTTATACCCCCGCGCGATTTAACCGCATGCCAATCAATATTTGACCCCTTCCTGCGCATCACAGGCTGGCCTGCGCAGCCTCCAAGCTTGTTTCTCCCTCATAATCCTCCCTGTACCAACAGCTTTGCATCTGATACAAATCGCTGTATTCGCCGCCCAGCGCAAGAAGTTCTTCATGGCTTCCCTCCTCGGTGATTCTCCCCTCTTTCAGATACAGAATCCTGTCACAGAACTGCGTAGATGCCAGCCTGTGAGAGATAAACAGGGATGTCTTTGCCTGGGACATACGGTTGTATTGTAGGTAAATCTGATTTTCCGCTATGGGGTCCAGCGCCGCAGTGGGCTCGTCCAGCACCAGAATAGGGGCGTTCTTGTACAGCGCCCTGGCCAGCATCAGTTTTTGCAGCTGGCCTCCCGACAACTCCGTGCCATCCTGGTTGACCTGCTTATCCAGTTTTGTGTGGATTCCCTGGGGCAGCGCGTCTATTTTGTCCCCCAGGCCCGCCAGCCTTATACATTTCTGTATTTTCTCTAAGTCCAGTCCATCGCCGATTTCCCCGGCCACAGTCTCCGCAAGAGAGAAAAAAGCGGTTTTTACCTCCTGGAACACCGGTGAGAACAGGCGGTAATAATCACTGAGAGCAAATTGCTCCGCGGGTATGCCGTTAATCCTGATTTCTCCCTGCGTGGGCTGGTACAAACCGCACAGAAGCTTTACCAAAGTGGTTTTTCCGGCTCCGTTCAGGCCCACCAACGCAATCTTCTCGCCGGGTTTTACAGTAAAATGAATGTCCCGCAGGGTATCCGCACTGGCCCCCTCATAGCGGAAAGACACATGTTCAAAAGTAATCTCCGGCGCTCCCTGTAAGTGCTTTTCTATGTCCGCCTCCCCTGTGCCATCCTGCTGCGGCAAGTTCATGTACTGACGGTAATCACATATATTCAGGCTGGATGTATGCATACCGCTTAACTCGTCTAGGATGTTGCCCACAAAGGAAGCAAACATGGAGATGGCGGAAAAATACAGCACAAAACCATCCACGGTTATCTCCCCCGCAAGAGTCATACGGATCAGCAGGGCATACGCCGCCCCATCCCGCAGCAGGATTACAGCCAGATCCGCAATCCGGGACAAAAACTCTCTCCAGGTCTGTCTCTTCTCCCATTTCAGGCGCTCCCTGGCCAGTCCACGATATGTCTCCCGAAGCCAGCCCGCCAGCCCATAGATTCGAATGTCCTTGGCGGCCTCAAAATCCGAGGGCATACGCTGTACATATTCCAGCTTGCGCTCAATGTCCGCCCATTTCCCCCTGTTGGCGTATTCCCACTTGCGGTACAGTCGGGCGCAAAACCAGTTGACCAGAGGGGCAATGGTCAGAATCGGTGCCAGCCAGGGGCTGACAATGGTAATCACCGACCCGAACAGGCAGTAGCAGCCTATATTCTCCGCCAGCTTCAGGCTTCTCCTGGGCAGGTCGCAGACAGGCAGTGCGCCGTTCCACTGAGCGGTGGCCCACACGGCCCGATCATGCAGATCCCGGTTTTCCTTTTTCTCATAAATCTGGTAAAAGCAATCCATGGATTTCCTGTCCAGTTCCCCGATCTTTTGATACCGGTATCTGCTCAGGCCGGATTGGGACATGCCAGTGAAAAACAACATAAGCGTGTCCGCCGCAAGCATCAGTAACAGCAGCATACCCATGCGCCAGGCCCCATGGGCCAGACTCTCCCCCCTGGTGACTTCTCCCACCACCAGAGCAGGCAGATATACCGCCCCCCAGGCCAGAAAAATATTGAGAGGCACTTGCAGCACCATCAGCCCAAATAACACGGGAGCGCCCTTCAGCATACCTTTGAAACTCCAGACGGCATTGCTGAATACACTGCGGTAAGGTCTGCCGCTCTCTTTCTTTTTTTCCGATTTCAAATTTATCACCTCTTACTCCGATATACTAAACTTTCCTCTGCCTGCCCATTCTATCATGCACACTTAAAAAAAAAGCAATCCGTACACGAAACGCTCCGGCCCGTACACGAATTGCGCATAGTCTTATCGCACAATATATTCTATTCCAGGGCGGGTACCAGAAACTCCGAGGTAAAGGCCCCATCCTCGCTGTTGTATTTGCACCAGCCTCCATGTTCCGTTAGGATCGCCTCCGCCCGGCGCAGCCCAAAGCCGTGAAAGCCCTCCTTGTGAGAGAGGAACAAAGAACCCTTCCTGGCCTGTTTGCTCCCGGCAGAATTCATCATGGAAAAATAAAGCATTTTCCCCTTCATATTCATGAAGATGCGGATGAACCTCTCCCCCTGGGCCGCAGCGCAGGCTTCGATGGCATTGTCCAGCAGATTGCCCGCCACAATGCTGAGTTCCAGATCCGTGAGCAGCAGCTTGTCTGGGACGGACGCCTTAACCGTAATTGCAATGCCCTGGGATCTGGCTTGGGCTATTTTGGCAGACAGAATGGCATCCAGGGCCACATTCCCGGTCTTTAAAAGAGTGTCCACATTCATCAGCTGCTCATCCAGCTGGGTAATGTAAGCCAGCGCCCGCTTCGTCTCCCCGGCCTCCAGCTGCCCTTTCAGCGTTTGCAGATGGTGATGGAAATCGTGCTTATAGCCCCGCATTTCCCGGTAAATGCCCTGTACCTCCCCCAAGTGCTTTCGGGACTGTTCCGTCTGATATTCTGCCAGTCTCAAATATGTCTTCTTTCTCATACTCCGCTTTTTGCTCCCTAATAAATCCCCTTACATATATAAGATATACGCCCGGTTGATCTCGTCATATTTTCCCCTGGCCAGGGGAAGTTCAATCTCCCCTTCCAGCGTCACCGAGGTCCGGGAGATCCTGGTGATATGCCGGAGCGACACAAGATAGGAACGGTGTGTACGGAAAAACGCATTGCTGAGTTTTTCCTCAAAGGATGAAATATTTTCCTTTATTCTGTACTCCCTCTCCGCCGTGTGTATGGAAATATAGTGTAGAAAGGCTTCCACATACAGAATCCGGGACTCATACAGCTTGATCGTGCTTCCCTCACAGGCAATGACCACATGGGGCGGCTGCTCCGCCAGCCTTTCCGCTGCCTTATCCAGAACCTGCATGAGCTTTTCCCCGGAGACGGGTTTAAGCAGATAGTGTAGCGCGTCCACATCGTACCCTTCTCCGGCAAATTCAAAATAAGAGGTCAAAAAAATAATCTCCGCCCTGTCGTCCTCCTGCCGGATGCGCCTGGCAAGATCAATTCCCGAAAGATCCTTCATCTTCACGTCCAACAGCAAAATATCATATGCCCTATCCTCCTCATAAGCAAAAAGAAAGGCTTCCCCGGAGGGAAAGGCGCTTATCTGACACACATGCCCTCTCTGACGGCCCCATTGCAAAAGTATGGCCTCCACATCCTCTATCTGCTTCCGTTCATCATCACATATCGCAAATCTGTAAACCATGCCCACAAGACTCCGCGGCGCGGATCTCCTTTCTTATTTGCCCTGACCCTTTCTTCGTCCGTTCTATCTTTAAATATATAGAAAGTCCTCCACCTTACGGCGAAGAACTACCTTGCAACCCGACCATTTATATACCATATATCGGCCAGTGGTAAACTTATTTTACATTCTAGCAAGCGCAGAAAGGAAAGTCAATAGCGCTTCTCCCAAAATTGTAGCGGTTGAAAACAGCTGATTCTATGCTATACGCTGGGGAATGTGTGTGAAATATATGGGCAACGGCACGGCTATGGCTTTCTGTGGTGGGTAGTAAAAGACTGGTGCGGCTGCCGGGGCTGCGGTGGCCAGGGCATCACGGTATTTCCCTACAAAAAAGCTGTAATCGTAACACAGGCCACTCCCACTGCCAGGGGAATGGCCTATGATGTTGTTATCCAAACTTGTGCCGATATGCTTGGAACGTATTCTAAAACTTTCTGCTGTAGATCGCATATGCTGCTATCTTCAAAACAATGGCAATAGTCAGGATTAGAAATGAAACCCGAAATGCCGCTTCATTAGCCAATGCCGCCGTACAGGTGACAAATAGCAGCAGATAAAACAGAATACTAAACACAATGCCTCCGCTTTTTTCATATAAAAGCTTTTCGCGTTCACTTTGCTTTGATTGAAATTCTATCTGCATTCTGTTGGCATCTTTCAATAGCTTTCTATTGTGAACAATCTGGGCAATAAGAAATATAATTCCGCCAAAGATAATTACCCTGCTGACCACATCGGCCAGTTCCGACATTTTTCTGGAGTCACCTAACCCCATTTCCCCAGCCACAAAAATATAAAGGAACATCAAAACCAATAAGATCCAATAAAGGGCAATTCGTTTTTTGACTTGTTTTGTTTGGTTTACATCACTGTCTGCTCTCATATGTTTTGACCTCCCTTTCTTTTTGAAATTCACCCCGGCCAGTCTCCAGTGTATGCTTTTTTATATTATAAACTATCATTCTCTCTTTGTCAAGTAATCATACGAGATTATATTCCAAACATATCTTTGGTTATATATAGGATAAACCACTCTCAATTTGATACTTTTTATTACATTTTATGTTATAGTAAATATCTTGTTGCCGCCTGCTGCCTTTTTCTCCAGTCAATAAAGATGTAAAAAAAGGCCACTCCCACTGCCAGGGGAATGGCCTATGATGACGTTATTTTCCTTCCACTTCTGTCTGATCCAAAATCCCGGAAATCTTAATCTCTCCTTCCGCGTTCTGTCCTGTCAGGTATACCAGGAGAACATACAATAGATCACAGATCTGTTTGTAAGGACCCTTATTACTTATTTCCAACTTCAGAAACGAATGGATTTCTATATTATTGTCAGCCATACTTTCCACACAGCGGTACAAATCCTGCAGCCTGCTGTTGTTCAGTGAAAGATATTGCTTGTTTATCATGGGATCATTGATTTTTCTCAGATGTCAAATTTCATTTGAGAACACGGGCAGATATGCCCCTTTTAAGAACTGAATACGGAACTTGCACAAGCACTTGCTACTGACCGAGAAAAACGGTTAAGCGGCAGGTGCTTTTGCTTTTTTAAAAAATCAGAATACCATGTCTAAAAATATATCCCCCTGCGGGCTGTTGGGTGAGAGGTCAAAACCTCCCGCCCTTTTTTTATTGCCGCAAAACGATAGCGATAGATTTGCTCCTTGAAAATTCCATAGCAGCCGCCAGAGGGATACCTGCCGCAACGGACAGCAGAGCCACGATATGAGCCTGCCCGTTGCTCAATCCGTGCATAGCACTGACAGAGAAAACGCCGCTTTGAAAAAGCGTGGAACTGTATGGACTGGCTGTGTTACATACCCTTGCTTCATTGCAGGGGTAAATCTATTCAAGGAGGTCATGCCTATGTGCAGTAAAACCAAACGAAAATGCCGAAAGGAGGAAGCCTATGCAGAAGCTGAATCTGGTGGAAGCGGAAACGCTCCTTTATGAGCCGCTTGAAAAGCCGTCCTTTGTGGTGGACGGTCTTATCCCCACGGGCTTGTCGCTGTTCTGCGGCTCACAGAAAATCGGTAAGAGCTGGCTCATGCTCAAGCTCTGCCTTTGCGTGTCGCAGGGGCTTCCCCTGTGGGACATGCCGACAAAGGAGGGCGATGTGCTGTACCTCTGTCTGGAGGATACCTTTTTCCGCATACAGGACAGATTATTCCGTCTGACCGATGAAGCAAACAGGAAGTTCCATTTCGCCGTGGCGAGCTGCAAGCTCTCGGACGGTCTGATGGTACAGCTTGAGGACTATCTGAAAGTATATCCCGACAGCAGGCTCATTGTCATTGATACGCTGCAAAAGATACGCACCGCTTCCAAAGACAACGCCTACGCCAACGATTACGGCGATATATCGCTGATAAAGGACTTTGCCGACAGGCATTCCCTTTCGGTGGTGGTCGTCCACCATATCCGCAAGCAGAACGACAGCGATGTGTTCAACAAGGTGTCTGGCACGACAGGTCTGACGGGGAGTGCGGACGCTACCTTTGTTCTGGAAAAGGAGAG